>Ga0209023_10002775_pt1 | contig 21491 bp, 21 predicted proteins | sample LakOneMetagenome_FD_187468 | JGI IMG/M metagenome (GOLD analysis project Ga0209023, IMG submission 187468) | Freshwater and sediment microbial communities from Lake Erie, Canada (SPAdes) (version 2) | ecosystem: Environmental > Aquatic > Freshwater > Lentic | place: Lake Erie, Canada...
ACGACACACCATCGAAGATCGGCGCTTGCAACACCGCAAGCTAGCCGCATAACATCAACCAAACAGACGAGGCCAACGCTCCGCTAATTTACGCAGCCATCAGTGCCAAATGTTCTGACGACGGACACCCGGATTGCAATCTTGCCGACACGGTGTATATTTTACAAGAGTGCTTTTGACAAGGGTTCGCCAGTGCGGGGTTGGGCCGATCGACGACTAATGCCGAGGGGACCGTTGCATGAATATGTTTTATGAGGATCAGCAACCCCGGCGCCGGGACCGGCTTCAGCTCGACAACGGCTATGACCTATATTTCGAGGAAAGCGGTCGACAAGACGGGGTGCCCGTCTTGTACCTTCATGGCGGGCCTGGCGCAGGCCTTGAGCCGGGCATGCGGCGTTTTCACGACCCGGCTCACTATCGGCTGGTGATGTTCGATCAGCGGGGAGCCGGGTCCTCGCAGCCGCTTGGCGATGTTCGCTACAACACCACTCAATTGCTCGTCAGCGACACCGAGACGCTTCGCGAACACCTTGGCATCGAACGCTGGATCGTGACCGGCGGTTCTTGGGGCACGACACTTGCGCTCGCTTATGCCCAAGCGCACCCCGAGCGCTGTACGGCACTGGTGTTGCGCGGTGTATTCCTCGGCAATCGGGACGAAATGCATTGGGTCAATCAGGGGATGCGCAAACTGTTCCCGCTGGAATGGCAGCAATGCGTTATTGGCATGAGCGAAGCCGAACAGGAACACTTGCATTCCACCGTTCGCGCCCGCGTGTTTGGCGATGATTATCAAGCAGCCGTTGCCGCAGCGACGGCGCTGGCAAAATTCGAGTGGCTGTGCGCAAGCGTTGCGCCGGATAGAGGCGCGATTGATGCCGACCTGACGCCGGAATTCGCTCTGTCGTATGCGCGACTGGTTTGCCACTATGTGATGAACGATTTTTTCCTGGAGCCAGACCAGTTGGTCCGCAGGGTAGATCGGATCCACCATCTGCCCAGCTATATTGTCCAGGGTCAGAGCGACTGGGTGTGCCCACCCTGGTCTGCGGTACGCTTGCATCAGGCATGGCCGGGGTCTCGCCTCGCATTGTTGCCAAACACCGGACACCTTTCGAGCGAACCCGGAATCGCCGCGGAGCTTCTGCGCACGATGGAAGAATTGAAATCGAACTCGGTTATTTGAACACTCGCCCGCCCAATTCACAGCAGCCACTGATTGAGAAACTGATGCTGGACGGGAACAGCTCAGAAATGCTTGAGCGGTATTGGCCGGGCGATCTCCGCTCGTCTCTCCAGCCCTTGGACGACCATCGTCAACCGAACCTGCCTGACGGTTCCGAAACGGCTGCTGCACGCTCGGGAGTGTTCCATTCGCGGCATTCAGACCGGGGCATTTGTCGGCACAATCTGGAGCGCACGCCGATCGGGCGGTTCGGAGCAGCCGAAGAAGTTGCCGAGGTCGTGAACTATCTCGCTGCCGTGACCTGGCCGACCGGCCAGACACTATTCCTCGACGGCGGGTTCATGGCAACCGGGCTTGGATACTTTGCCGAAGCGCGCGACCACCTATCGATCCGACGGCACCGATGATCGCGCGATATCCAGATGCTCGAAACAGGAGAATGTTGATGATCAAGGTGATGTGGTTTCTCAAACGCGCGGAACATCTGAGCCTCCAGGAGTTCCGTCGCTGGTGGCTCGATGAACACGTGCCCTTCATCGCCTCCGATCAAAAGCCATTTCTCAAGCGCTATGTCGTTGACGTGCGCGTCGATGATGTGGCGCCTTTCCTTGGCCGTCCGGCCGGCGAGTTCCCCTGGGACGGTATTGCCGAACAATGGTTCGAAACGATCGAGGACTACAACGCGGTCTACGGGCGGACGGATCGCGCCACCCGTGCGGACACTCTGGCACACACTAGCGCGTTCCGTCAGCTTGTAGTCGAAGAAAATATAATCTCGCTTTAGGGCGGGAAGGGATGTTTTAATGCCCAGACCTGGTTTCAGGCAAGTCTAGGATACAGTGCTCAGACACGATCAGCCGGGACATCGCACTGACATGAGCCATCACGTCCGCGCGGGTCTCCGGGGCGGACGGCAGTGAGAATGCGCGTCGCGCATCGTCAACGGTATCGAACCATTCTTCGGCGATGCCGTCCCAGTCGCAGGTTGTGCCGGTTGCGCCGGGCAGACCATCATCGTCCATTCTAATGTTGACAACGTAGCGAGCTATCATCGAGCCCTGTTTGCCGGCGATCATCGGCGCGTGCTCCTTCAGCCACCACGTGCTGAACTCGTCGAGAGAAAGGTGTTCGGCCTTTCGAAGGAACCAGACGACCTTGATCATGGCAGTGCCTCCGCTTGGGGCGCAAAGCGTGGCAACAGGCCACACGGTTTATGTGCGCATATTGTTGACATTGTGCATGCACGTTGCATACATAAAAGAAATAACGCGACGAGTGCGGGGGGTCAATGCGGGCGCTCGGCCCGCGAGGCTGCAATTTCCAAGGGGCCACATGCAAGAACAAGCCTTTGACTGCGATATATTAGTCATCGGCTCAGGAGCCGCCGGGCTCGCCGCAGCGGTCACGGCTTCGGTACGTGGACTGAAGGTTATCGTTTCAGAGCACGCCGATTATTTTGGTGGCGCAAGTGCCATTTCGGGAGGCGAAATCTGGGTACCGATGAACCGCCAGGCTTCAGGCTCAAAACGCGACCGCAATTCCGCCGTCCTGGATTATCTGCATCACGTTATCGGCGGCTATCTAGATGGTCCCAGGGTCAGAGCTTATGTGGATCACGCAGCCGAGGCGCTTGCATTCCTCGAGGATCATAGTCACGTCGAATATGAACTGCTCGAATATGCAGTGGACTATTTCAGTGCGCTGCCCGGGGCGACCAGCGGTCTGCGTTCGCTTGGCGCCAAGCCATTTGATGGTCGCCTCTTGCGCGAACATTTCCACACGATACGCCCGCCCCTGCAGGTGTCGATGATTCTTGGTGGCATGGCCCTTGGCCGTGAGGACATTCCCCACTTTGCAAAGGTAACGCGATCCTTGAGATCCGTCGCCTATGTCTCGAAGATGCTGCTGCGCCACGTCCGGGACCGCATCAAAGGCTATCCTCGCAGCACTCGTATGGTCATGGGAAACGCCCTTATCGGCCGGCTCGTACTCACCTTGATCGAGCGCAACGTAACAATGTGGTGTTCAACGTCGACGACCGAACTCACGCGCGAGGGAAGGCGCGTGACTGGTGCGATACTCTTACATCCTTCCGGGTTGCGCCGCGTTCGCGCGCGTCGGGCCGTAGTCGTGGCGAGCGGCAGTTTTTCGGGCAGCTCTGAGCGGCAGCGCCAGCACTTTGCCCATGTCCAAGCCGGCAAGGCCCATCGTTCCCCGCTCCCCGCAACCAATGACGGCTCGGGCATGGATCTCATCTTGTCTTGTGGCGGCGTACTCGATCGGAATCTTTCACAGCCCGGCGCATTTACGCCTGTGTCGATCTTGCCCATGCTCGACGGTTCGGAAGGAATCGTTCCCCACTTCGGGGACCGCGCAAAGCCGGGCGCGATCATTGTCAACACAGGAGGACGGCGGTTTGCAAACGAAGCGTTGAACTATCATGACTTTGCGCAGGCGCTGCTGCGCGACGGCGTACGGCAAGCGAACATTGAGTGCTACGCGGTTACCAGTCACCACCACTTGCGCAAATACGGGCTCGGACGGGTCCCCGCCTTCCCTGGTCTCCTCGGCCCGTACTTGAAGAGTGGTTATCTCGTCGAAAGTTGTACGCTACGCCACCTTGCCGACAAGCTTGGCATCGATGCGGATGGCCTTGAGCAAACAGTGCGCACCCATGACAAACATGCGGCAAGCGGGATTGATCCCATATTCGCTAGAGGAGAAACGGCGTTCGAGCGCGCAGCCGGCGATCGGGACGTAAAACCCAATCCCTGCGTCGCACCGCTGGGCAAAGGACCTTATTACGCGGTTCGCATTATTCCTGGCGACATCGGGACGTTCTTAGGCGTCAAGGTCGACGCGAACGCCCGGGTCTTGGACGCCGCCAACCTCCCTATTCCGGGTCTTTATGCAGTCGGTACGGTCGCTTCGAGCATAATGGGCGGGACATATCCAGGGGCAGGGGCCATGCTCGGCCCTGCACTCACGTTCGGCTATCTGGCAGCGCAGGACATCATCGGACGGAGTGGCAGAGACTAGCCCGCGATACGGCGGTTGACACAAGTAGCTTTTTTGTCGACTCTATGTCGACATTCAAGTGCGCACGGGCAGTGCGAGAATAATGGCGTAACGGCCGCGGCGCGTTCAAGTGTGGGCGGGCACCGCGGGTGCTGGAGGACATGAGTGTGAGGGACGACGCTACGGGTTCAGGCGAAGCCAGTACGCCCGCTAATGCATCACTGCCGTCGAGAACTGTTATGAGTTACGGCATGGTGGCGGGTCCGTTCGAGATGCTCAGGGCACCGGCGTTGGCCATACTGCCCGCGCTATATACGAAGGAATACGGGCTTTCTCTAACCGCCGTGTCACTTGCACTGCTATTGTTGCGCCTTTCCGATGGCGTGTCGGATTTTGCCATCGGGCTGATGTCAGACAGGACACGCTCGCGCTGGGGGCGACGTAAGCCTTGGCTATTTGCCAGCATATTCCTTGCGTTGCCTGCGGCTTATGGGCTCTTCATTCCGGGCAAGACCGCCTCCATTTGGTTCTTTTCGGCTTGCTACTTCTTCTTCTATCTGGCCTGGGCCATGTTCGAAATTCCTTACACGGCATGGTCTGCCGAACTCGCCCGCAGTTATGAAGACCGCTCGCGGCTGGCGCTGTCGCGTGGACTGTGGTCGAACTTGGGTCTCATCGTTTTGAGCCTCGTGCCGCTGTTGCCATTTCTGCCTTCGTCCGAAATGAACTTCCAGACCTTGCACGTGATGTTTTGGGTTGTCGCGCTCGCCTACCCGTTGGGGGTAATCTACGCCGTCGTGCGCGTTCCGGCCGGGAAGCTGGCAGAGTCGTCCAAGCCTTCCAGCCTGCTTGAATCGGTGCGCGCAGTGCGCGGAAATGGGCCGCTGATCCGGTTCCTCCTCGTCGCATTCCTGTCCGATTTGGGCGTGGGTGTTATGGGCGCACTCTTCTTCCTGTTCTTTGACACCTATCTTAAGATCGGCGCGTCCTTTTCGCTGATCTTCCTGACCGCAATTGCAGCTTCGACCATCTCTTTGAAGTTTTGGGAGTATCTGGTTCGGCGCAGTTCAAAACGCAGCCTGCTCGTTACTGGCCTTGCTGGTGCGACTCTCCAAGGCTTGCTGATTTATGTGTTGAATCCCGGTCCTTTTGCCCTGCCTATGTACGTAGTCTATATGTCCTTTTTCTATGCGCTGTCCGTCGGGCGTGACATGGCGCTCTATTCCATCATCGGAGACATAGTCGATTTTGATACTCTGAAAACGGGAGGGAATCGCTCAGGCCAGTTTACGTCTGTCTGGATGGTGCTGCGCAAATTCGCCTATGCCGTTGCGCCAGCCTTCGCATTTTTCATAGCAGGCGCGGCAGGCTATGACCCGGCCTCAAGCTACAACGATCCCGCAGCGATCTTCGGCTTGAAGGCTGCCAACGGCTATATCCCCGCGCTCTTCATGCTGGTGGCCACGTTATTGGCGATGAACTTTCCGATATCCGCCAAACGTCACAGAACCATCAGACGACGCCTCGAACAGCGCGCATTACGTGCTGGCGTCGAACCTCGCGTGGAGCTGCGCTAGGCTGCAGCCAGGGTTTGCGGATAACACAATTACTGCTTATGCGCGCGGCCGGATTCTATGGACATCTCGCCGGACTGCCGCAGCGCAAACCGTTCCAGCATACGCTTGGAAATCGTCTCGGCATCGCGCCGCGCCGCGTCTTCGGCGGCATCCGGATCGCGTTTCTCGATCGCGCGGACGATCATCATGTGCGTATCGAGCCATTGCTGATCGAGCGATCTGTCATGGCGATCAGAGACTTCGTCAAGATATAGACCGAGCAGGCGCTGCCCCTGATCCAGCACCTGACGCAGCCAGCCGACGTAGAGTGAATTGCCGCTTGCCTTTGCGATGGCCAGGTGGAAGTCACGATTGAGGTTGATCATGCTCGTGGTATCGCCACGCTTGGTCGCATTGTCGTGCTGCCTTTGTATCTCCTGGATATCGGCAAGCTGCGAAGGTTTGCGGTTCAGCGCCGCGAGCCTTGTGGTCAGTCGATAAAGCAACTCCATTGCATCCAGGAAGCTGGGGATTGCAGCAACGTCGAACGGCGCGACGATGGAACTGCGATTGCGCAGCGTCTGGACCAGCCCCTCGGCGGAGAGCCGAATCAGGGCTTCACGAATTGGCGATCGCGACAGATTGAATCGCTGCGCGAGTTCGGTTTCGTCAAGCAAGACCCCCGGCTCCATCGCAAGCCCGAGAATGTCTCGCCGCAGATCCTCATAGACGGTGTGGGCACCGGAGCCGCGCACCCTCTTGACAGGTGCGCGATCAATTGCAGGCTTAGACTTCCTCGCATTGCGGGCTACGCTCGTCATTGGTTCTCCGGGCTCCAAGGCTCCTTCACCACCATATGCAGATATCCCGACGGGGCTGCAAGGCTGGACCGCCTTAATCCCGGTGTCAGCAGGATCGGGGCGGTGGCACAACCAGTTCCGCCAAGTCAGAAATTATGGGTCAAGCCGATGCTCCAAGTCCGGAAGCCACCAGGATAACCGAAGTTCCGTCCGTCAAAGAATGCGAAATACTTCTTGTTGCCGAGGTTGCGGCCGCTTGCGGTTAGGCGCCATTTTCCGCCGTCCAGGTCGATCGTCGCCAAGGCGTTGAAGAGACCTGTCGCCTGCAGCTGGTACAGGTTGTTGGCGGCATCGAACGCCTTGCTGCGATACTGATATTCGAAACGCAACGAGGCCACTGCGGGGCCGATTGCAAGCCTGTCAAAGGTGACGGCCGACGTGCCGGAAAATTTAGGAGCGCGTGGCAACGTGTTGCCGGCATAGTCCGCCGGATTCCCGAAATCGTCGATCGACTTATAGTCTTGGAACTTCGCGTTGAGGTATTCGAGATTGAAGTCAAACTTCAAATGCATGGAAACGCGCAGATCTGCGAGCGACGCATCGATACCATAAAGGCGGGCCTTGCCGGCGTTCAGCGTCGTGAAGAATGGGACCCCGTTAGGATCTGGGGTACCATCGGGCAAAAGTGGAATTCCGCCAACGAGCACCTGCATGTCGCGATAGTCGTAGTAAAATCCGGCCACGTCGAACGAACCGAATTTTCCGGGCAGGCGTGACTTCAGACCAACTTCATAGGCAATAAGCCGTTCGGGGTCCACGGTCGCGGGTGCGGGCACGCCACTCGTCGTGAAACCGACATCGTTGTATCCGGCCTGGAATCCCTTTGCGACTGATGCATATATTAAGGTTCCGGAACTTGTCGTGTAGTCGAGCCCGATCCGGCCCGTCACCTGCGCTTGGGTGCTTGTCAGGTCAAAGGACTGACCATCGAATGCGCCTTGTCCGTTGAATTTATTGTGGACTCTGTCGTTGTTGTAGCGGAGCCCCACATTGAGGCGGAGTTCATTGGTGAGATTATAGTTGAGATCGCCAAAAAGGGCGACCGTCCTGATCTTGTTATCGCTCGCGCTATCTAGGGCGCCTGGCAGGACGGGGTTGATATCAACCCTGCGCTTCTCACCATCGCTTTCGTTCATATAGAGCCCGCCGAACACCCAATTTATATGATCGCCTTGGAAGAGCACGGCGACCTCTTGGCTGAACTGCTCTGCATATTGCGGGAATCGGATCGTCAACATGACCGGCGCCGGGCGCGGGTTGACATCGAGAAACGATCGTGGCTCGTTATAGTGAAGATAGCCCGTTACCGACCGCCACGAGTAACCGCCTCCGAGGTCCCCCGACAGCGTCAAGCCACCGACAAAATATTTGCGTTCGATTTCCGGCCCCGCCGGAAGGTCGTAGTAACTCTTGTTCCAATCATAGAGGGGCTTGAAGTTCGGATCGAGCGGGATGAGCTCGCCGGTTCCACCCTTCTCGTCGGAGTATTGGGCGAAGAGCTCAACATCGACGGGGCCTGCCTTGCCGGCTAGAGTAATCCGCCCGCCAGTAAAGTCGTTCCCCGCGATCTTCTTGCCAGTGAAAAGGTTAGTGATGCGACCATCTGAGCGGTTGACCAGACCGGCGACGCGCACCCCCCACTCACCTCCGAGCGGCACGTCGACAGCTGCCTCCACACGCTTGGTGTTATAGTTCCGATATTCCGCGCTAATCGTGCCGCCGAAATCATTGCCCGGCTTGCGGGTAATGATGTTGATTGCACCGCCGGTTGAATTGCGGCCATAGAGCGTGCCTTGTGGCCCTTTGAGGACTTCGACGCGTTCGACGTCGAACAGCCAGCCCAGAGAGGCGGCCGTGGTCGCCTGGTAGATGCCGTTCACGTGCGAAGCGACAGAAGCGCCATTGCCTGGCACTTGCGCACCGATGCCGCGCATCGAAATGGTGGCTCGCGACTCGTAATTCTCGATATAGAAGCCGGGAACTTCGTACTGCAGATCCTTGAAGGTAACCTTCCCGAATTCCTTCAGCTCCTGACCGCCCAGCACATCAATGGTCTGTGGCACAGACTGAACGTCTTCTTCGCGCTTACGCGCCGTGACGATTATTTCACCCGAACTGGCTGACTCCTCCGCGGCGGGCGCACTTTGTGCGAACGCTGCTCCCGTTTGCAGTAGCGCAGCGAGTGCGGCGCCGGATGAAAGTATCGCTCGTCTTGCGCGAATTCCACAAAACCGGGCTTCAGAGCAGTTTCTGGTTTCGTCGTATCTCATTGTACCCCCCTGGCTTATCCCGTTTGGCCGAGCTTATCTAAGTTAAGTCGACATTTGGTCGACAGAGAATATACCAAGTGTCCGCGCAAAGCAACCCGCATGGAATTCCGGGACTGCATCACTTTGAAATCTGACGGGTAGCCTCCGGCCGCATAACAGGCTATGCTTAGCGTCTAGCATGGCACTCATCGACGACCTTGAAGCTCTCATAGCAAAACGATCCGGACTGACGGAAGCGGAACTGGCGGAAATCCTTTTTGGCCCGGACGCCTATCAGCAACGGGTGAACTCGACATGCCGTCGCCTCATCAAACAGGGGCGCGTTGTCCGGCATGGTAAAGGGTATTCCGATCCTTACACGTATCACAGGAATGCAAACTGATGCCGACCGGCCCCAAAGGACAAAAACGCCCCGCCGACGTTGTGTCGAACGCCGTCCATGTCATGCGCGTTCTCACGGGCGAGGCCGACGATGACGCGCCCGATGACGGCAAGGACAAGGCCGCGCAGGCAATGGGTCGCAAGGGCGGTGCTGCAAGGGCCGCGTCGATGACCCCGGAGCGCCGGGCCGAGATAGCCCGAAAGGCGGCTGCGAAGCGGTGGGGAAAGCCATCCGCATAATTTGGGTTATATTTTGAGTTGACAAATTAGTTGCCCGGGTCGAAGATTGGCGTTCCCCGCAAGGAGCGCGACGATGGATGAGTTTGAAGAGCAGCAGGCGATGGCCATGGGAGTGCTGGAACCGCACTTCGCCACATTCACCGGAATCTATAGTTCGGCTGTTGATCTGTATAATGAGGGCACGTCTGCCCGTATCCGTGCGGAACATACTCCCCGCGCCGCTCTTAATTCGATCTATGCTCTGGCGTGGAAGGGGTATGAGCGGGAGTTTGGAGAAGTCCCCGGCCTTCATCTCCTAAATATCCGAGGATTGAACGTGCTGAACATCGCCGACAAGGTCGTCGTTCGCGCGAAGAGGGTAGATGCCAACGGGCGACACGTTAATAATTTGACCGACCAGCAGCGTGACTTTGATCGTCAGCTGCCGCTGATTGGGCTCCCCCCTGCCGCCGTGAGGGTTGTCATGGGGTATGAACTCGATCTTGCTTATTCAACCGTGGAACGGGTGATTGTGCGGCACACTATGGGCGACTGGATTTCTCAGATTGTGTCGGTCGATGAGGAATATCACTGGGAAGACATCACACCGGTCAGGTTGCCGCTGCAAGGTGGTCGTCGCGCATAAGGGTCATTGCAATGGTTGGTCAGTTCAACCGCGCCATGCTTTCAATGGCGCGATCCGCACGGGGATTCACGCAAAGCGAACTCGCCAAATTGGCGGGAGTTACGCAGGCGCTCATTTCCAAACTGGAGTCGGGATTGACGGTCGATCCGTCGCAGGAAACATTTGAAGCCATCGCCAAGGCCCTTCGCGTTCCTGTTGGCTTTCTACTCTCTGATGAGAGGCCGCATGGGTTGCCCCAGTTCCACTACAGGAAGCGCGCCAAGCTTGGGCGCAAAGCCTTGGATGCGGTTGAAGCCCAAATGAACATTAGGCGGATTCATGCTGCGCGTCTTTTCAAATCATATGAGCCAGATGCGGAGCGCTTCCCTGCTATTGATCTTGAGAATATGGGTTGGACACCCCAGCAAGCGGCGCAACACATTCGTGGCTTGTGGATGCTACCACGGGGCCCAATCGAAAATCTCACTGAAGCGATTGAGGCGAACGGAGCAGTGGTTATCCAAATTGATTTTGGCACCAGTCTACTCGATGCGATGAGCTTCCGGATACCTGGACTGCCGCCGCTGATTTTCATGAACAAAGATATGCCGGGCGAACGCTATCGGTTCACCTTGGCGCACGAGTTGGCCCATCTTTTGCTCCACAATCAGCCAGAAACTGATGAGATTATGGAAACACAAGCGGATGAGTTTGCCGGTGAGTTTCTAATGCCCGCGAAAGAAATTCGTCCTTATCTCACGTCGCCATCACTTGGCTCGCTGGCGCGAGTGAAGCCATATTGGAAGGTGTCGATCAAGGCTCTCTGCGTGCAATGCATTAGGCTAAAAATGATTACCCCCAACCAATATACCGGCTTGATGGTGAACTACAGTAAGGCCCGCTACGGCAAGTTTGGTGAGCCTTTTCCTATACCAGTGGAAACTCCTTCCGCGCTCGGAGCAGCGATCGCATATCATTTGGGGCCGCTCGGTTACACCATTGAAGAAATGGCCGCCTTGCTAATGATGGAATCCGGCGAGTTTCGAGAAACCTACTCGCCACAGCCCACAAACCCGCCACCGCGTCTGCGCATCGTTAATTGAACTAATATGCTTGACGTTATGCATAAAGGTCCATATAGAAATGGGCATGAGAAAGCTCGCCCTTAAATCCCGCGTCCAAATCCTCAATCTTTTGTGCGAGGGCATGTCGATGCGCGCCATCGCCAGGATCGCTGACGTCAGCTTCAACACTGTTGCCAAACTGCTGATCGACGCCGGGACGGTATGCGCCGAAATGCACGACGAAATGGTGCAAGGCGTCAAGGCGAGCCGCATCCAGTGCGACGAAATATGGGCCTTCAATTATTGCAAGCAAAAGACTGTTGCCAGTGCCAAGGCCGCTCCCGCCGATGCGGGCGACATTTGGACTTGGACCGGCATCGACGCCGATAGCAAGCTGATTGTTAGCTACCTTGTCGGGGATCGCTCTGGCGACGCTGCAATGGAGCTTATGGACGATTTGCGGTCACGCCTCGCCAACCGCGTCCAGCTTTCGACTGACGGCCACCGTGCCTATCTGGAAGCTGTTGAAGGCGCGTTCGGTTGCGATGTGGACTACGCGCAGATCATCAAGATGTATGGCCCAACAATCGACAAGGGCGGACGCTACAGCCCCGCAGAATGCACCGGCATCAAGAAAGTGAGCATCGAAGGCAATCCCGACATTGCGCACGTCTCGACGTCCTATGTCGAGGCGCACAACAAGACCATGAGAATGCACATGCGGCGCTTCACCCGCCTGACCAACGGCCACAGCAAGAAGGTTGCCAATCACGCGCACATGGTCGCGCTCTATACGATGTTCTACAATTTCATTCGGACACACTCGAAGTTGCGCATGACGCCCGCAATGGCCGCTGGCATCGCCGATACGTTCCTTGGCTTTGACGATATATTGGCGCGGATCGATGCGGCCCAAGCGCCTAAGGTTCGCGGTCCTTACAAAAAACGGATTTCAAAGTGATGCAGTCCCGGAATTCCCAGCAAAGCGGAGCGCGGTCGACTACTCGCTTTATTGCGGCTGGCGCAAAACTATGTCCGCGTGGGACCAACGGCATCGCGACCAATCTCGGTATTCAAGCCGAAATGTTCAGCCGCTCACCGTGATCGACTTCAGTCGCGTGAAGCTACGAAGACCCTCAAGCCCACCTTCGATGCCGAAGCCGGACTGTCCGTGCGGTTCGAAGGCGCCCGCAGTTGCGTCCATCCTCCCAGCTCCACCGCGACCGGCGATTGTGACGGACCCGGCGCGGATGCTTTTTGCCATGCGCAGACCACGCGACAAATCCTGCGTCCAAATCGTCGCGATGAGGCCATAGATGGTGCTGTTGGCAATCGCCACGGCCTCGCTCTCGTCATCGAAGACGAGCGTTGACAGGATGGGCCCAAAGATCTCCTCACGGGCGATGCGCATCTCACGTCGTACGCCGGTAAAAACGGTCGGAAGCCAATAGCAGCCAGTTCCGCCTTTCGGGGCCGAACCATCAAGTGCGAGCCCGGCACCCTCGGCGGCGCCGGATTCGAAATAGCGCCTCACGCGTTCGAACTGATCGACACTCGCGAGCGGGCCAAAGCTGGTGGACTCGTCCAAAGGATCACCTGCCAGTATCCCTTGGGCGCGTTCGACGATCTTCTCCAACAGTGCATCGTGTATCGGCCGTTCGACAAGTAGGCGAGAACCGGCCACGCAAACCTGGCCGGCATTGAACGTGATGCTGCCGACCACGGCATCAGCGACCATGTCGAGATCGGCCGTATCTGCGAACACTATATGCGGCGACTTCCCCCCACATTCGAGGACAAGGCGCTTCATGTTCGACAGGCCCGACAATTCCAGCAGACGCTTGCCTGTTGCAGTCGACCCCGTGAACGTCAGCAAGTTGACGTCCAGATGCTGCGCCAGCGCGGAACCTGCCCCGGATCCAAGCCCGGGAACGACATTGATCACGCCGTCCGGGATCCCCGCTTCGGCAGCGATTTCGCCCAGTCGCAAGCAACTCAAGGAGGCGACCTCCGAGGGTTTGAGGACGACCGAGTTGCCGACGGCAAGTGCTGGGACGATCTTGGTGATGCCAATATAGGCGGGAAAGTTCCAGGGCGTGATCGCCCCAACGACACCCACTGGTTCGCGCACATTGAGCAGCAAGGCCGACGAGTCGTTGGGGATCACGGCGTCGATGAGCTTGTCTGCAGCCTCTGCGGTTGCATGCACTTGCGCGACCACCGACTCCATGTCGGCGACGGCCGTGCCAATCGGCATTCCCATCTCAAGACTATCGAGCAAGGCAAGCTCGGGGCCAGAGCGTCCGATGGCCTCGGCAAAGGCATGCAACCGCTGTGCTCGGTCGCGCGGCGACAATCCGGACCAGTCGCCACGCTCGAAAGCTCGCCTGGCGGCGCTTACCGCCGCATCGATCTCGAATTGACCACAGGCCGGAAGTTCAGCGACGATGACCCCTGTTGCGGGATTCAATGAGTGGAACTTGCCCGGTGCCGTAGTCTCGGCCCGCCGCCCCCCGATCCATGGGCGCACATCGGGTTTGATCGCCCGCGCCTTTTGCGCCCAATCCGTCTTGGCGTCGTGTATGTCGTTCATCGGTTTCTCCGGTGCCGAATAGATTCAAAAAAGGGCGCAGCCCCACAACACTGGTAGCCGATGTCCCGATCACTGTACCCGTCGAGCGAATCTACCGTCGTGGATGATCTTCCAGGTTGTGCCTCCATCTTTGGACAATTCCCAGAATTGCCGAGAGGCGCCATTCGGCAGTGGCGAAAAGGTCATGCGATGCAACCCGGCAAAACCCTCGAAGTCATTGTTGCCGGTAAGTACCAAAGAATCGCCTTCGAAACGCCCGGTCAGATACAGCGTACCGCCTTCATCCGTAATATAATCGAGATGCCAGCGCTTCTGCTGGCGGTCGTAGAACATGTTTGCACGGCCATATCCACTGATCGCACCGTGCCAGTGTTCGACGAGAAGGCAGCCACCCAGTACGGACTCGACACGACTTTCTCCAGCTTTCGCGCCTTGAAGTCCCGTTACGTCGAATGTGCCGATCCGGAAGTCGAGTTGCCGGTACTCGGGTGTATCGCAGGGCGAGGCTGGAGGCGAAGCATCGGCCTGCGCCGATTGCATCACCGATGGCTTTTCCGCTGCCGATGCGATTGACGGTGCCGACGACAGGGCAATGGCGATCATCGATATCATGACATATTTCGACATTCTTGCGGCCTCCAAACCAATCCAGCAATGTGTCTAAGCGCATATCTGTAATCTTGTCGACAAATATTATACAAGATGTATTGTGTGGGGCCAGGAACAGGCTTCAATCGTGCGAGGAGACCATGCTTATGACCGTTCAAAGTGGCAATTCGGAAAGCAGCCGCGGGTCAGCGGACTATGACGCTCGATTTGTCAATGTGCCAATGCGAGACGGATCACTGTTGAGTGCCACACTCTATCGTCCGCTCTGCTCCAATGCTCCACTTCCCACAATAATGGAGATGACGCCCTATCTTGCGGACGGACTGCACAGCGAGGCGATATATTTTGTTAGGGAGGGATTCGCTTTCCTTGCCGTCGACTGCCGCGGACGCGGCGGGTCAGGCGGCGAGTTCCAGCAATGGATCAATGACGGACCGGATGGCTATGACGCCATCGAATGGATAGCACACCAACCCTGGAGCGATGGCCAGGTAGGGCTTGGCGGGGGCTCCTATACTGGTTGGAATCAATGGATTATTGCCGACATGCTGCCCCCCGCGCTCAAGACGATCGTCCCGTCGGCTGCATTCATGCCCGGCGTGGATCTGCCGCGCGGTGGCATAGGGTCGTCATACCAATACCGCTGGCGGCTAACGCTCAAAGGGCACTCGATCTCTTGGAACCTGACGTCGGACACACTGTTGTTCAATCGGATGCAAAGCGAGATATATGCGCGTAGCGGGTCATTGCTCGAGCTACAGGACGTGCTCGATTGCCATCTGCGCGGTTGGGAAGATGACCTCCTTGATACAGCCTGGGGGCCGGCTTGGGAGGCGCGTCGGCCATCATCGAAGTCGCTCGCACAACTCAACATTCCCGTACTGTCCCTTACAGGCCTTTACGATACTTGCCAGCTTGGCACGCTCGAGCATCATCGACGTCTCGACCGTCACGGAGGAGAGTCCGCACGCGCTCAAAACTACCTCATCATCGGGCCATGGGACCATCGCGGAATGGACGGGACCGATCAGGTCTATGGGTTGAAGTTCGGGCCCAAGGCCAATCCCGGCGTCCATAAGATCAAGGTCGACTGGTACAGATGGGTGTTTGGCCTGGGCGAAAGACCGGAGTTCCTTGATCGTCGTGTCAAATTATACGTATCGGGACGTGAGGAATGGCATGGTGCCGATTCGCTCGATGAGGTTTGCGGGCAGCCATATGCGCAATATCTCGCTTCGGACGGTGACGCGACGGACATATTTCGCTCCGGCTGGCTTACGGCGGCAGTTGGCGACTCTCCGGCTGACCAATTTGCCTGCGATCCCGCGAACCTGCGCCCTTTGGAAACCGAATCGAATTTGAGCAACTCGCCTGAGATGCAATCCGGCGGCGGGGCGGTTTTTCCTAGGGCCTACAACAGCCTTTTCTATATCCTGGGCGGCGAAGACCCTACAAATGCGGTCTTCTGCCACAATACATACGGCCAAGGCGTCATCTATCATTCGGCTCCGTTGGATGCTCCGATCGAGATCATTGGTGAACCGCAACTCAAGCTCTGGATTACCTGCGACGCGCCCGACGCTGATCTCGCGATATTACTCTACGAAGTGATTGAGGATGGCTCGGTGATCTTTCTGTCCTCCGCTCAGCTTCGCCTGCGGCATCGAAACGGGTCGCCGGAAGGAGAACCGATGCCAGCGGACGTGGCAGTTGAACTGGACTTTGGTAATTTTCGTTTCATTTCCCGCCGGATCGCGCGCAATTCCCGCTTGAGGCTGGTCATACGTGCCACGGCCTGTTCACTCCTGCAGAAAAATCTGAACACGACCACACCGGTCAGTAAGCAGCGGCCGGAGGAGGCCCGCGTAGCGAATATTCGTGTCCTGCACGACCGCGAGCATCCTTCCGCACTCAGCATTCCCGTCACGGAGCAGGAGCCAGCGGTATGAACCGGCGCCTGATTGCAATTGTTGGTTTGGCCGGCATCCTCCTCTCAGGTTCGGTTGGGCGAGCAGCAGACGCGCCATCTCCAATGAAGACGGCCGGGGCAGAGCTTGTGACACTGGGTACTGGTGGCGGCCCCTCCTACCGGCTGAAACGGGCCATGACATCCAGCGCCATCGTGATCGGGGACGACATCTATCTAATCGACACAGGCGACGGATTGTTGCGGCAGATGGCTGCTGCAGGATTGTCTCTCGCCAAGGTCCGCGCAGTGTTCATCACCCACCATCACTTTGATCACAATGCAGACCTGGGGCCAATGATCGCATATCGCTGGCTAGGCACGACCTATTCACCACTTCCCGTCATCGGACCGCCCATGACCCGAGAAATGGTCAGCCACCTGATGTTGGCTTACCGGTCCATCGAACTGGCTCCGATTACCATCGGAGGCCCCGCTGCACCGTCAATGGCCGACACCGTCGATGCTCGCGACCTGCCGGACGACATGTACCTGCCCAAGCTGGTCTATGAAGACAAGAATGTCCGTGTGAGTGCCGTTCTCAATGACCACTATCACTTTCCGGAAGCGAGCGACGCAAATCGGCTTTCCCGATCCTATGCGCTTCGGTTCGACACGGCCACGCGCTCCATCGTGTTTACCGGCGATACCGGCCCTTCAACCCGCGTCGAATCGCTCGCGCGGAACGCGGACATTCTCATAAGCGAGGTGATCGATCTTGAGCGCATCGAAAAAGCTCTTCGTGATGGAGAAGGTGCCGACAAGGCCTTTATCGACGGTCTTGTGGAACATTTGAGGAGGGACCACCTCACTCCGGCAGATGTCGGAAGACTCGCCGTGACTGCAAAGGTCGGGGAGGTCGTGCTGTCGCACATCGTGCCCGGCTGGGATGAGGAGACCGACCTTGGTGTCTATAGCCGGGGCGTGGCAAAGGTGTTTGACGGACCTGTGCACGTTGCCCGCGATCTCGACAGGTTTTGAAATTTTTGGTTCGGCAGTTGACGAGACCCCTAGCCCCAAAGTTCGCGTGCCGGCAGCCTGATCCGATTGTCGCTGTCGTCGATCGGCCATTCATGGTCGGCCGCGAGCACGCTGACACCCAGATCGACTGCGATCGCCCCTGGGGCGAGCAACACGGCCGGAGCCTGGGCAAGCGACGAGCCTCCATTGCAGCCGATCATATAGCGCATGCCCATTTTTTGCGCCTCGTCGGCAAGCGCCAGCGCTTCTGTCAGGCCCCCGGCTTTGTCGAGCTTGATATTGATCATGTCATAGCGTCCAATCAGCGATGGCAGCGAGCTGCGATCGAGGCATCCCTCATCCGCGCAGAGCGGGACGAGGCGGGGCATTTCAGCAAGTATTCCTTGCATCGCAGTCGGCACCGGCTGCTCGATAAAGGCAATGTCGAACCTCGCGGCAAGTGGAAGGAACTTGGCAAACGCGAGGGGCGACCAGCCCTCGTTGGCGTCGATCGTCAGCAAGGCATCGGGCACAGAAGCGCGCACCGCTTCCAACCGTTCGGCATCGCGCCCGTCGGGACTGCCAAGCTTGAGCTTGAGGCCAGCTGTATTTCGCGCAGAAGCGGCGGCCTGCGCCATGCGTTCAGGCGTGTCGAGGCCAATTGTCACCAGCAAAGGGAAATTTGCGTCGGGCTTAAGGTCAAGGTCGAGAATTTCCCAAACACGACGCCCATCTCGCTTGGCGCGCATATCCCACAAGGCACAATCGAGTGCGTTGCGCCAGGCGGAGCGACAAACCGCAGCGTTCATGCGGACGGGATCCAGATGTGTCCAGGCGGACGGGGCAAGCGACAAAAGTTCACGAGCCGCCACTCGTGTCACCGACTCATCATACTCATGCGGTTCGCATTCGCCCCGTCCGATCACTCCATCGAAACTGACCTCTACCTGCAACACAAGATTGTCCACGAAGACATGGCGCGAAATGGCGAACGGTTGCGTAAGCGGCCATCTACGAATCCGCACTTCCAAGGCCGGGGGCTCCATCATGATGCCTTTCACGTGTTGCGCCAGAAAGAACGGCCGCCAAGTCCATCGATTGCCATAATAGTTTCAGATGATACTATCTACCTGATTCCCGAGAAAAACTTGGACAGGCTTTGTGCCGTCGCTGTGGGACGATGATCACTTATGGAGAAATTTCGCTATGCCGATCCAGTCAACCCGTTGGAATGAGATAGCTTCTCTGGAGCAGCTGCTGGCAGGCGAGGTGGCCGTGGTGACCGGAGCTGGACGCGGAAACGGCGCTGCAATTGCTGCAGGGCTGGCGCAGGCCGGTGCCATGGTATGTGTTTGCGACATCGACGGTACTTCGGCGAGCGCGACGGCTGATGCAATTGCCGCCGCAGGTGGCCATGCGTTCCCGGTGACCTGGGACATCGCCAACCCCGAACAAGCAGAGATCGCGATCGAAGCAATTCGTTCGGTTGTGCCGCGCGTGTCGATTCTCGTTAACAATGCCGGCGTCGAGGCAGGGGGCAACATAGGTGATCCGACATATTTGACGAGTTGGCGCAACGTAATGAATGTCAATCTTAGCGGTACAGTACATGTGATTCAGGCACTTGTCGCTGACTTGCGAGAGAGCAGGGGCAATATCGTCAACATCGCATCCATGATGGCTCAACTTGCCTACCAGCCTGGCGCATCCGCCTACGCAGCGTCCAAGGCGGCCATCGCGCAGTTGACGCGCTCGCTCGCCATTGAGTTGGCTCCGGATGGCGTGCGCGTCAACGCTATCCTACCCGGCTTCATGGATACCGCGATGACGGCGGCAACGCAGGCTGATGCTCAACGAATGGATTATTTCCTGTGCCGGACGCCAATGAAGCGTATGGGGCAGGCAGATGAACTGATCGGGCCCGTCCTGTTCCTTGCGTCGCGGATGTCGAGCTATGTCACTGGCGCGGCGCTACCCGTTGACGGCGGCCTCATGGCAAACTGAATACCCGATGGGCGCACTCTACACCGCGCATGTCGCCCGAACCGGTAGCACAAGGCTGCGCATGTGAACCTTGATTCCCAATTTCCCGCCACTTTGGCTCATGTGCTTATTGAAGCAATACAACTTGCTTTTTTAATAGGCGTGGATTGTCCGTCGTCAGAGCATTTTGCGCAACTTACGGCCTAAATTAGCGGAGTGTGCGCCTCATCTGGGATTGATATAATGCGGCCAGCTTTCGGTGAAGTGAGCGTTGATGTTGGATGGTCTCTCGTTTGATCCTTTCACACTGTTGGATGATGGCAGGTGCCCTGCCGAAGTAGGCATCGGCGGGCGTCACGTTGTTCAGGCCCTTGCGGTATCGCCGTTCGTTCACGAGAGCTTGCCTCATGTTGATCAATTCGCCGCACTGCTTCGAAACCGACAGGCAAGGTGCGCCTGGGATCCCCGAAAATCATACCAATCCAGCTTTGCAGGTCGAATTATCGGCGCGGCATGCCGTCAAATCGCTGTTGCGCCAGCCTCCATGCGGCAAATGGGTTGCACCGGGCGGCCGCTTATCGCAATCTATCCTTCAATCAGGCCGAAAGGCCGGTCCATCTGGGAAATGTCGGTTGATCCGCAATACGTACCGAGCCTTCAATGCTCGAATATGCCATGGATACTGGCGGCCTTCTTCCATCGACACCAGGGGGATATCGATATGAAAAGAGTGGTATTGGTCCGATCGTCAGTCTTGATCATTCTGGCCACTTCGACATCAGGATTTGCCCAGAGACGCGGAGCGATCGGTGATGTTCTTCCAGTTCCTCGCCCGGCTGCAAGTGCTACTACATCATCGACAGTGACGTTTTCCGGAAACGACGCATATGCAATAACCAAAACACTGGAACCTGTCGGAATGGCGAGGTGCACGGACCGCAACGGCTGGCCAGCAGACGATTGCATGACACAGGGCGGTTCACCCGGCGATTTCAGTAATAATTTTGCATTCAGCGGTTCACGCTCGGCGCGCATCTACTACCAGTTTTCCGGTTGCCAGATCGATAAGCGCGGATGCAAAGTTCTGAAGCTGTCAGCCGTGTACGGTACGTACAGTGCTTCCCAAACTGGGGAACCATTCGGCGGTCCTCCGGCAGTCGCAGCGTGGAATGCCACCAAACCGGACTGCACGGCTATTATGTGGAACGGCGATGCGACCATTTTTCAAGCTATTCCCCTATCCAGTACGACGACACTCGCATCAATTCAGAACGCTCGGGCGCGGCTGGCGACGTGCAAGGCAAGGTTTGATACTTTCCTCAAGGCAAAACATTAATGCGGAATGCCGTGATTGCACTATCACCGCAATGTGACTGCAATTCCTGTCATCGCAACTCAAAGCGAACGGATTTCATTTCCGAAGGTTTTCGCGGCCTTCTGGTCGTTGGCCATCGCCTGCGCCGCGGCGGCGGCGGTGGGCGCCACATAGCATTTGAGCTGCTTGATGTCGGACAGTGCCCCGCCTTCGGAATAGATTGCCGTCACGATCGCGGAGCGAAAGTGCGACTCAATCTCAGTCAAGTTGCCCTCAGCGGGCTTCGGACCCCAATAATAACCAATCGAGATGTGGCCGCCCATGTCAGCCTGGAGGATCACGTTCGATCCGCACCACACGAACTGACCGGCGTCGGTTGCCGCTGCGGGACTCGCACCCGCCAAGAGAAGGAATCCGGCTAGCAACTTCATCGATTGTCTCCCCATTATACCTACGTCGGCTCCAGCATGAAACGCGAGGCCGAATTAACGCTCATAAGGCCCAGCGCCGCCGCAACAGCGTCAGCGATATCCTAGCCGGGATGTCCACCCGATAGCCACTGTTGAAGCCAGCCTCAAGCGGGAAGCCTTTCATCAGGCGCGAATTCCGGGGCCGTGAAGCGTGGCAGGCACCCGCGGGGAGGGCATTTTGGATTCCGATTGCTTCGGGCCGGCGTAGCGAGGTTCAGTGCGCGCCTGGAATTCCGGCAGATGGGGCGGCGCGGGGCGCGAACCAGACCAGGGCGGCCGCGACCACGAAGATCGCCGCTGCTGCAATATAGATGTGAAGGACGCCAAGCGTGGAAGCCTGAATGTCGACGAGCCTTTCGATCATCCCGCGCGATTGTTCGACTGTCATTCCGCTGCGCTGAAGTGCCGCCATG
>Ga0209023_10002777_pt1 | contig 21478 bp, 14 predicted proteins | sample LakOneMetagenome_FD_187468 | JGI IMG/M metagenome (GOLD analysis project Ga0209023, IMG submission 187468) | Freshwater and sediment microbial communities from Lake Erie, Canada (SPAdes) (version 2) | ecosystem: Environmental > Aquatic > Freshwater > Lentic | place: Lake Erie, Canada...
CCTCGGCCGACAGGACATGGCGCCCGATGGCATCGGCCAGCGGCTCCAGCAGGGTGGTGGTCTTGCCGACCCAGTCGGCAAGGGTCGAGCGATCGGGATCGAGTCCCTCCCGGTCGAAGATCTGGCTCTGGCGGCAAGGTGGCAGCCATTTGAAGATCAGGTTCGCGTTCACCGTATAGCGAAGCGCCACCTGAGCCACGGAAACGCCGGGCGCAGTCGTCTGCAGGCAGATCGACCGCTTTTCCTCATCCGTCCAAAGTCGCCTCGTCCGCCGCGCCACGCCGGCACCTTAGTGTCCACTATCCTTGCTGGACACTAGCCCGCACACACAGCACGCGGCAGTGCGGTCAGCCCGGACGCTTACGCATGAAGCCTCCTGGGTTGTGCGGTCTGGATGGCGGCGATTAGGCGGAAGGGGAAGGTGATGACTGCAATCGGGTGACGGGTTGAGGGCGTGAGCTCACCCACCATCGCGGGCTGCGGGGTGGCACGTGCATGCACGCACCCTACGCTTGCTGTCTCATCCAACAAGTCTCTTGATCGCATCGGACAAAGCATCGATCGCGATCCTGGAGTCTTGCGACTGGTCACCAGCGGAATTGATCAGATCGATCGCTTCCACCAATATCTCTTTGATTTCGAACACGTCTGGGCTCCAACATATGGGCCGGGCGGTGGGAGTTTCTCGATTGCAGCTGCGGGTGCTGTTGGATAGTCGCATTTGCCTGAAGCAACTTCACCAACTCGACCGCCATTGACTCCAAAACAGGAGGCGATGTCGTGCTGCTTGCCTCCCCGAAGCAGCATCCCCTTTACGATTTGCGTTTCCCTATATGTGAACGACAATGGGCGCCTCATTGTTCTTGAGGCGCCCATTATTGTAAAGCGTCCACTCGGAATCAATATCACTGATCCAGGAAACTCCGCAGCTTCCGTGACCGGCTCGGATGCTTCAATTTCCTGAGCGCCTTCGCTTCGATCTGCCGGATGCGTTCGCGGGTGACGGAGAACTGCTGGCCGACTTCTTCCAGCGTGTGGTCGGTGTTCATGCCGATGCCGAAGCGCATGCGCAACACGCGTTCTTCGCGGGGGGTGAGGGAGGCAAGAACCCGCGTGGTGGTTTCCTTCAGGTTTTCCTGAATGGCGCTGTCGAGCGGCAGGATCGCGTTCTTGTCCTCGATGAAATCGCCAAGCTGGCTGTCTTCCTCGTCGCCGATGGGCGTTTCGAGCGAGATCGGTTCCTTGGCGATCTTCATCACCTTGCGGACCTTTTCCAGCGGCATCTGCAGCTTTTCGGCCAATTCCTCGGGCGTCGGTTCCCGGCCGATTTCATGCAGCATCTGCCGGCCGGTGCGCACCAGCTTGTTGATCGTCTCGATCATGTGGACCGGGATGCGGATCGTGCGGGCCTGATCGGCAATCGAACGGGTGATCGCCTGGCGGATCCACCAGGTCGCATAGGTCGAGAACTTGTAACCCCGGCGGTATTCGAATTTGTCCACGGCCTTCATCAGGCCGATGTTGCCTTCCTGAATGAGATCAAGAAATTGCAGCCCGCGGTTCGTGTATTTCTTGGCAATCGAGATGACCAGACGAAGGTTCGCCTCGACCATTTCCTTCTTGGCCTGGCGCGCCTCTTTCTCGCCCTTCTGGACCTGATTGACGATCCGGCGAAACTCCGAGATGTCGACGCCAACATACTGGCCGACGGTCGCCATGTCGTTGCGCAGGTCTTCCACCTTGTCGCGGCTTTTCTCGATCAGCGCCTGCCAGCCGCGTCCGGCCTTGGCCGCCATCCGGTCGAGCCAGGCGGGGTCAAGCTCGTAGCCGCGATATTCGTCGATGAATTCGCGCCGGTTGATGCGGGCGGCATCGGCCAGCTTCACCATGTTGCTGTCGATCTGCATGATCTTGCGGTTGATGCCGTAAAGCTGATCGATCAGCGCCTCGATCCGGTTGTTGTGCAGGTGCAGTTCGTTGACCAGCAGAACGATTTCCGAACGGAGTTTCTGATACGCCGCCTCGTCGGCCAGCGAAAAGGTGCCATCCTCGTTCAGCGTCGCCGACATGCGCAGATCCTGCATATCGGCGAGCGTCGCATAGTCACGCGCGATGATTTCCAGCGTCTCCAGAACCCTGGGCTTCAGCGCCGCCTCCATCGCGGCCAGCGACATGGCCGAGGCTTCGTCGTCTTCGTCATCGTCGTCGGCACGCACGATCGGATTGCCGTCGGCGTCAAGCTCGGGCTCGTCGTTTGCGGCACGGCGCGGACCCGCCTCGACATCGACCCCGTCCAAAACCGGCTCGTCGGCTTCGACATCGCCATCCAGCGAGCGGCCGAAGGTCGCCTCGAGGTCGATCACGTCGCGCAGAAGAATGTCTTCGTTCAGAAGTTCGTCGCGCCAAATGGTGATCGCCTGAAATGTCAGCGGGCTTTCGCACAGCCCCGCGATCATCGTGTTGCGGCCGGCCTCGATCCGCTTGGCGATGGCGATCTCGCCCTCCCGGCTGAGAAGCTCGACCGAGCCCATCTCGCGCAGATACATCCGCACCGGGTCGTCGGTGCGGTCCAGCGCCTCGCCGGTCGCGGTCGCCACCGCGACCTCGCGCGAGGTCGAAACCTCGACCACGGCGCCGCCTTCAGGATCTTCGGCTTCTTCCTCCTCGATGACGTTGATGCCCATTTCGGACAGCATCGACATCACGTCCTCGATCTGCTCGGACGAAACCTGTTCCGGCGGCAGCGCCTGGTTGAGCTGGTCGTAGGTGATGTAACCGCGCTCGCGCGCCTCGGCGATCATCTTCTTGACGGCCGTCTGGCTCATGTCGAGCGTATGTTCGTTTTCCTCAACTTCGGGCTTCTGGTCGTCGGTATCCTTGGCGGCCATTTGGGCTCCTGTGCGTCAGGTGGTGGTGCCGGGGTCCGATTCGGCTGGGCCGATTCAGGCGGACCGATTCGGGCGAGTCGAATCGCTTGGCACCGGGTGTATCGAATCGCGCCCGCGAATCACAGGGGTGGGCGCGCGGTGTGGTTTCTCATCCTTTGGTCTTTGGCCGAAGCGCCACATCGGCCACCCGTCGCAGTTCGGCCGAAAGCGCGGCCCGGTCCTCGCCCATGTCGGTGTCGTCGTCGAGTTTCGACTTCAGCGCCCGGTGACGCGCGTCGTTGGCCTGACCCAGGCGCCAGGTGAGGCCTTCGTCGGCCAAGCCGCCCAGCATCTCCATCGCCTCTTCGGTTTCCATCGCGGCACCCCGGCGGGCTTCCAGCTTAGCCAGTTCCTCGGCAAGACACATGCGCGCCAAGGCCGCGTCGTCGCGGTTGCGAACCGGCGGGGCGATCTGGACATGGGCAAGCCCCATCAGCCTGTCAAGTTCTTCGCCGGCAAGCGTCGCGATTTTTTCCTCGAAATCAGCCCCTGGCGGCCCGTCGTGGGAAAGCCGCAGCAGACTGTCGCGCAGCCGGTCGTGCCCGGGGCCGGTCAGGTGGATGCGTTCGAGCTGGCTCTCAAAGGCCGCGATGCAGCCGGGATGGGTGACGCAGATCGCCAGGATCATCGCTTCGCGCAGGTCATTCTCGGCCTCGGGCCCGCCGGCGCGCGCCAGAAGCGAGCTGCGTGTCGCCGCCAGGGGGGGGATGGGTGCGAGATCGCGCGTCAGGCGCCGCGCCCCCTTTGCCCCCGGCGCGGGGCGCTGTCCGAGGCGCTGGCCAGGGCGGACGGCGGCAGGGGCGGCTCCGAAAAGGGCATGCCGCAGGCGCCTGATCTCTTCCCCGTAATGGGCGCGGATCGACGGGTCGGCGATGCGCTTGATCGCGGCGCGCAGCGATTTGTCGAGTGTCGCCTTGCGCTCGGGGCTGTCGAAGACCTTGCCCTCGATCTCGCGCCGCCAGAGAAGGTTGACCATAGGCTCTGCCCCGTCGAGCGCCGCGCGCATTGCCGGCGCGCCGCGCGCGCGGATCAGATCGTCGGGGTCCATGCCTTCGGGCAGGATGACGAAGCGCAGGCCCTGCCCCGCCTCGATCAGCGGCAGCGCCAGATCGACCAGGCGAAGGGCGGCGCGAATGCCCGCCGTGTCGCCGTCAAGCATCACAAGGGGTTCGGGATGAAGCCGCCAGAGCATGTGCAACTGTTCCTCGGTGATCGCGGTGCCAAGGGGGGCGACGGCCCCTTCGAACCCCGCTGTCACCAGGGCGATCACGTCCATATAGCCTTCGGCGACAATCAGCGGCCGGCCATTGGCGCAGGCGTCGCGGGCCGGGGCGTGGTTGTAAAGGCTGCGGCCCTTGTCGAAAAGCTCGGTCTCGGGGCTGTTGAGGTATTTGGCGCGCGCGGCGGGGTCCATCGCCCGCCCGCCCAGGCCAATACAGCGACCGCGCGCGTCGCGGATCGGATAGATGATGCGCCCCCGGAACCGGTCATAAGGTGCGCCACCATCATCGGGCCGCGCGCAAAGGCCTGCATCCACGATCAGGTCGGGGGCGATGCCCTTTTGCGTCAGGGCGTGAAACAAGCCTTGTCGCTGGTCGGGGGCAAAGCCGATCTCGAACCGGTCGCGGGCCGGATCGGCGAGCTTGCGCCCGTCGAGATAGTCCCGCGCGGCGGTGCCTGCGGCGGTCTTGAGCTGAAGCCGGTAATGGGCAACCGCCGCATCCATCACCTTGGCAAGTTCGGTGCGCCGGTCTGCCCGTTCTGCGGCGACAGGATCGCGGGCGGGCATGGCCATGCCGGCCTCGCGCGCCAGAACCTCGATCGCCTCGATGAAGCTCAGGTTTTCGGTGTCGCGCAGGAACGACACCGCGTCGCCTTTCTGGTGGCAGCCGAAGCAGTAGTAAAAGCCCTTGCGGTCATCGACGTGAAAGCTGGCGGTCTTTTCCTGATGGAACGGACATGGCGCCCAGAGATCGCCCTTGGCCTGGTTCGACTTGCGAATATCCCATGTGACCTTGCGCCCGACGACCCGGCTGAGAGGGACGCGGTTGCGCAATTCTTCGAGGAATCCGGGCGGCAGGCTCATGCCGACCTATATCGGCGCTTGGGCCGGATCGGGCAAGGGGGCTGTCTGCCCCCTCCGCCGGATTGCATCCGGCGTTCACCCCCGAGGATATTGGAGAAAAGAAGAAGGATCAGGCTGCGCGGGCGGTAAGCGCCTTCATGGCGGCCTCAAGTTCGTGGACCGCTGTCGCTGCCATGGAACGGAAGAGGTAAAGCGTGAACGCGGCCGGCGCCGAGCGGTGGATGAGAACCATCATGTGGCCAAGCCCGGTGCGCGCCGTCGCCCCTTCGGGAAAGCTGCGCGCCGACAGGTCGACCGGCACGAGCCGGGCAAGCACCGCGGCCGCATTCTCTCCGTCGATGGTCAGGGCAAGCCAGCCGTCGGAAAGGTCGGTCACGGCGGCGGCAGGGGTGGCGGGCGGTTCGGCATTCACCAGGAACGCCTGGTCGCGGCCGCTCCAGAGGCAGGCGGCGCCGCCCTTGACCATGGCACGGTCGGGCGCGGGCCAGCCGAGGCCGAGCTTCTTCAGCGCCGTGCCGACCGTAGCGGTCTTGCCGGGATAGGGCGCGATGGCGGTGATCCGGGCGGGGGTCGTGTCGCGCAGCGTCAGGGCGCCGATGGTCAGGGGTAGCATCCCCTCGGTCGGGGATTTGGCGATAAGGCTAGCCACGGGCGCGCCCTCCTTCCGGGTCGAAGAATATCGGGTTGGTCACTTCGCACAGCATGTCGGTGCCGCGCAGATGATCGACAAGCCGCACCGACTGGCCATGGCGCGCGCGGCCGTTCTTCAGGAAGCCAAGCGCAATATGGCTGCCAAGCGACGGCGACCAGCAGACCGAGGTGACATAGCCCTGATCGTTCGCCGCCAGTGCCTGTGCGCCCGGCTCGAAAAGGTGCGCCCCTGCCCCCATCGGCTTTTCGGGCGCCAGCGGGCGCAGACCCACCATCTGTTCGCGCGCGGGGCCGGTCAGGCCGGGGCGCTGGCTGGCGCCCTTGCCGATGCAATCCTTCTTGGTGCTGACCATGCCCTGAAGGCCGATGTCGAAGGCGGTCACCCGGCCATGGATCTCGGCATGGGTGATGAAGCCCTTTTCGATGCGCAGGACGTTCAGCGCCTCCATCCCATAGGCCGCGCCGCCGAAGCTTTCGGCGCGCGCCACGAGATCGCGATACAGCGCCTCGCCATAGCGGGCCGGAACAGCGATTTCATAGCCAAGCTCGCCCGAAAAGGAAATCCGGTACAGTCGCGCCCTGACGCCGCCAACCTGCACCGTGCCGCAGGACAGGAACGGAAAGGCCGCCGCATCGATCGGTTGATCGAGGAGCGAATTGAGAAGTTCGCGTGCGAGCGGCCCGGCAATGGCGAACTGCGCCCAATGTTCGGTCACCGAAATGGCGCGCACATCCCAGCCGGCGCAAAACGCCTGCTGAACGAAATCGAGATGACGCATGACCAGCCCGGCCGCCGCGGTCGTCGTGGTCATCAGATAGTGGTTGGGGCCAAGGCAGGCAGTGGTTCCGTCATCCATGACCAGCCCGTCTTCGCGCAGCATCAGCCCGTAACGCACCCGGCCCGGCGCCAGGGTCGAAAAGGTGTTTGCATAGAGAAGGTCTAGGAAGCGTGCCGCATCGCCGCCCTGGATGTCGATCTTGCCGAGCGTCGACACGTCGCAGACGCCCACCCGGTTGCGGACTGCATGCACCTCGCGGTCGCAAGACTGGCGCCAACTGGTCTCGCCAGGGCGCGGAAAATAGGACGGGCGATACCAGAGCCCGGCCTCGATCATCGGTGCGCCGCGCTCCGTGGCGGCCTTGTGCGACGTGGTGTAGCGCTGCGGGGCAAAGCCAGCGCCCTGCGCACCGGCGCCAAGTGCCGCGATCGACACCGGCGTATAGGGCGGACGGAACGTGGTGGTGCCGGTCTCGGGAATGCCGCGCCCGGTCGCGTCGGCAAGGATCGCCAGAGCCGCGACATTGGAATTCTTGCCCTGATCGGGCGCCATCCCTTGCGTCGTGTAACGTTTCATATGCTCGACCGAGCGGAAGTTTTCCTGCGCGGCAAGCCGCACATCCTTGCTGGTGACATCGTTGGCTAGGTCAAGCCAGGCACGGCTGCCCGCCCCTTTGCCTGCCGCCGGCACTTCCCAATAGGCCAAAAGCCGCGGGCCGCCGTTTTCGGCCTGTGGCATATCGATGGCCGCAGGTTTCATGCCTAGGTCGGCCAGCGCCGCCTCGGCCGCGCCGACCCCTTCTGCCAGCGCCCCGGCGGTTGACATCGTGCCTGCCGCCGCCCCCGCGGCCCTCAGCCCCGGCACCATGCCGGGACGGGGCACGAAGGCCGCGATATCGTCACGCCAGTCGGGCCGGCCGCTCATGTGGCAGGCCAGATGCAGGGCCGGGTTCCAGCCGCCGGAAACCGCCAGGCAATCGGTTTCGATAAGTTCCGTGCGGCCGCCCGCGCTGGTCACCGCGACCTCGCTCAGGCCGAGCCGGCCGCGGGTCATGGTCACGCCGCCGCCGGCGAACACCGGCCAGTCTCCCGATTGTACCACGTCTTCGCGCACGTCGATCAGGGCCGCCACCCGCACCCCGGCCGCCGCCAGATCGCGCGCCGTGCGGTGGGCATCGTCATTGTTGCCAAAGACCGTCACTGCCCGCCCGGGCGCCACTCCCCAGCGGTTCAGATAGGCCCGGACCGCGCCTGCCGCCATGATCCCCGGCCGGTCGTTCATCGGAAAGGCGATCTGCCGCTCGATCGCGCCCGACGCCAGGATCGCGCGCCTGGCGACGATGCGCCAGAAACATTCACGCGGCAGGTGCTTCGGCGGATTGGCCCGATGCAGGCCGACCCGTTCCAGCGCCCCATACGTGCCGCCGTCATAGGCGCCAACGACCGTCGTGCGCGTCATCAGCCGCACGTTCGGCAGGCTCCCAAGTTCAGCAAGGACCTCGTCGACCCAGAGATGGCCTGGCTTGCCCCCCACCTCCTCCACCTCGGCCAGAAGCCGGCCGCCCATACGCGCATCCTCGTCGGCGAGAATGACCTCGGCCCCGGCCCGCCCGGCGGCAAGTGCCGCCATCAGGCCCGCCGGGCCGGCCCCGATCACCAGAAGATCGCAAAAGGCAAAAGCCTTTTCGTAAGGCTCGTCGTTGTGCTTGCCCGACAGCGCCCCGAGCCCGGCCGCCCGCCGGATCGCCGGCTCATAGACCTTTTCCCAGAAGCTTTTCGGCCACATGAAGGTCTTGTAATAAAATCCCGCGCCGAAAAAGGGCGCGAAAAGATCGTTCACCGCCATCACATCGAAACCGAGACTCGGCCAGCGGTTCTGGCTGCGCGCCTCAAGGCCCGAATATATCTCCTGTTGGGTCGCCCGCACGTTCGGAACCTGGGCCGCCCCCTGCCCCACGGTCACCAGCGCGTTCGGCTCTTCCGACCCGGCGGTCATCACGCCACGCGGGCGATGATACTTGAACGAGCGGCCGAACAGCCGCACCCCCCCCGCCAACAAGGCCGAGGCGAGCGTATCGCCCTCGAACCCGGTATAGTCGCGCCCGTCGAACCGAAACCCGACCGTCTGCCCCCGGTCGATGATGCCCTTGCCCGCGATCCTCATTCAGCCTTCCCCCGGGCCCTGTTTGCGGGCTTCTTCTTTGCCGAAATACTCCCGCTGGAGGCCTCGGGCCTGTCCGACACCAACCGCACGGCAATCACTTCATGCGTCACCGTGTTGCGCGTCACCTCGAGCCAGCCGGAACAGCCCATGTCGTGATACCAGAGATCGCGCGTCACCCCTGCCGGGTTGTCGCGCAGATGCAGATAGTCGTCCCAGGCCGCAGGCGCCGCCCCCTCGGCCGGCCGGTCCAGATACTTGGCCGCGCCATAGTAGTAAAACTCCCGCCGGTCACGGTCGCCGCAAAGGGGACAGGGGATACGCATGTTCTCTCTCCCTCAGTGCAGGTTATGCTGGCTGCCGGTGCCTTCTTCGTCGATCAGGTGCCCCGTGGCGAACCGGTCCAGCCGGAAGCGGCGGGCGACCGCGTGGCTTTCGCCCGTGGCCATCAGATGCGCCATGCACCAGCCCGACGCCGGGATCGCCTTGAACCCCCCGTAGTTCCATCCTGCATCAACGAACAGCCCCTCGACATGGGTCTTGTCGATGATCGGCGAGCCGTCGGGCGTCATGTCCATGATCCCGCCCCAGGTCCGCAGGATCTTCGCCTTGCCGATCATCGGCATCAGTGTCATCCCCGCTTCCATCACATGTTCCAGCATCGGCAGATTGCCGCGTGCGGCATACGAGGCGTAAAAGTCGAGGTCGCCGCCGAAGACCAGCCCGCCCTTGTCGGACTGGCTGATGTAGAAATGCCCCATGCCGAAGCTGATGACGCTGTCGATCACCGGTTTCAGCCCCTCGGTCACGAAGGCCTGCATGACGTGGCTCTCGACCGGCAGGCGCATCCCGGCCATCGCGGCCACCTGCCCCGACCGGCCGGCGGCGATCATCGCCACCTTCCTGGCGCGGATCGGCCCGCGGCTGGTCTGCACGCCCTTGACCACGCCGTTCTCGATGTCGATCCCGGTCACTTCGCAATTCTGGATCAGATCGACCCCCCGCCCATCCGCGCCGCGCGCATAGCCCCAGGCCACCGCATCGTGCCGCGCTGTCCCCGCCCGACGCTGGATCAGGCCGCCATATATCGGAAAGCGGGTCTGTTCGTAGTCGAGATAGGGCACCATCCTGCGCAACTGGTCGCGGCTGAGAAGCTCTGCGTCGTCGCCCTGGTTGACGATTGCATTGCCGCGCCGGGCCGCCGCATCGCGTTGGCCGTCGGAATGAAACAGGATGATCTGGCCGCGCTGCGAATGCATGACATTGTAGTTCAACTCGGCCTCGAGCCCTTCCCAGAGCTTCAGCGAATGGCTGTAGAACTCGCTGTTGCCCGGCAGGAAGTAGTTGGCACGCACGATGGTGGTGTTGCGCCCGACATTGCCGCCGCCGAGATAGCCCTTTTCCAGAACCGCCACATTGGTGATCCCGTGGTTCTTGGCCAGGTAATAGGCGGTCGAAAGCCCATGCCCGCCGCCGCCGATGATGACCACGTCATACTCGGCCTTCGGCTCTGGCTCGCGCCACACGGGTTTCCAGCCCTTGTTGCCGAAAAGCCCTTCGGCGATGACCTTGAAGCCCGAATAACGCATGACCTGCCCTCCGGCGCCGGCGTTGAGACTTCGGCGCGTTTTTTGCATTCTTGCGTTGGGAAAGGCAAAAGGCCAAGCGGTTTTGCGACAAACATGCGTCGCTGATGCAGGCTGGCCGCCCGCCAAGCCCATTTGCGGGCCCGGGCGACCGCGCAGGTACGGGCTCCCGGGGCTGGCTGGCCTGCGGCCCGGCCACCGGCCTCCGGCGTCAAAGGCCCTTCGACCGATAGGTCTGTGCCACCCGGCTGATCGACACGATATAGGCCGCCACGCGCAGGTCGCTCACATCGTTGCGGCCGTGCCAGACCTCGCGCATCGCCTGATAGGCCGATCGCATCGTGTCATCGAGCCCCGAGCGCACCAGCTCCAGCTCGCCTGCGCCCCGCAGATAGCTGTCCTTGAAACCCGGCGACAGGGTCCAGCCGAGGCCCTTGTCGGATGACAGCTGCTCGAGCTCGTCGACCAGAAGATGATGGCGCGCCTCTTCCGCGCGGCGCTGCATGCGACCGAAGCGGATATGCGACAGGTTCTTGACCCATTCGAAATAAGACACCGTCACCCCGCCGGCATTGGCATACATGTCGGGGATGATCAGCACCCCCTTCTTGCGCAGGATCTCGTCAGCGCCAAAGGTGATCGGGCCATTCGCCGCCTCGATGATCAGCGGTGCCTTGATGCGCTCGGCATTGCCAAGGTTGATGACCCCTTCCATTGCTGCCGGGATCAGGATGTCGCACGCGGCTTCGAGCACCGCCTCGCCGTTCTCGGTGAACGTGGCGTTCGGGTAGCCTTTGATCGTGCCGGTCTTGTTGATCCACTGGCGCACCTCTTCGACATTCAGACCCTTGTCGTCGGTCAGCGCCCCGTCGCGCTCGATGATGCCGATAACGATGGCGCCGTCGTCCTCGGACAGGAACTTGGCGGCGTGATAGCCCACATTGCCAAGCCCCTGAACGATCACGCGCTTGCCGTCGAGCTTGCCCGACAGGCGGGCCCTTGCGACATCCTCGGGATAGCGGAAGAACTCGCGCAAGGCATATTGCACGCCGCGACCGGTGGCTTCGACCCGGCCCTGAATGCCGCCCGCATGCGGCGGCTTGCCGGTGACGCAGGCCTTGGCGTTGATGTCGGTGGTGTTCATCCGCGCATACTGGTCGGCGATCCATGCCATCTCGCGCTCGCCCGTGCCCATGTCGGGGGCGGGCACGTTCTGGGCCGGATGGATCAGGTCGCGCTTGATCAATTCGTAGGCAAAGCGCCGGGTGATCTGTTCCAGTTCGTGCTCGTCCCACTGGCGCGGGTCGATGCGCAGCCCGCCCTTCGATCCGCCGAACGGCGTTTCCACCAGCGCGCATTTGTAGGTCATCAGCGCCGCCAGCGCCTCGACCTCGTCCTGATTGACGCTCAGCGCAAAGCGGATGCCGCCCTTGACCGGCTCCATATGTTCGGAATGCACCGACCGATAGCCGGTGAAGGTTTCGATCTTGCCGCGCAGGCGCACACCAAACCGGACCGTATAGGTCGAATTGCAGACGCGGATCTTTTCCTCGAGCCCCGGCGACAGGTCGAGAAGCGCCACCGCCCTATTGAACATGAGATCCACCGACTGGCGGAAGCTGGGTTCGCCATGGCCATTGACCGACATTCATTCCTCCCAAATTGCGAAAATCAGGGCTGGCCGCCTGACCGGCGCCAAAAGCCCGCGTGGCCGCAAATCCACTGCGCGCACCCTATGCAGCCTTGGTTAACAAATTACAGCGATTTAACAAGCCTGCGGGTGGCGGGTGCCTCTGAGGCCGAACGATCGACCGACCGGAACCTGCGATGGCCTTGGACGGTCGGCCGAAGGGAATCACTCCGCGTCTCCCCGGGGCAAGTGCAGTCGATGGCCGACAATTCAACCCGGCGGCCCCGATTGCCCGCGTTCCATCGACAATCCCCCCCCGCGATTGCCGTCGCCCCATTTTTGCCACAAGTCCCGCTCTACTTTCGCCCGATATTGATTGGAAAAGGCTCTCGCGCATTTGGCAATTATTGGCCGTTTGACTGTGCGGATGCCGAGGAAAGGGTGCAAGATGTCGGGGAAGCTGGTGCTGCGGGGGGCAGAAACCGAACGTGATGGCCTGCGGGCGCAAGCCTGGCGACGTGCATGCGCATTCCGCAAGCAGGAAGACGGCTCGCTGCTGATCTTCGGGCTTTTCTGCTTCGTGATGATGCTGCTTCTGGCGGGCGTCGCGCTCGACGTGATGCGCTTCGAAGAGCTTCGCACAACGTTGCAGAACACCACCGATCGCGCGGTTCTCGCCGCCGCCGACCTGCGCCAGACGCTCGACCCCAAGGCGGTCGTCAAGGATTATTTCGCCAAGGCCGGCCTGGCCGCGCCCGCCGATTCCGACATTGTCGTGAACCAGGGCAACTTCAACGAATGGCGCACCGTTCAGGCCAGCGTGCATCAGGACATGCCGACATGGTTCATGAACATGTACGGCATCAAGACGATGACGACACCGGGCGCAGGCACCGCCGAGGAACGGATCGGGCAGGTCGAGGTTTCGCTGGTTCTCGACGTGTCGGGTTCCATGAGCAACAACAACAAGCTCGTCAACCTCAAGCCCGCCGCCAAATCCTTCATCGACCAGATGTTCAGCCAGGTCGAAGCGGGCAAGCTGTCGATGTCGATAGTGCCCTATTCGACCCAGGTGTCGGTCGGGCCGGGGATGATGCAGTATTTCGCCAATACCGCCGAGCAGACGAATTCGTCCTGCCTGGAATTCGGCGCATCCGACTTCACGACCACAGCGATGCAGCCGAAGACGACCGACGTGGGCCAACCGGCCGCGCCCGGCGACCGCGTCTATCAGCGCAATGGCCATTTTGACCCGTTCTACACCACGACCTCGATCGAGTCGCAGGGCCTTTGGAACTGCCCGCCCGATGTGTCGGCGGCGCAGAACGCCAACAACAACCGCACCGTCATGGCCTTTTCGGGTGACCAGACTGCGCTCAAGGCCAAGATCGACACGCTGGTCGCGTCGGGCAACACCTCGATCGACCTCGGGATGAAATGGGGCTCGGCGCTGCTCGATCCGTCGATGAACCCGGTCGTGACCCGGATGATCGCCGCCGGCACAGCTTCGGCCAACTTCGCCAGCCGCCCCTATCCCTACAGCAACCACGAGGTGCTGAAGGTCATCGTGCTGATGACGGACGGCGAAAACACGACCGAATACAAGTTGCGCTCTGCCTACGAGAATGCTGTCAACCCCAGCCTTCTGCGGCGCAACTCGGCCTCGACCTACAACAACAGCACCAGCGTGAACCAGTATTCGCTCTGGGATGCGAGCAAGAACCAGTATTGGGTCTTCGCGCTCGGCCAATGGCGCGCCCAGGCCTGGGGCGACGGCGTGACAACCAGTTGCACCACAAAAAAGGGCAAGACGACGTGCACCGATACGAACGACACCGGCTATGACGGCGTGCATCCGATGTCGCGCACGATGACCTGGCCCGATGTCTGGAAGGCGATGTCGATCAACTACTTCGCCCGTTACCTCATCTATCCGGTTTATGGCACGTCGACCTATAACAGCTGGCTCACCAGCGCGTCCAACCCGGTGGCCAATACGGCAGTCGTGAATACCACGATGGACACCTACACGCTGAGCCTGTGCAGCGCGGCCAAGACCCAGGGTGTCAAGATCTTCACCATCGGGTTCGAAGCGTCGACCGCAGGCCAGAACCTTCTGACCGCCTGTGCCACATCGCCCGCGCACTATTACAGCGCGGCCGGTGTGAACATCACCACCGCCTTCGCCTCGATCGCCTCATCGATCAACAAACTCCGGCTGACGCACTGAGATGGGAAATATCATGCAGTTCATGCGGCGGCTTTTCCGGCGGATGATGCGGGAAGAAGACGGCACTGCGACGATCCCCTTCGTCATGTTCGTGCCTTTCTTCCTGATCCTTGTCATGTCGTCGATCGAGATGGGCATGCTGATGATCCGTTCGGTTCTGCTTGATCGCGCCCTCGATCTTGCGGTGCGCGATCTGCGGCTGGGCATCTGGCAACCGGCAAGCAGCGGCGATCTGAAATCGCGCATCTGCAACTATGCGGGCATTCTGGCGGATTGCGACAACGACCTCCTGGTCGAACTTCGGCCGGTGTCCAAGATCACCTGGTCCCCCCTGTCGAGCGGCCCGATCTGTGTCGACAGGTCGCAGCAGGTGCAGCCGCTGACCACCTTCAGCCCCGGAACCAGCAACGAGATGATGCTGGTGCGGGCCTGCGTGAAGGTCTACCCGCTCTTCCCGACCTCGGGCTTCGGCTTCAGCCTGACCAAGGACGCCACCGGCGCCTATGCGCTGGTCGCGGCGAGCGCTTTCGTCAACGAACCTCGGCCGGGATCCTGATCATGAGTATCATGCGTTCATTCAAGCTGCGTCTCATCCGCTTCGGCAGGGGCACCGAAGGGTCGATGCCGACCGAAGGGGTGATGGCCTTCACCTTCCTGATCTGGTGGTACATCTCGTCCTTCCAGTTCTTCGACGCCTACCGGCAGAAGAATGTGAACCTCAAGGCGGCCTATACGATCGCCGACATGCTGTCGCGCGAAACCGGCCCGGTGGCGAACGACCCGACCAGTGCGGCAGTCAACCAGTCCTACGTCAACGGGCTTAACACGGTGTTCGACTATCTCACCTTCTCGAACAAGCCGACCTGGGTACGGGTGTCCAGCGTCTATTGGGACAACAGCGACCAGAAATACCATGTCGACTGGTCGGCGGCCTCGGGCAGCGGCCATCAGGTCATGACCACGCCAATGCTTCAGGCCTATGCGAACCGCATACCCGTTCTGGCGACCGGCGACTCGGTCATCGTCACCGAAACCTTCATGGCCTACGAGCCGATGTTCTCCATGGGCCTGAAGGCGCAGGTCTACACCACCTTCATCACCACCTCGCCGCGCTTTTCCGCCTGTGTGCCCTGGAATACGGGCGGCTGCGGCACCGATCCCGGCGGCAACTGGGTCAACCCCGATCTGACCGACGTGCCAGACCCGACGCCCTGATCGCAGCCACCCCACCAATCTGCCAACATGCCGCCCCCGGGCGGCATGTTCATTTTCGCACAAGCCGTTATCGCTGTGCGCGCAGGCGCACTGCTTGCGCTGGCCCGGTCAGGCCCTATCTTGCAAGCAACCAAGGGCAATACTGCTTGCCAGAAAGGAAACATGATGTCCCTGCGTCCCGTTCTCGAAGCCCGTGCCGCCCAGCCGACCATGGAAGGGGCCGGTGTCAGGCTGCACCGTGCATTCGGCTTTCACGACCCGAGCGAGCTTGATCCGTTCCTGCTGTTCGACGATTTCCGCAACGACCGCCCCGAAGACTTCCTGCGCGGCTTTCCCTGGCATCCGCACCGGGGGATCGAGACCATTACCTATGTTCTGGCCGGCACCGTCGAACATGGCGACAGCCTCGGCAACCGCGGGGCACTGGGCGCAGGCGACGTGCAATGGATGACGGCGGGGTCGGGCATCATGCATCAGGAAATGCCGCTTGGAAACGCGAAGGGCCAGATGCACGGCTTCCAGCTCTGGGCCAATCTGCCGGGGCATCTCAAGATGACCGCCCCCCGGTACCAGGATGTGAAATCCGGCGAGATCCCCGAGATCGTCGACGATGACGGAACCCGTGTACGGGTGATCGTCGGCAGCTTCTGGGGCAAGTCCGGTCCGGTCGACGGGATCGCTGCGGATCCGCAATATCTTGATATCTCGGTTCCGGCCGGCCGGAAAAAGACCTTCAAGATAGATACTTACCGGCGCGCTTTCGCCTACGTTTTCCAAGGTTCAGCCCGCTTTGCCGATGCGTCGGCACCTGAAGGCGTGCTGCTGGAAAAGGAAGTGATGGGGCGCGAGGTCAACATCCGCGATCTTTCGGGCAACCGCACGCTGATCCGTTTCGGCACCGGCGACGAGGTGACGGTGACCGCCGGAGCCGAAGGCGTGCGCTTCCTGCTGATTTCGGGCGCGCCGCTTGAGGAACCCGTCGCGTGGCACGGGCCGATCGTAATGAACACCCGCGCCGAGATCGCCGAAGCGATGGCCGATCTGAGGAACGGAACCTTCATCCGCCCGGCGGAATAGGCCCGGTCAACAAGCCGCGATCAAGGCCGTGTCAGGCTGACACGGCCTTGCGCACCATGTCCCAATAGATGCCGGCAACGCCTGCCCGGTCGAGCCGGCCGCTTTCGCGGAACCAAATATTGACCCCGTTCAGCATGGCGATGATCGCCATGGTCGCCAGACGCAGATCGGGCAGGTGGAAGGTGCCCGCCGCCTGCCCCGCCGACAGGATAGCACTCAGCCGGTCCTCGTAGGCGTGGCGCAGGGCTTCGACCGTGGCGAAATTCCCGGCCGACAGATTGCGCAGCTCCATGTATGACAGAAAGACCGCCTCGGCATGGTCAAGGTTGTAGCCGATGTGAAAGCGCGCAAAATCCTCGAGCCGGGCCACGGGTGTGGCAGGCGCGGGGCGGGCGTCGAAGGTGGCGATCATATCCTCCATATGGACGCGCAGAAGATCGTGCAGAAGCGCTTCCTTGTCGGGCGTATAAAGGTAAAGCGCCCCGGCCTGCACCCCAACCTCGGCCGCGATCTGGCGCATCGAGACGGCTGCAAACCCCCGGCGGGCAAAGAGCCGAAGGGCCGCCGCCCGGATTCGGGGGCCGGTGATTTCCGAATGCGATCCCATGCGCCGCGCCATGCCGGCAAAATATATGAACGCTCGTTCATTACAAGCCCGACACCTGCCAGGGCCGGCCCGACCTTGCGGGCGATGCGGGTTTCGCCCTAGGGTGGCCCCATATTGCGACCGGACCCAGAATGCGCCCTGCCTTCCCCATGCGAACCGGCCTTATCGCTGGCCTTGTGGCCCTTATGGGCGGCTGCGCGCATTTTCCCGAACTCGATGCGGCGACCGACCCGGCGGTGTTCAAGGCGCCCTACCCCACGCTTCTGCCATTCGATCAGCTGAAACCCCCGCCCGCTACCGCGCCGACCACCGACCCCGCCGCCGCCCTTGACGCCGAAGGCGCAGCACTCCGCCGTCGGGCAGATGCGCTTGCGGCCGCCCCCTAGGCGCGTTGCAAGGGCGCGCCCTATCGGCTAACACGCCGCCATCGCATTGCCCGCCAGGAGAGACCCATGCCGACACCGCTGCGCCTTGGAATTGCCGGTCTCGGAACCGTCGGCGCGGGCGTCGTCAAGATCGTCGGCCGCCACGCGGCGCTTCTCGAGCGTCGCGCCGGCCGACCCATCGTGATCTCGGCGGTTTCGGCCCGATCGCGCACCAAGAACCGCGATGTCGATCTGTCGGCGTTCGCCTGGGAGGACGACCCCGTCGCCCTGGCCCGCCGCGGCGATGTCGACGTGCTGGTCGAGGTGATGGGCGGCTCGGACGGGCCCGCGCGGGCCGCGACCGAGGCGGCAATCGCAGCGGGCAAGGATGTGGTGACCGCCAACAAGGCGCTTCTGGCCCTGCATGGCCAGGCTTTGGCCGAAGCGGCCGAGGCCAAGGGCCATGTGATCCGCTTCGAGGCGGCGGTGGCGGGCGGCATTCCGGTGGTCAAGGCGCTGACCGAGGGCCTTGCCGGAAACGAGATCCGTCGGGTGGTGGGGGTCATGAACGGCACCTGCAACTATATCCTTACCCGGATGGAAAGCGCGGGCCTGCCCTATGCCGAGGTTTTCGAGGAGGCCCTCCAGCTTGGCTATCTGGAAGCTGATCCGAACCTTGATGTCGGCGGCATAGACGCGGGCCACAAGCTGAGCCTGCTGGCGGCCATCGCCTTTGGCACCAGGGTCGCGTTCGACGCGGTCGAGCTCGAGGGGATCGGAAATATCCTGATCGACGACATCCGCCATGCCGCCGACATGGGGTTCCGCATCAAGCTGCTCGGGGTCGCGCAGATGACCGGGCGCGGGCTGGAACAGCGCATGTCACCCTGCCTCGTCCCGGCCGACAGCCCCCTTGGCCAGTTGCAGGGCGGGACCAACATGGTCGTCCTGGAGGGCGACGCGGTCGGCCAGATCGTCTTGCGCGGCGCGGGCGCGGGGCAAGGGCCTACGGCCAGCGCGGTGATGGCCGACGTGATCGAGATCGCGCGCGGCACCCGGATTTCCACCTTCGGCCAACCGGCAGCGACGCTGGCCCATGCGACGCCGGCCAAGGCCAGCGCCGCGGCGCCCTATTATCTGCGTATGGCGCTTGCCGACAAGCCCGGCGCGCTGGCCAAGGTGGCGACGGTTCTGGGCGAGGAAGGCATTTCCATCGACCGGATGCGCCAGTATGGCCATGCCGACGTTTCTGCCCCGGTGCTGATCGTCACGCACAAATGCACCCGCACCGCAGTCGATCACGCCTTTGCCCGCCTGCCGGCGACCGGCGTGGTTCTGGGCGGCCCGGTGGCCCTGCGCATCGAGAACGTCTGAGCCACAGGCGCGGGGCTGCCGCCTCAGACCCCGGTCACGGGCTTTCGCCGCCAGATCAATCGGTTCAGCCAGGTCGAGATCTGCTCGATCTCGACAAAGATCACCGGCGTGATGAACAGCGTCAGCACCTGGCTGACCATAAGCCCGCCGACCACCGCGACGCCAAGCGGCTGGCGCAGTTCGGCGCTGGCCCCGGTGCCGAGCGCGACCGGCACCGCCGCCAGAAGGGCCGCGAATGTGGTCATCATGATCGGCCGGAACCGGCGGGTCGCGGCTTCGCGAATCGCCTCGGCCGGCGGGCGGCCTTCGTCGCGCTTGAGGCTCAGCGCCACGTCGATCATCATGATCGCGTTCTTCTTGACGATGCCGATCAACATCAAAAGCCCGATGAGGGCGATGATCGAAAAATCGAGCCCGGCGATCCGCAGTGCCAGAAGGGCGCCGAGCGCGGCCGACGGCAACCCCGACAGGATGGTCAGCGGATGGGCGAAGCTTTCGTAAAGAACGCCGAGCACCACATAGATCGTCAGCACCGCCGCCGCGATCAAAAGCCCGGTGTTGCCTGTCGCCTGCTGGAAAAGCTGGGCAGAGCCGGCGAAATTCGTCGTCACTGCGGCCGGCATGCCAATCTGGGCACGCAGGGCCGCGATCCGGGCCGTGGCTGTACCGAGCGACACGCCGTCGGGCAGATTGAACGACAGCGTGACCGACGTAAGCTGCCCGGTCTGGTTCACCGTGACCGGCCCAGTGGTGCGGCTGACGGTGGCAAAACTCGCCAGGGGCACGTTGGTGCCCTTGGACGAAGGCACCTGGAGCGCACCGAGATCCTGTTCGCTCCAGGGCCGCGACTGGTCATATTCTACAATCACCTGATAGCTGTTGCCGGTGGTCTGGATCTGCGTCGCCACCAGAGACCCGAAGGCCGCCTGCAACGTGTCGCGCAACGCGCTCGATACGATGCCAAGGGCCGCCGCCCGGTCCTGATCGACGACAATATGGGCCTGAAGGGCGCCGTTTTGCAGGTCTGACGCGACATCGACAAATGTCGCCTTGTCTGCCTCCATCGCCGCCCTGAGCTTTTGCGACCATTCCCAGGTCAGCGGCGCATCAAGCGCCTGAAGCACCACCTGATACTGGCTCTGGCTCGACCGGCCGCCAAAACGCAGGCTTTGCTGAGGAGTGATGAAACTGCGCAGGCCCGCGATCTTGCTCAGCGACCGGCGCAGCGAGGCCAGCGTGGTCTCGAGCGGCGGGCGCATCGCCTTGGGCTGCAACTGCACCAAGAGCGAGCCCGAGTTGAAGGTCGACCCGCCGGGCCCGCCGCCAAGGTTCGACACGACATGGACAACCGCCGGATCGGCGGCCACGGCGGCGGCGGCCTGGGCCTGAAGCCCCTTCATGGCGGCAAAGGAAATATCCTGACGGGCCTGAGTGGAAACGCTCAGGATACCGATATCCTCTTGCGGGATGAAGCTGCGCGGCAGGGTCGAAAAGACATAGGCTGACGCGGCGAAGGTGGCGAAAAAGACGATCAGCACAAGAACCCGATGGTTCAGGCACCAGCCGACCGCGCGGCCATAGCCCTGGGTCAGCCGTTCGGGCAGCATCCGGCCGGTCGGGGCCACATGCCGTTCCTGCGGCAGGCGGGCGGCGAGCATCGGGGTCACCGTCAGCGATACCAGCGCCGAGGCGAGGATGGCGATGGTGACCACGACACCGAATTCATTGAGGATGCGGCCGACGACGCCACCCATCAGCAGGATCGGCAGAAAGACCGCGACCAGGGAAAGCGACATGGAAATGATCGTGCCGGTAATCTCGGCGCTGCCGGCGAGCGCGGCCTGAAACGGCTGCTCGCCCTCTTCCACGCGGCGGACAATGTTTTCGAGCATGACAATCGCGTCATCGACAACGAGGCCGACCGAAAGCGTCAGCCCCAGAAGCGAGATATTGTCGATCGAATATCCAAGGAAATACATGACCCCGAACGTGGTGATCAGCGAAAGCGGCACCGCGAGCGCCGGGATCAGCGTCGCGCTGACCCGGCGCAGGAACAGGAAGATCACCAGAACCACAAGGCCTATGGTCAGCGCCAGCGTCATTTCCACGTCATGCACTGCGTTGCGCACCGAAGCCGAGGCGTCGTTCAGGACGTTGATATGCATCCCCGCCGGCAGGTTCGCCTCGATCAGCGGCAGTTGCGCGCGGATTGCATCGACCACGGCCACGGTATTGGCGCCGGGCTGGCGCTGCACGGCCAGAACGATCGACGGGGTTCCGTCGAACCAGCTGCCCTGATTGGGGTTTGACACGCTGTCGATCACATCGGCCACATCCGCAAGCCGGATCATCCGGCCGCCCGGCTGGGCAATCACGAGGCTCTTGAAATCCTCGGCATCAGTGCGCTGCGTCGGCACATCGACCGACATCGCCTGCGAATTGCTCATCAGGGCCCCGACCGGGGTCTGGTCATTGGCGTTCGACAGGGCGGCCACCAGCGTATTCATCGACAGGTTGCGGCTGGCGAGCCGGGCGGGGTCGACCTCGACCCGCACCGCATAGGTTTTCGAGCCGAAGACCTGCGCCTGCGCCACGCCCGAGATGGTGGACAGCGCGGGCGAAATCACGTTCTGCGCCAGATCGTCGAGCCGGGTCAGCGGCGCGCTGTCGCTGGTCAGCGCCAGAATCAGGATCGGCGAATCCGCCGGGTTCGATTTGCGGTAGCTCGGCGGGGTGGTCATGTTGGCGGGCAGCGCGCGCTGGGTGCGCGCGATTGCCGCCTGCACGTCGG
>Ga0209023_10002778_pt1 | contig 21467 bp, 19 predicted proteins | sample LakOneMetagenome_FD_187468 | JGI IMG/M metagenome (GOLD analysis project Ga0209023, IMG submission 187468) | Freshwater and sediment microbial communities from Lake Erie, Canada (SPAdes) (version 2) | ecosystem: Environmental > Aquatic > Freshwater > Lentic | place: Lake Erie, Canada...
ATCCATCAGTTCGGCCGGACTGGTGGCCGCCTGCAGGGTGCGCAGCATGGCGCGCCGGTCTTCGCCCAGCAGCAGGGCGCGTTCGGCGGCCGGGTCGGGGTAGCCGAGCGAGAGGCACATCAGGAAGCGGTCGAGCTGGGATTCGGGCAGCGGGAAGGTGCCGACCTGGTGCGCCGGGTTCTGGGTGGCGATGACAAAAAAGGGCTCCGGCAGGTCGCGCGTGACGCCGTCGAAGGTGACTTGCCGTTCTTCCATCGCCTCGAGCAGGCCGGATTGCGTTTTCGGGGTGGCGCGGTTGATCTCGTCGGCCAGCAGCACTTGCGTGAAGATCGGGCCGGGGTGGAACACGAAGCCGTTCTTCTCGCGCTCGTAGACCGAGATGCCGGCCACGTCGGCCGGCAGCAAATCGCTGGTGAACTGGACGCGGTTGAACTTCAGGCCGAGCGAGAGCGCCAGCGCATGCGCCAGCGTGGTCTTGCCGACGCCGGGGACATCCTCGATCAGCAGGTGGCCGCCGGCCAGCAGGCAGGTAAAGGCCAGCCGCACCTGCTGGTCCTTGCCGACGACGATCTGGCCGACCTGGCGGGCGGCGGCGTGCAATTTGTTGAACATGCTTGGGTTCCCATGGTCGAATGGTGCGACGGCCCGGACGGCATGGTAGATTAGCGATATTGGCAACTATTCTTCCACGCGGGGAGGGCCGTCCGGATGATTCTATGCGAGAACGGATATTTCCGGTGTATGGATGAGCAGGACTACCGGTTCCACGTGACGAGCGCATCATGAGTACAGCAATCTACAGCCACCCCGACTGCCTGCGTCACGACATGGGCGACTGGCACCCGGAGTCGCCCGACCGGCTCCAGGCCATCGAAGACCAGCTCATCCTGGCGCGGCTCGACGGCCTGGTCGAGCGCCGCCTGGCGCCGCTGGCCGAGGAAGCGTCCATCCTGCGCAACCACAGCGCCGGCGCGCTGGCGCTGGTGCGCGACCATGTGCCGCTCGAGGGCGAGTTCTATCCGCTCGATGCCGACACCATCCTGTGCCACGCCAGCTACCAGGCCGCCCTGCGCGCGGCCGGCGCGGCCGTTGCCGCCACCGACGAGGTGATCGCCGGCAGCATCGCGAATGCCTTCTGCTCGGTGCGCCCGCCTGGACACCACGCGACGCCGAAGGAGCCGATGGGCTTCTGCCTGTTCAACAATGTGGCCATCGCGGCGCGCCATGCGCTCGAGGTGCATGGCCTGGAGCGGGTGGCGATCGTCGACTTCGACGTCCACCACGGCAACGGCACCGCCGACGCCTTCCGCAACGATCCGCGCGTGCTGATGGCGAGCTTCTTCCAGCATCCCTTCTATCCGTATTCCGAGCCGGAGCCGATCACGGCCACCAGCGTCAACGTGCCGGTGGCGGCGCGCAGCGGCGGCGACGTCGTGCGCGAGGTGGTTCGCGAACAGTGGCTGCCGGCGCTGCACGCGTTCCGGCCGCAGATGATCTTCATCTCGGCGGGCTTCGATGCCCACCGCGACGACGACATGGGCGGCATGAATCTGGTCGAGGCCGATTATGCGTGGATCACGCGCGAGGTGATGGCGGTGGCGAAGGAGCATGCGCAGGGGAGGATCGTCAGTTGCCTGGAGGGTGGGTATGAGTTGTCGTCGCTGGGGCGGAGTGTGGTGGCGCATTTGAAGGTGCTGGCCGAGCTGGACTGACGCCGATCCCAGTTGCTGGCGTCGCATGGACGACCGCCTCGACCGTACGGTGGGCACGCCGTGCCCACGCGGTTACGTGCGTCACCTTGATGTGTTTGCCGTGATGACGCGCTCCGCGACAATGATCTTGGACGGCAACGTTGGCGATATGCTTTTTGATGCGTCGCGAGGCCGCATTCATTTTCGATATGGCGCATTCCAACAATGATCATCGTTCCGCGTGGGCACGTCATTGATGCCCCCGGCATCAATGATCCCACCGTACGGTCATGGCCAACACCCACAATGACACAGCATCCATCTTGCACTGGCGTTAACACCACACATCCGCAAACCATTCTCGTCCTTTCGCGTGTGCAATTGACACTCATACATACGCGGCATACAGTCAGCCCAGCCGTAACAAGCGGCTGCGCCTGCGTCAGCCGGCAGCGATGGCGACCGGCACAGGCGTCCACCCAATAAGAAGGAGGAGATTGTGAAGAAAGCATTTCAAATGGCGCTGGTGCTGTGCCTGATGGCGGCATCCGGCTTCGCGGCAGCGGCGAACTACACGCTGTGGATCAACGGGCGCACCGGCGGCGGGGCGATCGGCAACTACAACAGCTTCACCTACTGGGGACCCGGCACCACGGCCGCCGGCGTCAACAAGAAGTCGGTCAACTGGGACGGCCGCAGCAGCATCGCTTCGCAGAGCGGCAAGATCCGCGACGCGCTCGACTGCTTCTGCACCGGCGGCAACTGGTGCTACATCGCCACCCACAGCGCCGGTGACCTGATCCTCGGCTACACCCTGGCCAACTACGGCGGCTCGGCGCGTGTGAAGAAGAACGCCACCGCCAATTCGTCCGGCGTCTGCGGGAATACCGACGGCAGCTCGCAGACCGGCTGGAACATCAAGTGGGTGCGCGCGGCATCGGGCGCGGGCGGCGGCTCCGAGCTGTCCGACGCCGGTTCCTGGGCAGTGTCGGAAGAGCTGGTCAAGGACCTGAAGACCACCACCGCGCGCGCCATGTACAACCACAACACCACGCGCAACATCTGGTTCTACATGTATGCCGGCGCCAAGGGCACGGCCTATTCCGGCATCCTGCCGGGCCAAGACGACGAAGCCGTGGCCTACCACAGCACCGGCGGCGTGGCCGGCACCTCGGGCGGCTCCTACTGCAATCCGAGCGACTGGCTGTGCAACGACCTGACCCTGGGCACGGCGGCCAACGAGGGCGGCTCGGCCAAGTGGAGCTACCACTCGGTCAGCTTCCGCGACGACGCCGAGGCCTATAACCACTACGCGAACGGCAACTGGGGCGGCATCGTCGGTGTCGTGCGCAATGCCGTGGTGAACAGTGCCCTCTGATCGTCCAACCGGTCGTCCAGTCGGCGGCGGGGAATCCTTCCTGCGCCGCTGGCTGCCGCTGGCGCTGCTGGCCGTGCTGGTGGCGGCAGTCGCCTGGCTCGCCCTGCGCGGCTCGGGCGAGGCGGCGGCGCCGGTTGCGACAGCGCCGGCTTCTCCCTCACCGCAGGGGCCGCAGTTCTTCGGCCAGGTCGACGGCCAGCCGGCGGAACTGTCTCCCGCCGAACGCGCCGAGCGGCGCCAGCAATTGATCGAGCACGTACAGCTGACCGACCACACCTATTGCAGCTACCTCGAAGGCAGCAAGTATCCGGCCGGTTCGCGCCCGATGTCGCAGAATCCCGACCAGGCCTACCCGAACCAGCCGGTCACCGAAATGAACCCGATGCGCACCGGCGAGCGTAGCAGCGACCCGAACATCCTGCTGCAAACCTCGCAGTCGCGCGTCTACATGGCGGCCAACGAATCGGTCGCCTTTTCGCTGCGCGCGGTCGCGCCCGACGGCAGCGTGCTGCCGCTGGTGGTCACGCGTGCGGTGGCGGCCGGCATCATGAGCACAGGTACGCGTCCCACCACCCAGGTGGCGCTCGCCTTTGCCGACGATGGTGGCGGCGCCGATCCGGTGGCCGGCGACGGCGCCCATGCCGCCGTGCTCACGCCGGCCCAGACCGGACTGGCGGGTTTCCACGGCACCATCCGCACCGAGGTGCGCTACACGGCGGGCGGCAAGAACGGGTCGCTGATCTTCGACGTGATCTATTCGCCGAAGCTGCCTGCGGTATGGGCCGGGCCGCCACGCGAAACCGTGGACGACGGTTCGCTCGCCTTTGTGCTGCGCGCCGACGTGCGCACGCCGGGCCGCTATGTCGTGACCGGACGCGTCGACGACGCCAAGGGAAGGCCGTTCGCGCTGGCCACCTTCAACGAGGTGCTGGGGCCGGGGCCGAACGACATCAAGCTGGTCGTGTTCGGCAAGCTGATGCATGACGGCGCGCCGGCCTTGCCCTTGACCCTGCGCGACGTCGACGGCTACCTGCTGAAGGAAAACACCGACCCCGACCGTGAGCTGATGCCGCGCCTGGAAGGGCCGGTGATGAAGAGCCGCACGCAATCGCTGAACGGCATTTCGGACGCGGAAGCGGGCGGCGAGGAGCGCGAGCGCTACCTGACCGAGTTTGCGAAAGACCGCAAGCTGGCGCGCGACAGCCTGGCGAAGTTCGACCCGGCCCAGCCGCTGCCGCCGAGCGAGTGCGGCACCCCAGGCCGGTGATCCACGGTGGTGGCGTTTCGATGCCGCCACCGTTTTCTTCCTGCTGTTCGGTATCCTTCCCACGACGCCCACCCTGCGCACGATTGACGCACCGCGCCGCATGTCCTTAGATGACCGTTACAACAACAACGGAGGAAGACATGGGACGTCCTGTACGCTTTTCAGCACGACGCGCACTGGCGCTGTGCCTGCCCGGCATGCTTGCCGCCGGCGTGGCCAGCGCCACCAACTACACCCTGTGGATCCACGGCCGCACCGGCGGCGGGGTGATCGGCAATTACAACGACTTCGCCTACTTCGGCCCGAACGCCACGCCGGCCGGCGTCAACAAGAAGTCGGTCAACTGGGACGGCAGGAGCGGCATCGCCTCGCAAAGCGGCTACGTGCGCAATGCGCTGGACTGCTTCTGCACCGGCCAGAACTGGTGCACGGTCGCCGTGCACAGCGCCGGCGACATGCTGATCGGCTACACCCTGGCCAACTACGGCGGCTCGGCGCGGCCGGTGACGAATGCCCAGGCGAATGGGGCAGGAGTGTGCACCGGCACCGGCGCTTCCCAGACCGGCTGGAACATCCGCTGGGTGCGGGCGGCGGCCGGTTCCGCCGGCGGCAGCGAACTGGCCGACATCGGCGCCTGGGCCACGGGCGAACCGCTGGCCCAGCAGCACAAGGTGGCCACCGCACGCGCCCTCTACAACCACAACGACACGCGCAACATCTGGTTCTACATGTACGCGGGCGCGCGCGGCACCTTGTACTCGTTCGTGCTGCCGGGGCAGGACGACGAGGTGGTGGCCTACCACAGCTCGGGCGGGGCGGCGGGCAGTTCGGGGACCTCGCTGTGCAATCCGGGCGACTGGTTCTGCAACGACCTCACGCTAGGGGCGGGCAACAACCAGGGCGGGCGGGCGAAGTGGGCATACCACTCGGTGGTGTTCCGTGACGATGGGGAGGATTACGGGCACTACACGGACCGCAACTGGGGTGGGATCACGTCGGTGCTGCGGCGGGATATGGAGAATTTGTCGCGCTGATCGCGGCGGGTAACACAGCCGGCGGTCTCGACCGTACGGTGGGCACGCCGTGCCCACGCGGAAGCTGGTGCTGTGTTTGCAAAGGAAGCAATCGAAACGCGCGAACGGTGCCGGCGTATCGGGAGCACATCGCTAGCTCTTCCATGCTGTACGCGTATCGAGCGATGCTCGTCCGCAGCCGACTGCGGACGAGCACGTAACCGCGTGGGCACGGAGTGCCCACCGTACGGGTTACTGCAGTAGTCTACCCGGCGCTGTCTTTGCTCATCCGCTGTTTCTCGGCGGCGCTGGGCCGCTTGCCCACCACATACACCGTGTACATCGGCTGGCGCGGATCGATCGGCAGCGCCATCTCGCCTTCGACCGCCGCATTCGCCAGCGGCGCGGGCGCCGCGCGTTCGGCCGGCCCGCCGAGGCAGGCCACCAGGCCCAGTACCAGGAATGCCCCGAAAATCCACACTTCCACGTTGCGACCGATCCCCATGATGTTCTCCTCGACCCGGCCACAGGCGGCCGGTCTCGTCATGGTGCCGGGGCGGCGGTGCGTCCCTATTGCAACAGATCAAGCCAATTTCATTCCTTGTGGAAACATTCCGACACCTGGCGCCATGCGGGAGGCGACGCCACAGGGGTAAGCCGCGTAGAATACCGCCTCGTCAGAAAGAATTGGAAAGCACAGCATGTCGATACAATGGTTCCCGGGCCACATGAACTCCGCCAAGAAGCAGGCGGAAGAGCAGATGGAAAACATCGATCTCGTGATCGAGGTGCTCGACGCACGCCTGCCCGAAGCGAGCTGCAACCCCCTGGTCGACAAGATGCGCAAGTTCCGCCAGCGCCCCGTCCTGAAAATCCTGAACAAGATCGACCTGGCCGACCCGGTGGCCACCGCCGCCTGGAAAGCCTTCTACGATGCCCAGGACGGCGTGACCGCCTACCCGATGACGACCAAGAAGCCGCTCGACGTGGCGCGCATCCCGCAACTGGCGCTGTCCCTGGCGCCGCACCGCGGCGTGCCGACCAAGCCGCTGCGCATCATGATCATGGGGATTCCTAACGTTGGGAAATCGACGCTGATGAACGCGCTGCTGAAAAAGCGCGTGGCGAAGGTCGGCGACGAGCCGGCCGTGACCAAGACCCAGCAAAAGCTGTATCTCGACAAGCACACGGTGCTGGTCGATACGCCCGGCCTGATGTGGCCGAAGATCGAGATGGACAGCGACGGCATGATGCTGGCCGCCAGCCACGCGATCGGCACCAACGCCCTGATCGAGGAAGAAGTCGCCTTCTTCCTGGGCGACCTGCTGCTGGAACGCTACCCGCAGCTGCTGACCGCGCGCTACGGCTTCAAGACCGAAGGCATGGACGGCATCGCCGTGGTCGAGAACGTCGCGGCGCGCCGTGGCTTCCGCGTGCGCGGCGGCGAGTTCGACGTCGAAAAGGCGGCCCACGTGCTGCTGCACGACTACCGCAGCGGCGCCCTGGGCCGCATCAGCCTGGAAACCCCGGAAACCCGCGCCGCCCGCATCGCCGCCCACGACATCGCGATGGCCGAAAAAGCGCGCATCGCCGCCGAAAAGGCCGCCGCCAAGGCCGAAGAAGCCGCCCGCGGCAAGCGCGGCACGTAGTTGCAGACGCCGGCCATCAGCCGGCATTACTATTCCTTGTTGGCTTCAACGTAGGGTGGGCACGCCGTGCCCACGCGGAAGCATGCGTCGCGGCTGCGGTGTTCCTGATCGTATCGGAGGCATATCGCTATGGCGTCCAAGTGATCAGCCACCTACGCTTCCACCTCCCCAAACCTGAAACTCGACACCGCCAGACTCCCAAAGAACGCATCCTCGTGATACACGTTCTCGGCCCGTTCCTGCTGCGCTGCCCCCAGCGCCACCATCAACGGAATCAAATGCTCCTCTCTCGGATGCGCCGCCCTGGCTGACGGCGCTTCCTCCCAGCGCAGCAGCGCCGCCGTCCGCTCCCCGGCGCCAATCCCAGCAAGACCCGGTTCAGCCACCCATCGAACCCGTGTGATGCCTCGCGCCCGCTCGCCCCGAACTGGCGCAGGTTATGGAAGGACAGCCCGCTGCCGATGATCAGCACGCCTTCATCGCGCAATGGCGCCAGGGCCCGTCCCGCCTCGATGTGCGCCAGCGGATCAAGGTCGCGTCGCAGCGACAGCTGCACCACCGGCATGTCGGCCTCGGGATACACCGGATACAGCATCGAGAAGGTGCCGTGGTCGAAACCGCGTTCGGCGTCCAGCGCGGCAGGATGGCCGGCTTCGTTCAGCAGAGCCGCCACGCGCGCCGCCAGTTGCGGGTCGCCCGGGGCGGGGTAGCGCACCTGGTAGGTGTGCGGCGGGAAGCCGCCGTAGTCGTAGATCATGCCGGGCGCCGGCGACGACGACACCATGAAGCGCGGCGCTTCCCAGTGGCTGGTCACGACCAGCACGGCCTTCGGACGCAGCTTCAGCTGGCGCGGGATGGCGACCAGCGAGGCTTCGAGCTGGTCGTAGGCGCTGCCGAATTCCTTCTTCAGCCAAGGCCAGGGGCCGCCGCCGTGGGAGACGAAATAGGTGGGCAGGCGGGTAGTCATGGCGGGGCTCCTTCATATGGCGACAGAGTTTGATGGTAGCCGATCCAGAAATGTCGCGTGGTGGTGGGTTCGAGAACCCACCCTCCGAGACCGCGCCGTTGCAGGGTGGGTTCTCGAACCCACCGTGTTCCATTCATGCACCCCCGCGGCCCACGGCCATGAACGAAAGCCCTTGCCCGTTATATAATCCGCCCCGTTCTGGTGCCCGCGCGCGCAATCGGCGTGCGCAGTTAAACGGGAAACACGATGCCAGCTGCGCCTTCGGCGCACGGCCCAGGTGTGCTGCCCCCGCAACGGTCAACAAGCGTCGCCCCGGCGACAGGCCGCCTCGAATACCACTGTGCGACGACGCACAGGAAGGTGAGGCGGTTCGACTTGCCAGCCCGGATACCGGCCAGAACAGGTGGACGTCTGCGAGCGTCTAACAAAAGCCCCATGGCGGCGTTGCATCGTCTCGCCGTACGCGCGTACTGTCTTCGACGATGCGCCTTGCCCTGGGCCTTTTGTTAGGCGCTCTGCAATGTTCGTTGAATCCAGCCTGCGGGGACGCGGGCCGGGTGCACACTTATCGAATATAACAACATCATGACTTTTGCTGTTCCGACCAGCGCGCCGGCGATCAAGCCGCTCGTGCTTGCCTGTGCCTTTTCCCTGTTCGCCAATGCCGCCAGCGCCGAGCAGGCCGTTGCCACCGTCAACGTCACCGGCGCCCGCTTCGCCAGCGACGCGGCCTTGACGCCGATCGGCGCCACCGTGATCACCGCCGACGACATCCGCCGCGCCGGCTCCAGCGACGTGAATAGCGCGATCCGCAAGATCGGCGGCGTGTTCGGCCGCCAGAGCCTGGACGGCTCGCCCGACTTTGGCCTCGACCTGCGCGGCTTCGGCTCGAACAGCAGCCAGAACATGGTGATCCTGGTCGACGGCGTGCGCCTGAACGAGAACGAACTGGCCGGTCCGATCCTGTCGTCGATCCCGGTCGACACCGTCGAGCGCATCGAGATCACGCGCGGCGGCAGCAGCGTGCTGTACGGCGAAGGCGCCACCGGCGGCGTCATCAACATCATCACCAAGCGCGGCGCCGACGCCGGCTACCACGGCTCGCTGAGCCTGGAAGGCGGCCGCTTCGACCAGTACGACGCGCGCGCCTCCGTGCGCCACGGCGAAGGCCCGCTGTCCTTCGACCTGGCCGCCGACAAGCAGGGCACCGACAACTACCGCAACAACAACGCCTTCCGCCAGAAGTCGATCAGCGGCGGCTTCCAGTGGGCCGTCGACGGTTCGCGCGTCGGCATGCGCGTGGAAAGCGCGCGCCAGCACGGGCGCCTCCCGGGTTCGCTGACCCAGGCGGAATTCGACGCCAACCCGCGCCAGACCAACACCCCGAACGACTTCGGCTCGCTCGACAGCGACCGCATCACCCTGTTCGGCGAACACCGCATCGGCAGCGTCGAACTGGCGGCCGAACTGTCGCACCGCGAACGCGAAGTGCAGTCGGCCTACGACTTCGGCAGCGGCCTGTCCGAGTCCACCTACCACAGCCGCCAGACCCAGTTCTCGCCGCGCCTGCGCCAGATTTCGCGCCGCGACGGCATGCTGAACGAGTTCGTGGCCGGCGTCGACCTGACGCGCTGGGAGCGCAGCACCAGCTTCGGTTCGGAGTCGAGCCAGGATGCAAAGGCGATCTACGTGCGCGACGAGATGCGCTTCGCCAGCGTCTACAACGCGCGCCTGGCCGTCGGCGCCCGCCACGAGCGCTTCGACAAGGAAGACGCCAGCGCCTTTGCCACCGAAAAGGGCGAGCAGTCGCAGAACGGCTGGAGCGTCGAGGGCAGCATCGATCCAATCGCCGGCATCACCGTGCATGCCAAGGCGGGCGAAAGCTACCGCATCCCGAACGCCGACGAAAACGGCTACCGTTCCTCGCTTGGCCTGCTCGACGTGCAAACCTCGCGCGACCTGGAACTGGGCGTCACCGCCGGCAGCGATGCGCGCCGCATCAGCGCGCGCGTGTTCCGCCACCGCCTGACGAACGAGATCTTCTTCGATCCGACCATCGACGGCTTCGGCGCGAATACCAACCTCGACCCGACCCGCCGCCAGGGCGCCGAAGTCGAAGGCCACCTGACGTTCGCTTCCGACTGGCGCATCACCGGCCAGCTGCAGCACGTGAAGGCCAAGTTCACCGACGGCCCGAACGCCGGCCGCGAAATGGTGCTGGTGCCGAAGAATGTCGTCACCGCGCGCCTGGCGTGGATGCCGAGCACCGGCCAGACGGCCGACATCGGCGCCCAGTACGTCTCGAGCCAGCGCTACGGCAACGACTTCGGCAACACCTGCAACGCGCGCATTCCGTCATACACGACGATCGACGCACGCTTCGCACAGAAGGTCGGCAACTGGGAGTTCGCGGTGAATGGCCTGAACCTGGCCGACCGCCAGTACTACAGCAACGCCTTCAGCTGCCGCGGCGGCATCTACCCGAGCGACGGCCGCCAGCTGAAGCTCTCGGCGCGCTACGACTTCTGACGTCGTAAGCGGATGAGCGTCCTGCCGGCAGCGTCGAGGACCCAGCGTGTGCACAGCCAGCGTGGAACGCTGGCTGTGCTAAGCGCGCTCGCTTTCGTCGCGCTGCTGGTGTTCACCGCTGCCGGCCTGGCCGGCTCGGTGCCGGTACCGCTCGCCGATGTGCCGCAGGCCTTATCGAGCCTGATCGTTGGAGACCCAAGCGGCATGTCGGCCACCTTGCTCGACCTGCGCCTGGGCCGCGCCAGCAGCGCCTTTGCCACCGGCGCCGCGCTGGCGCTGGCCGGCGTCATGATGCAGGCGCTGGTGCGCAATCCGCTGGCCGATCCTTACGTGCTGGGCGTCTCGGCCGGCGCCGCCGTCGGCGCCCTGGCCGCGCTGCTGTTCGGCGCGGCCTTGTGGATGGTCGATCTCGGCGCGCTCGCGGGCGCGGTCGGGATCTCGCTGCTGCTGTATCTGCTGGCGCGGCGTGATCTTGGCGGCGGACGCGGCGCGGTGCGCACCGGCGAGTCCGGCGTGCTGCTGCTCACCGGCGTGATGCTGGCCTCGGCCTGCATGGCGCTGGTGACGCTGATGCTGTCGGTGGCGCCCGAGTCGCGCCTGCGCGGCATGGTGTTCTGGATGATCGGCGACCTGGCCGGGTCGGGCTGGCGCCTGCTGCCCTGGCTCGTGCTGCTTGCGGCCGTGCTGCTGGCGCTGCGCCGCGCGCGGGCGCTGAACGTGATGGCCCTGCATGCCGATGCCGCCGTGGCGCTCGGCGTCGACGTCGCCGCCCAGCGCCGTTTTCTTTTCCTGTGTTCGGGCCTGCTGACTGCCTGCGCCGTCACCACTGGCGGCAGCATCGGCTTCGTCGGCCTGGTGGTGCCGCATGCCTGCCGCCATGCCTTCGGCCCCGACCACCGGATCCTGCTGCCCGCCGCCACCCTGGTGGGCGGCAGTTTCCTCCTTCTCGCCGACACGCTGGCGCGCACGGTACTGGCGCCGCAGCAGCTGCCGGTGGGCGTGCTGACCTCGCTGATCGGCGTGCCCGTGTTCCTGTTCCAGCTTCACCAACTTCACCTGCGCCGCCGATGATCCAGCCGATGATCCTTATTCAAGACCTGACCCTGCGCGTCGATGGCCGCCTGCTCGTCGCGCACCTGGACTGGCGCGTCAACGCCGGCGAAAGCTGGTGCGTGATCGGCCCCAACGGCGCCGGCAAGAGCACCTTGCTGCGCACCGTGGCCGGCCTGCGCGCGCCCGACGGCGGGCAGGTGGCCCTGGCCGGCAAGCCCATCGCCGACTGGCCGCTGCCGGCGCTGGCGCGCGAGCGCGCGTACCTGGCGCAATCGCGCGGCGACGCCTTTGCCTACCGCGTCATCGAGACCGTGCTGATGGCGCGCCACCCCTACCACGCCGACCGCTACTGGGAAGGCAGCGACGACCATGCCGCCGCCGAAGCCGCGCTGCGCACGCTCGACGTGCTGCACCTGGCCGAGCGCGACGTGCGCACCCTGTCGGGCGGCGAACGCCAGCGCGTGGCGATTGCCGCGCTGCTGGCGCAAGACACGCCGCTGCTGCTGCTCGACGAGCCGGCGAACGCCCTCGACCTGGCGCACCAGGTGGCCGTGACCGACCTGATGGCCAGGCTGTGCCGCGAGGGCAGGGCGGTGGTCAGCGTCGGCCACGACCTGAACCTGGCCTGGAGCGGCGCCACCCACGCGCTGCTGCTGAACGGCGACGGCAGCTGGCATGCCGGCACGACGGCGCAGGTGATGCGCCCGGACCTGCTGAGCGCCTGCCTCGGCCACCCGATCGCGGCCATCGCCCACGGCGCGCGCACCGTGTTCCTGCCGGATGCGCCACAATCGGGCGCCGCCGTCACGCCTGTCCGGAACGTCCCATGAAAGCGCTTTTCTTTGCTCTGTTGATGTTCGCCGCTTCGGCGCAGGCCGCCATCACCGTGGTCGACGACGCCGGCGCGCGCATCACGCTGGCGCGCCCGGCGCAGCGCGTGATCTCGATGGCGCCGCACATCACCGAGCTGCTGTTTGCGGCCGGCGGCGGCGCGCGCATCGTCGGCGCCATGAACTACAGCGACTACCCGGCGGCGGCGCGCAGCATTCCCCCCATCGGCTCGAACAGCCAGATCGACATCGAGCGCGTGATCGCGATGAAGCCGGATCTGCTGATCGTCTGGCAGAGCGGGAACACGGCGCGCCAGATCGCCCAGCTGCAGGGGCTCGGCATCCCGGTCTTCCACAGCGAGCCGCGCAAGCTCGACGAGGTGGCGACCAGCCTGCTGCGCTTCGGCCAGCTGCTCGGCACCGAGGCGACGGCGCAGGCGGCAGCCGGCGCCTACCGCGCCAAACTCACGGCGTTGCGCACACGCTATGCCAGCCGGCCGCCGGTGACCGTGTTCTATCAAGCCTGGGACAGCCCGCTGTACACCCTGAACGGCGAGCAGATCGCCAGCGACGCCATCCGCGCCTGCGGCGGGCGCAACATCTTCGCCGAATTGAAGACGGTGGCGCCCCAGGTCGGCGTGGAAGCCGTGGTGCAGCGGGACCCGGAGGCCATCGTCGGCGGCAAGCTGTACACCCCGCAGGATCGCGGCTTGTCGATCTGGCAGCCGTACAAGGGCATGACGGCCGTGCGCCGCAACAACCTGTTCACGCTGGACGAGGAATTGCTGACGCGGCCGGGGCCGCGCGTGGTGGATGGCGCCGCCGCCCTGTGCGCGCGCCTGGACGAGGCTCGTGCACGGCGCAAACCGTAGGGTGGGCACCCCGTGCCCACGCGGAAGCATGCGTGGTGTTAGCTCGGCTATCACCACGGAATCAACATATTGTTAGCGCCGCCGAATGATCATTCGAACATGTTTCGATATGCTTGCTGTATGGGATGAAACCTGGCCAACCTTGTTCACCGTTCCGCGTGGGCACGTCATTGATGCCCCCGGCATCAATGACCCCACACTACCCCGTGTTACAGCCGTAACCAATTGCAAGAAATCGCGCCACTCTTCTTGGCCGAGCCAAAAAAGTGGTAATCTCGCGATCGTTTTCTTCAACTTCCAAACAAGAAGGATATTTATGCGCCGCTCCCTGCGTTTCGCCATCGCCGCCGCCAGCCTGGTCGCCAGCACCGCTTTCGCTTCGCCCACCAATCCGCAGAACGGCGTCGAATACGTGACCCTGGCATCGCCGCAGCAAGTCCAAGCGACCGGCAAGAAAGTCGAAGTGGTCGAGTTCTTCGCTTACCACTGCCCGGCCTGCTACGCGCTGGAACCTGGCCTGAACGAATGGGTCAAAAAGCAGGGTGACAACATCGTGCTGCGCCGTATCCACCTGCCTTTCCAGGGCCCGACCGATCCGGAAGCACACCTGTTCCTGACGCTGGAAGCCATGGGCAAGCTGGCCGAATTCCATCCGAAGATCCTGCACGCCGTGCACGTCCAGCGCGTGCGCCTGATGAAGGACGAGCAGATCATCGACTGGGTATCGAAGAACGGCATCGACCGCGCCAAGTTCCTGGAAACCTGGAACTCGTTCAGCGTGACCACCAAGCTGCGCCGCCTGCCGCAAATCACGAATGCCTACCAGGTGAGCGGCACGCCGACTATCATCATCGACGGCAAGTACCAGACTTCGCCGGGCATGGTGTCGGAAAAGCTGAAGATCACCGACCGTAACCAACTGATGCAGGCGAGCTTCCAGGTGATGGATGCCCTCGTCGCGAAAGCTGCCAAGACGAAATGAGCGATACGGAAGGCAAGGTCCTGGCCATGTACGAGGGCGCCCGCCCTCGTGAAGAGGACCTGTTCGAGACCAGCAACGTCAACCACATCGCGTGGTCGCTGGTCGTGATCCTGCTCGGGCTGGTGATCTGGCTTTGCATCACGCTCGTGAATGCGGAAAACCAGCGCTACGCCCTGATCACCAACCAATGCCCGGACCCGGTGTTCAAGAGCGGCGTGGACAAAGCCTGCCTGTACACGGTGAAGTCGCGCGAACACTGGTGGGAACACCTGTGGTACGGCTTCACCCACGTCAAGCCCGAGCGCAAGTAAAGAGCAATGAAACCGGACTGTTTCTACTCCGGTTTCGGACTAGGCGGGGAGCGTTAGCATGAAGCGGGCGCCGCCCAGCGCCGACTGTTCCACTGTCAAATTCCCCCCATGCAGCAGCACGGCCTTGCGCGCGATCGCCAGGCCGAGGCCGAAGCCGCCGGTGGCGCGGTCGCGGCTGCGGTCGAGGCGGTAGAAGGGCTCGAAGATGCGTTCGCGTTCTGCTTCCGGAATCCCCGGCCCATCGTCCTCGACGGCGATGACCAGCCTGCCCGCCTCGCGTGCGGCCGACAGGCGGATCGTGGCGGCGGCATACTTCTGCGCATTCCTCAGCAGGTTCGACAAGGCCCGCGCCAGCAGGCGGGGATCGGCCTCGACCGTGCCGGCATCCGCGCCGGCATCCACGCTCAGTGCCGGCGCGCCCGGCGGCAGCGCGGCCGCGGCGCTGTCCAGCAAGGCCGCCACGTCCACCGTGTCGCGCTGCAGCGCCTGCTCGCTGCCGAGGCGCGCCATGCTCAATAGTTCGTTGACCAGGTCGTTCAGCTCGCGCACGTCGCCCTCCATCGCGGCGATGCGCTTGCGCTGGGCCGGGTCCCCGGTTTTCGCGTCCAGCAGTTCGAGCGCGAATTCGAGGCGGGCGATCGGCGTGCGCAGCTCGTGCGACACCGAATGCAGCAGGTTCTTCTGCGACACCAGCAATTCCTCGATGCGGTCGGCCATGTGGTCGATCCGCTCCGCCAGCGGATAAATGCTGGCCGAACGCGGCATGCGCGCCCGCGCCGACAGCTTGCCGGCGCCGAACTCGTCGGCCACGCGCGACAGCTTCTGCAGCCCCTGCCAGTGCGAGCGCGACCACAGCGCCACCGGCACCAGCAGGGCCAGGGCCACGATCACGTAGCGCACCGCTTCCATCTTGAGGGCCAGGTTGACGTCGATCGGCAAGTCCTGGGCGTGGATCACTTCGCCCTCGCTGCCGATGTAGCGCTCGCCGGTCAGGTCGACGCGGCGGTAATAGGCCTTGTTGTCGATGTCGAGCACCACCTCGCCGCGCTCGAGGGCGCGCAGGCTGGCGGCGGGCAGGGCGGCGCGCGCGGCGGCCAGGGTGATCAGGTCGAAGCGCGTGTCCGACACTTCGCGCACCCGGTTCAGGCGCACCAGCCATTCATCAAGCGGGGCTTCGTCGACGTATTGCTCGATCAGGAAAATCTGGGCCGCGGCCTGGCGCCGGGCGATGTCGTCGAGCGGGTCGCCGAACAGGCGGCTCATCGCGAAATAAATCACGAAGGTCGCCGCCGTAATCGACAGCATCACCAACAAGAAAAAGCGGAAGAAAATCCGGTTCACCCGTCTTTCCTCCAACATCGACCGATTTGTACGCCTACAAAGAACATTGTTTTTCTCCTAACGCCATTGTATAGGAGCAATGATGACAACGGTAAATTACAAATTAGCGACAAATAGGCGACATCTGCGGGGGGAATGCGGCATGCCAAACGGATAAGCTACGCAGGATTCAGGTTTTCCGTTTGCCCACTCGATACGCGAGTGTCGGTGGGTTTTTTTATTCCGGTCGCCGCCCTCCGGCGCGTGGCCAGCCGAGGGAGGGCGGGATGGCTGGCTTGGCCCCGCGTTCTCCGGCACACGCAGCTCGCCACAGCGACGCTTCCTGTGTACCTGACGTAGGCAGTGCAAATCATGCACTAAGGATATTTCGGACGGGCCTTGCTCAACGTAAAATACAGCACCCGTTACCTGAACCGACCATGAACAAGTTTTCCGCCCTGGCCCTGGCAGTCTTGACGAGCAGCGCAGCTGCCCAGACGCCGGCCACGAATCCGATGCCCGACGGCAGCCGCGACATGTATGTCGGGCTGGGCCTGGCCTCGGCCGCGCGCTACGAAGGGGCGGAGCACAGCGAACGCAAGTTACTGCCGGTGTTGCAGGTGCAGTGGAGCAATGGCGTCTTCGTCTCGGGCATGAGCGCCGGCATGCACCTGTCGCACAATCCGCAATTCGAATACGGCCCCCTGGTCGAGCTGCAGCCGCGCCGCGACGAGTCGGGCAAGGGCGGCGGCATCGACGGCATCGAGGCACGCTATTCCCTGGTTGCCCTGACCGTTGCCGCCCTCGGAGAAAACCGCCTGTCCGGCATGACGCCGGTCTCGACCCGCCTGCTGGGCGGCGGCTTCCTCAACTATTACCTGACACCCGACTGGCGCCTTACCGGCAGCCTGCTGTACGGCGCCGGTAACGAGCGCGACGGCGCGCGCCTGGACCTGGGCCTGCAGCGCCTGGCGATGCAGGTCGGCGCCCACCACCGCATATCCGCCGGGGCCGGCCTGAGCTTCGTCAACGCCAACTACAACACCGCCTTTTTCGGCGTCGACCGCATCGACTCCGTGCGCAGCGGCAACCCGGTCTACCGCCCGGGCGGCGGCCTGAAGGATGGCCACGTCGGCCTGCGCTGGAACTGGGATGTCAGCCCCTCATGGATGCTGACCTCGAACCTGCAGGTCCAGCGCCTGGCGGGCGACGCGCGCCGCAGCCCGCTCGTCGAGCGGCCGACGAATGTGACGGTTTCCGCCGCCCTCGCTTACCGGTTCTGACGATGACGACGGCCCGCCACCTCATCGCCTCCTGCCTCGTGTCGCTGGGCGCCTGTACCAGTGCGCTCGCGGCCGACTGGGTCAGCTACCGCGACGCCTACCGGGCGATGGTCGTGTTCGAGAAATACGGCGGCCCGAAGCACCAGCTGCAGAACCACCTGCAGGTGGTACCGCTGGAAAAAGGCGCATCACTCGATGGCCTGCAACTGACCCTGGCCGGCAAGGCCAACCAGGTCAACCTGGCGCTCGACCCGCTCGGCCGCACCGCCTTCCCGCTGCTGAAGGCCGCCTACGACGAAAACGCGGCGCTGCTGCTGGACCGCCGTATCGGCGCCTTCACGGTGCGCCCGCGCGTGTCGCTGACGCTGAAGGCCGACGGCATCTACGACGACGCCGAACTGCGCGCCGCCTGCGAACAGGCGCTCGGCTTCGCGCGCTATGCGGATGCCTCGCTGCGCGCGCGCAGCTGCGGCGGGGTGCGTTTCGTGTTTGCCCGGCGGGCAGGGGAAACCGGGGTGCGCCTGCACCGTGCCGAAGGGCAGGACCAGGCATTGCCGCTGGCGTCAGGCACGGCCTTCCAGGGCGAGCTCGGCGAGGGCTTCCCGAGCGTGGTCTACCGCTTCGCCGGCGCCGTGCGCGCCCAGGTGATCAGCGCGAATCCGCCGCTGGCGATCCTGCCGCTGTTCGAATAAGCGGGAATTGCCGCGCCGGCGGAACGCTCAGTTCCAGGCCGATGGCGAAAACAGGTAGCCTTCGCCCCACACCGTCTTGATCTTTTCCGAGCGCCCGTCGTCGAACTTGCGGCGCAGCTTGGAAATGCAGTTGTCGATGCTGCGGTCCAGGCCATCGAACTCGATCCCGCGCATTTTCTTGAGCAGCTCGTCGCGCGAGAGCACGCGTCCGGCCGCCTCGGCCAGCACCAGCAGCAGCTTGTATTCGGTATTGCTCAGCACGCAGAGCTTGTCGCGCCAGAACACGGTGCGGTCGGCGCCGACGATGCGCAGGGCGCCGAACACGAGTTCGCTGCTTTCCTGCGTGCCCTTCGGCTGGGTGCGGCGCAGCAGGGCGCGCAGGCGCGCCAGCAGCACGCGCGGCTGCACCGGCTTGTTGACGAAGTCGTCGGCGCCCTGTTCCAGGCCCGATACCTCGTCGTAGGAATCCTCGCGCGCCGTCAGGATCAGGATCGGCACGTCGGACAGCTCGCGGATCTTGCGGCAGACCACCATCCCGTCAAGGCCGGGCAGCATCAGGTCGAGCACCACGATGTCGGGCGCAAACGCCCCGAAGCGCGCCAGCGCCTCGTCGCCGCGCGTGACCAGCTCGACGTGGAATTCATAAGCGGACAGGTATTCGGTCACGAGCTCGGCCAACCGCGCATCGTCTTCCACCAGCAAAACTCGGTACATGCTTTTCTCCTTGTCCCGACATTGTATAGAAGCAATGGCATGTAATCACACTTACTACATTGTGGCGACAGTTGGAGACATTTTCGCGACAGTTCGGTCTGCTGGTCTGGCGTTTGCGGGCAACAAAAAAGCCGCACACGGCAGCTTTGCCTGTGCCACACGGAGCATCAGCGCATCTTGCGGCCCGGGCTGTAGTCGCTCAGCATGCGCGTCACGAATTCGCCCGACTTGGCGCTGTTCATGGCGTCGGCCGGATTGGCGAACGGGCTTTTTACAGTAACTGTGAAATGAAAACGGCCCGCATCAGCGGGCCGTATCGTCAACACATCGGGTGCGAGGCCTCGTGCTTACTTCGCCCAGTGGATGACGCCGCGCAAGGCTGCGGCGTCGCGGCCGCAATACTGCTCGAAACGCAGGTCGATGGCGGTAAGCTGGCCCATCGAATAGCTGACACGGTCGACCACGAACCAGCCCTCCAGGGTATTGCAGGCGCGTCCCGGGCTGTTCCAGGACAGACCGCCGCGCATGACGTTATGGAAGGGGTAGCCCTGCAGGTTGCCGTAGTAGCCAGGCTGCAGTTGAGATAGCGAACCCATCCCGACGAAATTACCTTCATGGCCGCCTACCCCGATGCGCAAGGCTGCCGTCAGGCTGCGATCGACCAGGAAGGGTGTGGCATCCTGCGTCAGCAACTGGGTGAATCCGCCGCCGATGTAGTCGCCGGGTTCGCTGACGAGATACACGTAATTCCCGGCCGGCGGGACAAAGGACGCACCCGGCGACCAGAGTCCGGCTGGCACGGCTTGCGGGCCGGGTGCCGTCGTCGAATCGTCCGCGCGCCAGTGCAATTGACCGCGCAGGGGAGCCGCTTCGTTTTCGCAGAGTTGCTCGAAGCGCAGGTCAATGGCGGTGAGGGTGGAACCGCTGTAGCTCACACTGTCCACGGCAAACCAGCCGTCGAGCCGGTTGCAGCCGCGGCTTTCTCCGTCCCAGTCCATCCCGCCGAGCACAGGATTGTGGAAGGGGTAGCGCTTCAGGTCCGCGTAGTAGCCGACTGTCAGCTGAGGCATGCCGCCCATGCCCTGAAAATCGCCATTCCAGTTCTCGTTGCCGGCAATGCCGACGATCAGGTGGCTGCCGTCGGCGCGTATGCGGAAAGCTGCATTCGTCTGGTCGTAGGAATAGGTGCGGCCGCCGGTAACAAAGTTGCCGAAACCGCCTTCCAAGTAAAAATAATTGCCCGCAGCCATAGCTGCGGACGGCATCACTTTCCACAAACCGGCAGGAATCGGCGCCGGCTGGGGCGAGGTCACGTTGTCGGCATTCGCACGGGTCCAGTGGACCTAGCCGCGCAGGGGCGGGCCGCCGCCTTCACAGTATTGTTCGAAGCGCATATCGAGTGCGCTCAGCATACCGCCGGTTTGCACAATGTTGTCGATGACCACCCAGCCCTTGATGGTGTTGCAGCCGCGTCCTTCACCGCTCCAGTCGAGACCGCCCACCGCCGGATCGGAAAATGCCGCGCGGGTCAGCTCCTTGAAGTAGCCGGCCTGCAGCGCGCCCGCTGCCTTGGGCAAGCGGAACCTGCCGTTCCAGTTTTCATTGGCGGCAACCCTGGCTTCGACGCCGAGCGTGTCGCTGCTGAAGCTCATGGCCGCATTGGCCTGGGTGTAGAGGTAGGTACGGCCTTGGCCGATGTAGTCGCCGCTGGTGCTTTGCAGGTAGATGTAATTCCCGCTGGTGGGCAGGTTGGCGACAGGCGCCGACCACAGGCTACCGGGGATAGGGTAAGCCAGGTTCGGCTGTGCCAGGTCTGGCTGGGCAGGGACGGGCGGGGCGACGACCGGTGGAACGGTCGCTACTGGCGGCGGGGCAGCACCGCCACCGCCTCCTCCGCAAGCCGCCAGCATAGCCGCCAGCAGGAATCCGGACACCCCTTTTGTTATCGAAATGAATTTCATCTTTGTTCATATAGTTATTGGCGGCTGGAATTTTAATTTCTTTTAATGCAATTGTCTGCGTGTTGACTCCACATTGTCTGCGTGCGGGCGAAAAAAAATCCGCCGAAGCGGATTTTTCATGCTGCCTGGGTAGTCGCCCTGGCTCAGCCCAGGTTCGCGTTCACGAATTCCCAGTTGACCAGGTTCCACCACGATTCCACGAACTTGGCGCGGGCGTTGCGGTAGTCGATGTAGTAGGCGTGTTCCCAGACGTCGCAGGTCAGCAGCGCCTTGTCGTCCGACGCCAGCGGGGTGTGGGCGTTCGAGGTGTTGACGATGTCGACGCTGCCGTCGGCCTTTTGCACCAGCCAGGTCCAGCCCGAACCGAAGTTGCCGACTGCCGACTTGGTGAACTCTTCCTTGAACTTGTCGAACGAGCCCCATTTCGCGTCGATTGCCTCAGCAACCTTGCCGGTTGGTGCGCCGCCGCCGTTCGGGCTCATGCAGTTCCAGAAGAAGGTGTGGTTCCAGACCTGGGCCGAGTTGTTGAAGATGCCGCCCGACGACTTCTTGACGATTTCTTCCAGCGACATGTTTTCGAACTCGGTACCCTTGATCAGGTTGTTCAGGTTCGTGACGTAGGTCGCGTGGTGCTTGCCGTAGTGGTATTCCAGGGTCTCGGCCGAGATGTGCGGCTGGAGAGCGTCTTTGGCGTACGGCAGTGGCGGCAGAGTATGTTCCATGTCTTGTCCTTAGTTTGGTTGGAAACGCGCTATGTTTGTTTTCAAGCGGCGCATATTCTAAACCGGATGAGCAGACGTTGCATGTTTAGCCTTACTCCAGCTCGGCCTGCACGCTCGACACCCACACCTGGGCGCTGCCTTCAGCCAGGCGCACGGTCAGCGCCGAGCGCGCCTTGATCTGGCCGGGGGAGCGCAGCGCCTGCCCCTGGGCATTGCTGACGATGGCGTAGCCG
>Ga0209023_10002779_pt1 | contig 21462 bp, 21 predicted proteins | sample LakOneMetagenome_FD_187468 | JGI IMG/M metagenome (GOLD analysis project Ga0209023, IMG submission 187468) | Freshwater and sediment microbial communities from Lake Erie, Canada (SPAdes) (version 2) | ecosystem: Environmental > Aquatic > Freshwater > Lentic | place: Lake Erie, Canada...
GCCGCCGTCACGCCGTCACGCCGCCAGATGAAATTGCGGCCAAGCATATTCGGATGAAGCGTGCGAACGAACACGCCGACGCGCCACAGCGGAATCCCGCAGGCGACCATCCGCTCGCAGGTCTCAGCCACGAACAAATCGACACGCGGCGCGGACCGCGCCCCGTTGATCAGCCAGTCGATGACGCTTTGAAGGCTATTGGCGGACATGACCCGTTCGTTGTGCGACGGTCATAGGTCCGAGGTCAAGATCGGCGTGACCTAGCCGCCGACCTGCCCGCGATGGCGCAGCAGATGATCAGCAATCACGCAAGCCATCATCGCTTCGCCCACCGGCACCGCGCGAATGCCGACGCAAGGATCATGGCGGCCCTTGGTCATGATGTCGGTGTCCGCGCCGGATTTATCGATGGTGCGGCGTGGCGTCAGGATCGAAGACGTCGGCTTCACGGCAAAGCGCGCGACCACCGCCTGTCCTGTGGAAATGCCGCCGAGAATGCCGCCCGCATGGTTCGACAGAAACACCGGACCGTTATTGCCCATGCGTATCTCATCGGCGTTGTCTTCGCCGTGGAGTTCCGCTGCGCCGAAGCCTGCGCCGATCTCGACGCCCTTCACCGCATTGATGCTCATGAGCGCCGAGGCAAGATCACTGTCGAGCTTGCCATAGATCGGCGCGCCGAGACCGGCAGGCACGCCTTCGGCAACGACTTCGATCACAGCACCAATGGACGAGCCGCGCTTGCGGATGTCGTCGAGATAGTCCGCAAAGAATTCCGCTTTCGCTTTGTCGGGACAGAAGAATGGATTGCGGCCAACCTCATCCCAATCCCACGCGGCGCGATTGACCTTGTGCGGCCCCATCTGCACGAGAGCTGCGCGCACGCGCACATCGGGAACAACCTTGCGCGCGATGGCTCCAGCGGCGACCCGCGCCGCGGTCTCGCGCGCGCTTGAGCGTCCGCCGCCGCGATAGTCGCGCAGGCCGTATTTAGCCTCATAGGTGAAGTCGGCGTGACCCGGACGAAACTTGTCCTTGATCTCGGAATAGTCCTTCGAGCGCTGGTCGGTGTTCTCGATCATCAGCGCTATCGGCGTGCCGGTGGTGACCTGGCCCTTGTCCGTGTCCATGACACCGGACAGGATTTTCACCTGATCGGCTTCCTGCCGCTGAGTGGTGTATTTGCTCTGACCGGGACGGCGACGGTCGAGATCGCGCTGGATCTCTTCCACCGTCAGCGGGATTTGGGGCGGGCAGCCATCGACCACGCAGCCGAGCGCGACCCCATGGCTTTCGCCGAAGGTCGTGACGCGAAACATATGGCCGAAGGTATTGAAGGACATAGAAAATAACCCGGCAGACCGCGAGGCCGCTATTCGCTGAAATTCACGTAAAGTCGTAACGCGCGAGCCCCTTAGGGTCAAATGCGAGCGGCTTAAAGTGACACGTTAGGGAAGCATTAACTATGTTTCGTGACCTGCCCGTTGGCGAAAACATAGACCACGCCCTGCTCCACGGTCAGGTCGGCCGCCCCCACCGGCGTCTCGACATCCAGCGCCACCAGTAGCGCCCGCATCGAGCCGCCATGTGACACCGCCACCGTGTCCTGCAGCAGCGAGTCGTACCAGTCCCGCATGCGGAGGGTGACCGAGGCATAGCTCTCACCACCGGGCGGCGGCACGCCCCATTTATCGACCTGACGTTCGGCGAAAATATCCGGGTGCGACTCTTCCATCTGAGTCAGGGTCGAGCCTTCCCAGTGGCCGTAGCCGATCTCACGCAACCGATCATCGAGCTGATAGTCGGTCGGCGGAACGCCAAGCGCACCGCGGAGCAATTCCATCGTGTTGCGCGCGCGTCCGAGCGGCGACGACACGAACGGCAGCTTTGCGGGATCGTGCTGATCTCGCTCCAGCACATCGATCAGCAGTTCGCCGGATCGGATCGCCTGATCCTTGCCGATGGCGTTTAGCGGAATGTCCTGCGTGCCCTGAAAGCGGCCCGCGGCGTTCCATTCGGTCTGTCCGTGGCGGACGAAATAGACGGTGGGAGATGGCATCATAAATCGCTTTGTTGGACGTTTCTTGGTTCGTCATCACCGGGCTTGTCCCGGTGATCCCGACAGACATGGCACAGCGGCCTGACAATCGAGATGGCCGGGACACGCCCGGCCATGACACCTTCAGATATGAGACATCACTCTTTTCCGCCGAACGAGATACCCGGCGCATGGGGGCTTTTCATGCCCGTGGTGTGATGGCCGGAATTGACGTGATGCACTTCGCCGGTAACGCCGCGCATCAGGCCCACATTGTCAGCCATAAAATCAATCCAGATCGCCAAAGAAATGACGGTCCCTCATGACATAGGCAAACTGGCCGTTCAAGCTGGGCCGGCAACCGAATCCGGACCGCCGGTCTCGAAAATCCGCTGGAATACTCGGCCCTTGGCGGTGTTTTTCCAGTACAACCCGACATACGCGCCGAACCACCATGACCCTTGCGGACCCTCGATGATCAGCGATTTCCGCCACAGCGTCGAAACCATGATCCCCGCCTTGCGGCGCTATGCACGCGCGCTGGCGCGCGACACCGATATTGCCGACGATCTCGTGCAGGACACACTGGTCCGGGCGCTGCGTTCGGAGAAACTGTTTTTGGGCGGCGACCTGCGCGCGTGGCTCTACACGATATTGACGAACTTGAACCGCAACCGCCGCCGCTCGCTGGCAAGGCAACCGACGATCACCGAGTTGCACGACACAACTGCAGATGCGAGTGGCACGGAGGCCGAAGGCCGTGACATTGCGCGGGCACTGGCGACTCTCGCCGAGGATCAGCGTGCGGTACTGCTGCTGGTTGTCCTGGAGGGCTTGAGCTATCGCGATGTCGCCGACATTCAGGGCGTGCCCATCGGCACGGTGATGTCGCGTCTCGCGCGCGCGCGGGCGCATGTGAAAGCAGCACTTGAAGGCGAACGCCCGATGCTGCGGCGGGTGAAATGATGACAGGCATGAATTCAATCGAACGCTCCAAGACAGGATCTTTGGGCAAGGACGAGAGAACCGGACGATGACCGACCAGAACATTCCCGTCACCGAGGACGAACTCCACGCCTATGTGGACAACGAACTCCCCGAAGACCGCCGCGCCGCCGTCGAAGCATGGCTCGCGACGCATGCCGACGATGCTGCGAAAATCGCTTCATGGCGCGCGATGGGCGACACGCTGCATGCGACATACGATCCAGTGGCAGACGAGCCAGTCCCTGCGCGGCTGTCGGTCGACCGGCTATCACAACCCTCGCCGCGCTGGATGATGGGTGCCATCGCGGCGACTGTGCTGGCCTTCGCTGCTGGCGGCAGCGTCGGCTGGGTCGCACATGGCACCGCGACAAAACCTTCAATGTTCACGAACTTCACCGGCGATGCCCTCGAAGCCCACAAGCTCTATGTGGTCGAAGTCCGTCATCCGGTCGATGTCGTCGGCAGCGAGAAAACGCATCTGCAGCAGTGGCTGACCAAGCGTTGCGGCTGGGAGGTTCGCGCACCCGAACTCGATTCCACCGGGCTGAAGCTCGTCGGCGGCCGCTTGCTGCCCGGCCCCACCGGACCTGCGTCGTTCCTGATGTATGAGAACGCCTCCGGCGAACGCTTCACGGTCTATGCCTCGCGCGCGGACTCCCGCGCAACGCAGATGCGTTACGCCAGCAACGATGGAAACGGCGCATTATTTTGGGCCGACCGCGGCGTCGGTTACGTCGTCAGCGGCGGCACCGATCGCGACCGCCTCGAACATGTCGCGCGGCTTGTTTACGACCAAAATGAAAAGGTCGGGCTGTAGTCGGCTCCCACCGTTTCATTCTTTCGTGGCGAGCACTTTGTCGATGCGCCGCCCGTCGAGATCAACGATTTCAAAACGCCAACCATCGGCGCTGATGCTGGTGCCGACATTCGGGATCGTGCCGAACTTCTCGAGCATGTAACCCGCGCAAGTCTGATAGGGCCGCGAGGCGGGCAATTCGATGCCAAGCAAATGCCCGAACTCGAGCGCGGGCATCCATCCCGAAATCAGCAGCGAACCGTCGTCGCGTTTGACGAAGGCCGGTTCTGCAGGCCCCTCCTCGGTATGGAAACTGCCGACAATGGATTCCAGAATATCCGCGCTCGTGACTACGCCCTGAAACGTGCCGTACTCGTCGTGCACCAGACCCATGTGCACGGGAGAGTCGCGCAAGATCGCAACCACATCGCGCGCGTCCACGGTCTCCGGAATGACGGGTGCCTCGCGGATCAGCGCGCGAATGTCGGGGACTTCGCCGCCAAGATAGGCGTCGAGCATGTCCCGCGCCTGCACGATACCAAGTGTTTCCTCGCCATCGAACACCGGCAGCCGCGAGTGCGAACTCTGCTTGAACGCAAAGCGAAGTGCTTCCGGCGGCTCAGACAGGTTGATCATCGTCACTTCGTGACGCGGCGTCATCACCGCGCCCACCGGCAGATCGCCGAGCCGCATCACGCCCGCGATCATTTCCTTCTCGCCGGGCTCCAGCACACCTGCGTTTTCGGCCTCCACAACAAGTGTGCGGATTTCTTCCTCGCTGACTTTTTCTTCGGCGTCACCGCGCTGGCCGAGCAGCCAGAGCAGTCCCTTGCCGGAGCGATCCAGCACCCACACGAGTGGTGACGAAATTTTCGCAAGCACCGCCATCGCAGGCGCGACCTTCACGGCGACTGCTTCAGGATCGCGCAGCGCGATTTGCTTCGGCACCAGTTCGCCGACAATCAGCGACGCGTAAGTAATCAACGTGACGACCAGACCGACGCCCACCGCATCCGCGACGCCTGACGACAGACCAAGGCTTGCCAGCCACGCCGACAGGCGCGCGCCCAGTGTCGCGCCGGAGAACGCGCCGGACAGCACGCCGACCAGCGTGATCCCGATCTGGACCGTGGACAGAAACTTTCCGGGATCGGATGCCAGCACAAGCGCGCGCCGCGCACCGCTGACCTTTTTCTCAATCAGGCCCTGCAGCCTGGCCGGGCGGCTTGAGACGATGGCCAGCTCCGACATGGCGAGCAGGCCGTTGATCACGATGAGGACCGTGACGATTCCGAGTTCGATGGATAACAACGGGTGCCTTTTGCATGTCGGGAAACCGGGATATTACACGAAAAATCGCCGTCCGGCAGCATAGCGGCCCTGCGGCCAAATGCTTTCTCTCATCGCCTTAAGTGGTAGAACAGCGGTTCCACGCGACCCAAAGGACAAACAATGCCAGCCTATCGTTCCCGAACCACCACTCACGGCCGCAACATGGCGGGCGCGCGCGGCCTTTGGCGCGCCACCGGGATGAAGGACGAGGATTTCGGCAAGCCGATCATCGCCGTGGTCAACTCGTTCACGCAGTTCGTGCCGGGCCATGTGCATCTGAAGGATTTGGGACAACTCGTCGCGCGTGAGGTCGAAAAAGCCGGCGGCGTCGCCAAGGAATTCAACACCATTGCGGTCGATGACGGCATCGCTATGGGCCATGACGGCATGCTTTACAGCCTGCCGTCACGCGAATTGATCGCCGACAGCGTCGAATACATGGTCAACGCCCACTGCGCCGACGCGATGGTGTGCATTTCCAACTGCGACAAAATCACGCCCGGCATGCTGATGGCCACGATGCGCATCAACATTCCGACAGTGTTCGTCTCTGGCGGACCGATGGAATCCGGCAAGGTATATCTCGACGGCAAGATCAAATCTGTTGACCTCATCGACGCCATGGTCGCCGCAGCCGACGACAAGGTGAGCGACGAAGACGTTCAGGTGATCGAACGCTCCGCTTGTCCTACGTGTGGCTCATGCTCGGGCATGTTCACCGCCAACTCGATGAATTGTCTCACCGAGGCACTTGGACTCGCACTCCCCGGCAACGGGTCGGTGCTGGCAACGCACGCCGACCGCAAGGCGCTGTTCGTTGAAGCAGGTCATCTCATTGTCGATCTCGCGCGACGTTACTATGAGCAGAACGACGAGAGCGCATTGCCGCGCAAAATCGCGAACTTCAAGGCGTTCGAGAACGCTATGACGCTCGACATCGCCATGGGCGGCTCGACCAATACCGTGCTTCATCTCCTCGCCGCCGCATATGAAGGCGACGTGCCATTCACGATGGAAGACATCGACCGGCTGTCACGCCGCGTGCCGGTGTTGTGCAAGGTCGCGCCATCCGTGCCGGATGTGCATCTGGAAGACGTGCACCGCGCAGGCGGCGTGATGGCCATTCTGGGCGAACTCGACCGCGCCGGTCTTCTGCATAGCGAATTGCCGACAGTCCACGCTGCATCGGTGAGCGACGCCCTCAACCGATGGGACATCACGCTGACGCAGAGCGAGAGCGTCAGGAATTTCTACAAGGCCGCGCCCGGAGGCGTACCGACGCAAGTTGCTTTCAGCCAGGACCGGCGCTTTGAGGATATCGACACGGATCGCGAGAACGGCTGCATTCGCGAAGCAAAACACGCGTTCTCGCAGGACGGCGGCCTTGCCGTTCTGTCCGGCAACATTGCGCTCGACGGCTGCATCGTGAAAACCGCTGGTGTGGATGAGAGCATTTTAAAATTCACAGGACCCGCACGCGTTTTTGAAAGTCAGGACGCCGCGGTGGATGCCATTCTTACCAATAAGATCAATCCCGGCGATGTGGTGCTGATCCGCTATGAAGGTCCGCGCGGCGGGCCGGGCATGCAGGAAATGCTGTATCCGACCAGCTATTTGAAATCGAAGGGGTTGGGCAAAGCCTGTGCGCTTGTGACCGACGGACGATTCTCCGGTGGCAGTTCAGGCCTGTCGATCGGACATCTTTCGCCGGAAGCAGCCGAGGGCGGAGTGATCGGACTTGTGGAAGAAGGCGACCGCATCGAAATCGACATTCCGCAGCGGTCCATTCGCCTTGCCGTCGATGACACCATTCTAGCCAAGCGCCGCTCGGCCATGGAGGCACGCGGAGACGCGGCATGGAAACCTGCGAAGACCCGCACGCGGAAAGTTACGACCGCTCTGAAAGCCTACGCGGCGATGACCACAAGCGCCTCGCGCGGAGCAGTTCGCGTCGTGAAGGACTGAGTGACATTGCAGAGCCGCTTCGGCGGCTTTGCTTTATTCGTCTGCGGTGGCTGCTTCAGATTCGCTCGCTACGTCTGCCGCGACTTTCTTCGTCGCAACCTTCTTCTTTTTTGGCGCTACGACGGGCGGGTTCAGCGCGTCTTGAGCTTCCTTTGCCAAACGCATAGCGCGGAGGCGATCCATGTTCTTTCGAACATCGACATACTCCTTGCCCACTTCCGCGAGCGCGATAGCGCCCTCGATTTTCGCGACCCGCTGTTTTTCAAGGCGGGCCAACTGTTCGGGGGTCTGCAGCTTGGGTGCTTTGCTTGTCATTTACCGCATATAGGTACGACGGGTTCCAATTGCCACGGATACGCGTAAATAAAGCCTGAGGCTGATATGTCGGCGTCAGCTCGCAGGTATTTCGTTCCATTTTTTTAAAATTTTATTCGCCGAGCCAGCGGCAAAAGGATTTCAGAATGAACACAACGATCGTCGAATGGGCGTCCGGCGAGATCGCCATTCATCAGTCAGCCGGTACCAGCGGTATTCCCGTCGTTCTCATTCACGGCAATTCGGCCTCGTCGCGCGCCTTCTCGCGTCAATTGAAAAGCCCGCTCGGAGAGAAGCGGCGGCTGGTGGCGATTGATCTTCCCGGTCACGGGCAATCCGCAAACGCGTCGGACCTTCGTTACTACGGCATCGCCGCCTATGGGCGAATGTTCGTCGATATCGTCAAGCAACTTGGTATTGGTAACGCAGTCTTTGTCGGCTGGAGCCTAGGCGGCCATGCTGTTCTCGAAGCATCGGCCGATCTCCCAGACGCTGCAGGTTTCTGTATCTCCGGAACGCCGCCGCTGAGATCGCCGAAGTTTTTGGAAGGCGCTTTCTTCGAGCACCCCGCGATGAAGTACACGTTTGCTCCGTCATTCACCGAAGAAGAAGCAGCGCTTTACGTCGCGGCGGGTTTCAAGCCCGGCGCGAAAGATATCGCGCCATCGTTCATTGAGGACGCTTTGCGGACCGATGGGCGCGCGCGAGCGCAACTCATGAATCCGAATGCCGAACCGTTCCGCGACGAAGTCGAGATTGTCGCCTCTTTAAAAAAGCCGCTCGCGGTATTTCACGGCGCTGACGAGCAATTCGTCAACGGCGCTTATTTCGAAACGCTGACCATGCCGACGTTATGGCGGGGGGCAGTTCAGATTTTTGAAGATGCAGGTCACGCGCCGCAATGGGAGCAGTCCGAACAGTTCAATGCGTTGCTGGATCAATTCGTGAGCGACGTGGAATAACGCTAAGGCGTCACCGTATGGTGACGCCGCTTCGCGTCATTCAAAATCCTTGCGCGGATTTGTCGGATGCTGATCGCGCCATTTTTCCATTAGCGCTTCAAGCTCCGCGTCGTTGCCATCGGGCAGCACGATGCGCGTCACCGCAAACAGGTCGCCGAAGGTGCCCGGCGTTGCGGCGTTCTTCACCGGAAGACCCTTGCCCTTCAGGCGAAAGGTCCGTCCGCTCGATGTGTTCTTCGGAATTGAAAGCTGCACCGCACCGTCGAGCGTCGGCACGCGGACGCGCGCGCCGAGCACAGCTTCATAAAGCGTGATCGGCAATTCGAGCCGCAGGTCGTTGCCGTCCACCTTGAAGTAAGGATGCGGCGCGATGGTCACGGTAATCAGCACGTCGCCGGGACGATGGCCCGGTGCTTCCTGCCCCTGCCCCTTCAACCGTATTTGCTGACCGGCATCGACGCCCGCCGGAATCTTGACGTTTAGTTCCTTGCCGGTCGGCAGCCGCACGCGGCGCGTTGCGCCATTGACGGCTTCTTCCAGCGCAACGCTCATCGCGACATTGAGATCGAGATCGGGCGCAAACGGCGTGTCGTATTCAAAGCTGCTGGCACCACCACGCGCGCCGCCCATGCCTGGACCGCCCCCGCCGCCAAACATGCCTTTGAGAATATCCTCGAACGCACCACCGCCGCCAAAGCCACCAGCACCCGGACCGCCGCCTCCCTGACGGAAGGAATACTCAAAGCCGCCCGGCCCAGCGCGGCGCGCACCGCCACCGCCACCGCCGGGAAAGCCAGCGCCTTCGAACCCCTGAAATTTCGGTTTGCCCTCGGCGTCGATCTCGCCACGATCGAACTGCTTGCGCTTGTCCTCGTCACCGAGGATTTCATTCGCAGCGTTCAGTTCGGCGAAGCGGTCGGCCGCTTTCGGGTCGCCCTTGTTGGCATCGGGGTGGTGCTTCTTGGCGAGCTTGCGAAACGCACTCTTGATCGCCCCAGCATTGGCACTCCGCTGCACCCCCAGGACCTCATAGGGGTCGCGCATTCGTCAAATCTCCTCGCAGGAATTCCGGTTTGGACCGAACGGCCCTTATGCCCAATGTGGGGATTTCGCGACACTCCCGCAACGGGCCAGTGTCACGGCGATGTCTTGAATTAGCTGCGCTTCCAGGGTTTCAGGTGCCGGATTTCCCAGGCCCCCTTGGTTTCGCCTTTGTCCTGCTGACAGGCCGCGCCCTGCAGCCAGCCTTCGTTGCTGCCCCGGACGTAGCTGGCCAAGAAATCGCGGCAGACCCGGCCTTCGCTGTTGTAGGTCGAAGCCAGCGGCGTCACGGAGCCTCGCGCGCCGGTCTCCGGATTTTCCCAAGGCTGGCTGGCGTCTTTCTGGCCCCTGGTCAGAACGTCGGAAGCAGCATTACGAGCCAACGCCATATCCGCGTCGGTCAGGTCTGTGTCGTCCTTGATCCGGACGACCGAGCCGATGGCGCTGATCGAGCCAGTGACGTCGGATATGTCATCCGTTTTGGAATCCGTTGACCCGCTGCCCATCCGGAAGCTGCAGCCGCCCGCGGACAGGCCCACCGCCACCATGGCCAGCGCGGCCACAAAGCGGCCGATGGAAGATAGGCCACAGCCTTCGGGTGCCCTATATAAGGGGCTGCCGACAACAGGTTTGGCACTGAACGCGGCCAGGATACGCAACCGGATACTCCAGACATGAACGGTCCAGGACCAATCAAAACCTCAAGCGAGTTAATTTCCGGTGATTTCACCGCGGCCGACGAACCTTTTGGTCTCTTTGCCGCATGGCTGGACCAGGCGACCCAGTCCGAGCCGAACGATCCGAACGCCATGGCGCTGGCCACCGTTGATGCGGACGGGCTGCCGGACGTGCGCATGGTGCTGCTCAAAGGCTTCGATACGGACGGGTTTGTCTTCTACAGCCACATCGACAGCGCCAAGGGACGCGAGTTGGCCACGAACCCAAAAGCCGCATTGCTGTTTCATTGGAAATCGCTGCGGCGGCAGGTTCGCGTCCGCGGCAATGTCAGCCGCGTCACCGAAGTCGAGGCGGATGCCTATTTTGCCACCCGCCCGAAGCAGGCGCAGATCGGCGCATGGGCGAGCAAGCAGTCGCAGCCGTTGGAAAGCCGGATGGCGTTCGAGAAGGCTATCGCACTCAACGCCGCGAAATTCGCGATTGGCGATGTGCCGCGCCCGAAGGGCTGGAGCGGCTGGCGCATTGCGCCTCAAGCATTCGAGTTCTGGCACGACCGGCCGTTCCGCTTGCACGATCGTGTTGAGTTCAGCAGGCCATCTTCTGATGCCGCGTGGTCCAAAACACGGCTTTACCCGTAACCGAAATTCTTGAAGACGAGCTTCATTTGATGGCGACCTCAACTGCTCCCGACTCGAACGCGCCAAAGCGCACGCTGCTGCTGACCGGCGCGAGCCGCGGCATCGGCCACGCAACCGTCATCCGCTTTTCAAGCGCTGGCTGGCGCGTCATCACGTGCTCCCGGCACCCGTTCCCCGAACAATGCCCGTGGGACGCGGGACCGGAAGACCACATCCAGGTCGATCTTTCGGATCACAAGGACACGGCTCGCGCCATCGATGAAATTCGCGAACGGCTGCATGGCGGCGAGTTGCATGCGCTGGTCAACAACGCAGCGATCTCTCCGAAGGGCAAAGGTGGCGCGCGCATGGGCTCCATCGACACCGATGTCGATGTCTGGAGCCACGTGTTTCGCGTGAATTTTTTCGCGCCGGTGATGCTCGCGCGCGGACTGATCGAGGAATTGAAAGCGGCGAAGGGATCGGTGGTGAACGTCACCTCCATCGCAGGCTCGCGCGTCCATCCGTTCGCGGGTGCTGCCTATGCCACATCGAAAGCGGCGCTGGCTTCGCTGACCCGCGAGATGGCGGCGGATTTCGGCCGTGTCGGCGTCCGCGTCAACGCCATCGCGCCGGGAGAAATCGACACATCGATCCTGTCGCCGGGCACCGACAAGATCGTGCACGAGCAGATCCCGATGAACCGCCTCGGCACGCCGGACGAAGTGGCGAAGATCATCTACGTGCTGTGCACGGAAACGAGTTCTTACGTGAACGGCGCGGAAATTCACATCAACGGCGGCCAGCACGTCTGACGCTTGGATGCTGAAAACGAAAATGGCGAGGCCGGAGCCTCGCCATTTTGTATTTTGAACGCAGAAATCAGACGACGGTGATCTTCACGTCGAGATTGTTGCGCGTGGCGTTCGAATACGGGCAGACCTGATGCGCGGTCGCGACGAGCTTCTCGGCGTCAGCACGGTCGAGACCCGGCAGCGAAACCTTCAGCGCGACATCGAGGCCGAAACCGCCCTCGGAGCGCGGGCCGATGCCCACGTCAGCGGTAACCGTCGTGTCTGCCGGAACCTTGACGCCGCCCTGAGCCGCAGCAACCGCCTTCATCGCGCCGATGAAACAGGCCGAATAGCCCGCAGCGAAAAGCTGCTCGGGGTTGTTGCCCGCTCCGCCGCCACCGCCGAGTTCTTTCGGGGTCGAGAGATTGACCGAGAGCGTGCCGTCGGCTGTCGCGGCCTTGCCATCGCGGCCGCCGGTTGCAGTGGCTTGGGTGCGGTAGAGAACGTTTGTCGGCATTGGTTATCTCCTTGGATTTTTCGTTGAGCAGTCGGGCGCGAACACTGCCCGCCTTGATGAAACTGAACAAGGACGTTTATATCGTGCACGATATTATCGTGCAATAAGTATTTTTGAGATCGATGTTAAAAATGCATTGCGCGATTCAATCGCGCGCGCGTTAAATAGCCTTGGATTATGCCCTATTGAGGATCGGCTATGGCTGCCCGCGCCCCGACCGCTGACGACCTACTCAAGATCGATCATTTCGTCTGCTTTGCGCTCTATTCGGCAGGGCACGCCTTCACGCGGCTCTATAAGCCCCTGCTCGATCCGCTTGGACTGACCTATCCGCAGTTTCTGGTGATGGTGGCGCTTTGGGAGAATGACGGTCGGACGGTCGGCGAGATCGGCGACGCTCTGTTGCTGGAATCGAGCACACTCACACCGATCCTGAAACGGCTGGAAGCGGCGAAATTCATCCGCCGCACCCGCGACACCAAGGACGAGCGTGTCGTGCGCATTCATCTGACGCGCGAAGGATCTGCATTGAAGGAAAAGGCTGCCGGCATTCCCGAAGCCATCGGGTGTGCCACCAACCTCACAATTCCCGAAGTGATGAAGCTCACCGCCGACATCAAGGCGCTGCGCAAGAAACTGGTCGCCGCTCTGGCGGCTTGAACTAACCCGCCTTGCGTTGCCGCGCGGTCGACCGTGCAGCTTTCTTTGGCGCACGGGCTTCAGGACGCGTAGCACGCGCTGGACGCGGCGCGGTCGCCCGCCCCTTCAAGCTCGCTTTCAGCGCATCCATCAGATTGACCACGTTTCCTGGCTTCTCGGTGCGCTCTGGCACTTTGATGGTTTTGCCTTCGGCCTTCTGCTTGACCAGCTTTTTCAGGGCGTTCTCGTATTCGTCATCGAATTTCGAGGCGTCGAAATGCGCTGCCTTGCTGTCGAGGATGTGCACGGCCAGATCGACCATGTCCTTCGAGATTTTCGGCGTCTTGATGTCCTCGAAGAAATCTTTCTCGTCGCGGATCTCATACGCATAACGCAACGTCGTCGCGATCAGACCTTTGCCCATCGGCTCGATGGCAACGATGCGCTCGCGATTGGACAGCACCACACGCGCAAGCGCGACGCGGTCCTGATCTTTCATCGCATCGCGAATGACAGCGAATGCATCGGCCCCCGTCTTGCCGTCGGGCACGAGATAATACGGACTGTCGAGATAACGGCGGTCGATCTCGTCGCGCGGAACGAAGCTGTCGATGTCGATAGTGTGATTGCTTTCGATCTGAACCGCTTCGAGTTCTTCTTTCTCGATCTTGACGTACTCACCCTTGGCGACTTCGTAACCGCGGCCCTTCTGTTCTTTCTCGACGACCTCTCCGGTCTCAGAATCAATCATCTGCTGCTTGAGCCGGTTGCCGGTCTCGGTGTTGATCATGTGAAAGCGCGTGCGCTCCACCGATGTCGAGGCGGGATAAAGCGCCACCGGACATGTCACGAGCGATAATTTAAGGGAGCCCTTCCAATAGGCGCGCGGCAACATCGGGAACCTCCAACTCAACGCATACACGGCGGTGGAACTTCAACAGATATTGCAGGTTTTGGTTCCTGCGGCCCCACCTGATGACGCATGATACAATCGTTTCAAGCCCATTGCACCGTCCGGACATACCGCCTTGGCCCAAAAGCAACTTAAGGTTTACCGAACAAAACGTGATTTCACGAAAACCTCGGAGCCGAGTGGCAAGACCGCGGTCGCGCCCGCAAAGCTGCGACGCTTCGTCATTCAAAAACACGACGCCACGCGACTGCACTACGATCTGCGGCTCGAATTCGGCGGCGTGTTCAAGTCATGGGCCGTGACGCGTGGGCCTTCGCTCGATCCCAAGGACAAGCGACTGGCGGTGGAGGTCGAGGACCATCCGCTGGATTACGGCGACTTCGAAGGCACCATCCCGAAAGGCCAATACGGCGGCGGCACCGTGCAACTCTGGGATCGCGGCTACTGGCTGTCGGACGATCCGGAGCGCGGCTTCAAGAAAGGCGATCTCAAATTCGCGCTAGAGGGCGAGAAGCTGCACGGCGAATGGGTGCTCGTGCGGATGAAGCATGACCGCAACGGCGGCAAGCGCACCAACTGGCTGCTGATCAAACATCGCGACGAATACTCACGCGAAGGCAAAAAGAACGACATCCTCGACGACGACAACTCCGTCGCATCCGGCCGCTCGATGGAGGAGATCGCGCAGGGCAAGGGCCGCGCGCCAAAGCCCTTCATGCTGGCGAAATCCTCGCGCGTGGCATCGGATGCGGTGTGGGATTCTCGCAAAGGGCTTGCCGCCGACGAACGCAAGAAGAGCGGACGCGCGGCGAAGACACCACCCGCGCCAGTCAAAAAGGCTGCCGCAAAAAAAGGAAATGCGCGCGCGGCGCAGTTACCGCGCTTTATTGAACCGCAACTCTGCGCGTCCGTTGAACGTCCGCCCGCAGGCAGCGGCTGGGTGCATGAAATCAAATTCGACGGCTATCGCATGCAGATGCGGATCGAGGACGGTGAGGTTCGCTTAAGCACCCGCAAGGGTCTCGACTGGACGGACAAGTTTTCGGCGATTGCAGGACAGGCCGCAAAACTTCCCGACGCGATCGTCGATGGCGAGATCGTCGCTCTCGATCATGAAGGCCAGCCGAGTTTTGCCTCGCTTCAAGCTGCCCTCTCCGATGAGAAAACCGACAATCTGATTTTCTACGCTTTCGATCTGCTGTTCGCCTACGGCGAAGACCTGCGGAAACAGCCTTTGTCGGAACGTAAGCAGAGGCTGCAAACCCTGCTCAATGGCAAGCGTAAGCGCAGCGAAGGCGTGATCCGCTATGTCGAACATTTCGACACCGGCGGCGAGCAGATCATGCAATCAGCGCGTGAGCTGAACCTCGAAGGCATTGTTTCGAAGAAGCTCACATCGCCTTATCGCTCGGGCCGTTCCGATAGCTGGACCAAGGCAAAAATCCGCGCAGGACACGAGGTCGTCATCGGCGGCTGGAAAAGCAATGCCGGAAAATTCCGCTCGCTGATGGTCGGCGTGCCGCGCGGCGATCATCTGGCCTATGTCGGCGTGGTGGGCACGGGTTACGGACAGGCCGTGATCAAGCGCATCATGCCCGAACTGAAGGCAATGGCTGCAGCGAAGAGCCCCTTCGGAGGAGAGAACACGCCGAAGAAAACCTCCGAGGTGCATTGGCTGAAGCCTGAACTCGTCGCTGAAATCGAGTTCGCGGGTTTCACCGGTGATGGAAACGTGCGGCAGGCGGCGTTCAAGGGACTGCGCAAGGACAAACCGGCCAGCGAAGTCACGCCGGACAAGCCGGTCAAAACGAAAATCGTGCAGCCTGCCTCCAAGGTAGCGAAGCGAACCGGAAAATCAGTCGCGCCGAAACCGGCAGTGAGCAAATCGACTTCCAGCAAAACAGGCACGGCAGTCGTGATGGGCGTCACCATCTCCAAACCCGACAAGGCGCTGTGGCCTGACGGCGGCGACGGCGAGCCCGTCACCAAGCTCGATCTGGCGGAATACATGGAAGCCGTCGGCGACTGGCTGCTTCCGCATATCAAGGGGCGTCCCTGCTCCATCATCCGCGCGCCCGACGGGATCGGCGGCGAGACGTTCTTCCAGCGTCACGCGATGACCGGCATGTCGAAGCTAATCGATCTTGTGAAAATTTCCGGCGACCGCAAACCGTATGTAGCTATCAATCGCATCGAGGGGCTCGTGGCAGCTGCCCAGATCGGCGGGCTTGAATTGCATCCCTCGAATTGCGCGCCCGGCGAGCCAGATGTGCCCGGACGTCTGGTCTTTGATCTCGACCCCTCACCCGATGTCGCATTCTCAGTGGTGGTCGATGCGGCGCGCGAAATGCGCGAACGGCTGACCGCGATCGGCCTTGAAAGTTTTTGCAAGACAACCGGCGGCAAGGGCCTGCACGTGGTCACGCCGCTGAAGGACGCGAAGAAAGACAAGATCGACTGGAAGACCGCGAAAACATTTGCGCAGGCCGTGTGTCAGCAAATGGTCCATGACAGCCCGGACCGTTACCTGCTCAACATGTCGAAGCAGCAGCGCAAGGGAAAAATTTTCCTCGATTACTTGCGCAACGACCGACTGTCGACGGCGGTGGCACCGCTCTCACCGCGCGTACGCGACGGAGCTCCGGTGTCGATGCCGGTGACGTGGGCGCAGGTCCGCGCCGATCTCGATCCGATGAAGTTCACGCTGCGGACGGTGCCAGCACTGCTGCGCAAGACCAAGGCATGGGCCGACTACGATGACGGCGCGCGTTCGATCAAGGCTGCGATCATGAGGCTGACGAAATAACTACAGCCACCGCTTCCACTTGAAGAACAGATACGGAAGAATCGCGGCGAACAGCATCATGATGAGCGCCATCGGATAGCCGTGCACCCATTCGAGTTCAGGCATCATCTTGAAATTCATGCCGTAGATAGACGCGATCAGCGTCGGCGGCATTAGCACCACCGCCATCACCGAGAACAGCTTGATGATGTTGTTCTGCTCGAGGTTCACCACGCCGAGCATAGCATCGAGCACAAACGTGATCTTGTTCGACAGATACGACGCGTGATCCGTCAGCGACGCTACGTCTCGCTGCTGGGTCTTGAATTGCGCCTTCTGATCCTTGCTCCAGCGGCCGTTGTCGGTTTCCACCAGCACGAACGAAATCAGCCGCCCGATGGAGACAAGACTTTCGCGAACCTTGGAGGTGAGGTCACCCTTCTTGCCGATGGTGAGAAGGATCTGCGAGTAGGACCGCGCGTGGCCACGTTCTGCGGAGGGCTCGAAAATCTGCGAGGAAACGCTGTCCACATCCGCCCCGGCACGCTCAAGAATATCGGCGCAACGGTCGATCACGCCGTCGAGCAGTTCGAGCAGGATGCCGTCGCCCGTAATGTTGGCAGGACACGTGCGCGCGAGCTTCGCAGCAATCAGAGAGAACGGCTTGGGCTCATCATAACGCACAGTGACCAGACGATGCTCGGTCAGGATGAACGTCACCGGCGTGGTGCGCGGTGCTTGCGAATCCGCCGCGCACATCAGCGTGGCGGTCATGTAGCGCGCGCCGTTCTCGGTGTAGAGTCGGCTCGACGCCTCAATTTCCTGCATGTCTTCGCGGGTCGGAATTTCAATGCCGACCAGCTTCTCGACGGCCTTGTCCTCGCCCTGCGTCGGCGTTTTCAGATCGATCCAGATCGCTTCCGACGGCAGGGCCTCGGCCTCGATATTGTCGATTTTCTTCAGCGCGGACGCGGTGGGAACGAAGACCGACAGCATAGGCGACTCCTGAAACTTTTTAGCTGAACGACGTGTCGTCCATCCGTACTCAAAGCGCAAATCTTCCCGATTCCCGCAAGGCTGCTAAGGGACCGCCATGACACGCGGATGTCATGAAAGCCACGCGGACGTCGGACCGGGGTTGCGACCCCAGTCCACGCGGCAAGACCACTCGCACTGCGGCTTCAAAGCCACAGGTCGGAGATTGCGTGGCCTAATCACCGGAGAATGACTGGAATACCAGCAGGAATCGGATTTTATGAACTGGCGCGGATCACAGGTTGAACGTAAAGACCATGTGACCGAGTGACGCGCGCGCCGCACTTATGGAATCCAACAATGCCGAACCTTGCTTCAAAACTCGCCGTTCTCGCAGCCGGATTGCTGCTGGCGAGCTGTATGCAGACCACTTACGAGACCACCTCCGATGCGACGCTCAAGCCCCGCGACAAGGAGATGCTGGCCAAGGTCAGCTACGACAAAGTGCCGGTTTCAGCGCCTTTCCGCCGCGCAATCGTGGACTATCACCGCCGGGAGCTTCCCGGCTCCATCGTCGTGGATTCGGACAATCACTACCTCTACTTCGTGATGGAGGGCGGCAAGGCGATCCGCTACGGCATCACCGTCGGCGAGGAAGCGATGGCGTGGTCGGGCATCGCAAAGGTCGGCGCTATGACCGAATGGCCGGATTGGCACCCGACAAAAAGCGAGATTTCACGGCTGGGCGTCCCGACTTTCGTCAAGGGTGGGCCTGACAACCCGATGGGCTCGCGGGCGATCTACCTCTACTCCGGAGGCAAGGACACACTGTTCCGCATCCACGGCACCAACCAGCCCGAATATATCGGCGCGTCAATTTCCTCAGGCTGCATTCGTATGACCAACGAGGACGTGATCGACCTCTATGGCCGGGTGAAAATGGGGACCGTGGTGGTGGTGCTCGACCCCAAGCAGGGGGATTCACCGGTTAATTCCAAAATGGCGCTCCAAGGCGGCGGCTCCGGCCAGTTCTAATTCCCCTCGAACTGCCTCCAAGGGCGAACATTTGGGCATCCTTGTCCGGAACGCCCGAAATCCTGAGGCGCAAATGCCACAGGTGCGATGTTGCATGGCAAAACCGCATCTGAAACGCTGGAAAAACAACGCGTTTTGGATCAAATAGAGGGTAACGGAATCGGAAGTATCTTCCGGCTAGATTTCGCCGCGCTCATACCGATCCACGTTGAAACGACAGCCTATTGGAACTTTGGAATGTCCTCGCTCGGCTCAAAAATCATTGTCCTTCTCGCAGGTCTTTCGCTGGCCGGCTGCATGCAGGCGACATCGGCGAGCTACGAGAAATCTCCCGAAGCGAGCCTGAAGCCGCGCGACAAAGAACTGCTCGCCAAGGCGCGCTACGACAAGGTTGAAGTCGCTGCCCCATTCCGTCGCGCCATTGTCGATTATCATCGCAAGGAAACGCCGGGCTCCATCGTCGTGGATTCTGACAATCACTACCTTTACTACGTGATGGATGGCGGCAAGGCGATCCGCTACGGCATCACCGTCGGCGAAGAAGCGCTTGCGTTCTCCGGCATTGCCCGCGTCGGCAACATGCAGGAATGGCCGAAGTGGACGCCGACCGCGGACATTCACAAGCGCATCGAAGGCCTTCCGCAGTCTGTGCCCGGCGGTCCGGACAATCCGCTTGGCGCACGCGCGCTCTATCTCTATCAGGGCAACCGCGACACCATGTTCCGCATTCACGGCACCAATCAGCCGGAATATATCGGCGCGTCGATTTCCTCGGGCTGCATTCGCATGACCAATGAGGACGTGATCGATCTGTACAGCCGCGCCAAGCAAGGCTCGGTCGTGGTCGTGCTCGATCCGAAACAGGGCGACTCGCCGTTCAATTCCAAGATGGCGCTGCAGGGCGGCGGCAGCGGCCCATTCTGATATTTCTTAATTCGAAAGCATAACAAAAGCGCCGGTCGATCCGGCGCTTTTTGATTCCGGTCTATCGCTGCGCCTTGCGCCGCGCGCGATTGTTCGCGGGCTTGCCGCCATCACTCTCCGGAACCGCTTGTGGCTCGTCCTGCGCAGCTTTTTCAAGTGCGGCTTTCTCTTCGGCCGTCATGCGTGGAGGAGCTTCTTCCGGTCTCTCCGCCGGCATCAGCGGTGCGATCGCTGGCAACGGATCGTAAACGCCCCACTGACAGAGCTTATAGTTGTTGCGGCGCTGCGCGAGATCGAGATGGATGTGATCTTCGTGATACCAATCCGAGCCCGGCCCCAGCACAGTCATGAATCGCGTGCAGACCGACGCCAGCACTTTCTCGCGGGTGTCACGCGACGTGTTGCGATCGGTGAGCGAGAGTTTGCTGCCGTTGGCGAACGTCATGCCGCGAACGTCGAGCGCGTTCGCCAGACCGTGCTCTGAAAGCTTTGCGCCTTTGACGCGATTGCGGCCGCGACACTCGAAGGAATCGAAATTATCCAACTCGCTGACCGTCGTGCCGAGGCTTTTGGCAAGCGGCACCATGTCGGTGCGAATCCAGTCCGCGATGGCTGTCGCCATCGTGCAGCGCAGGATCGCCGCGGGCTTGAGCGCGACCCGCTGGGTCGGGGAGATCACCACGGCTTCGAGTCGCACAAGATCTTCACCGCCACACCCACCCGGACCCTTGATGGGCGGGATAGATGGTGCCACGGCAATATCGTCAGTCAGTGCACGACGGCACGCCGATATTTCAGGCTCCCTGATCTCGGCTGCCTCCGGCTTCGCTGGAGCCTTTTCATCCGCCGGGGTTTGCTGCTCCGCAGCGGGGGCTTCGGCCGGGCGAGGCTTGGGCATCGGTATTTTGGCACTTGCCTGAGCCGTGAGCGCGCCGATCATGAGCAGAACGGCGAACATCATGACAGCCGACGAACGCCGGTCACCGGCATTCCGTCCGAAAGTCCATTTGCGGGCAGCCCTGTCCGCGCTAAAGTTCATGCAATCCCCTTTGGCAACAAACAATCACACCAAAGAGACAAATCAACAAAGTCTCATCCAGGAGGAACTGCGAATGCTCGGCTTGATGCAAAACTGGCCCTTACTGTGTCATCAGATTATCGATCACGCAGCCGCATTCCACGGAAGTCAGGAAGTCGTTACGCGATCGGTCGAAGGCCCTATTCATCGCACCAATTACGCCGAAATTCGTGCACGCGCGCTGAAAGTCGGCCAACAGCTTGACAAGGCCGGGATCAAGCTCGGTGACCGTGTCGCTACCATCGCGTGGAACACATGGCGGCACCTTGAAGCCTGGTACGGCATCATGGGCATCGGCGCCATCTGCCATACGGTCAACCCTCGCCTGTTCCCGGAGCAGATCGTCTGGATCGTCAATCATGCGCAAGACCGCATCATGATGACCGACCTGACCTTCGTGCCGCTGCTGGAAAAGATTGCGAACAAGATGCCGTCCGTCGAGCGCTACATCGTGCTCACCGACAAAGCCAACATGCCGAAGACCACGCTGAAGAACGCGATCGCCTACGAGGATTGGATCGCGGAAGCCGACGGCAATTTCAAATGGAAAACCTTCGACGAAAATACCGCAGCCGCCATGTGCTACACATCTGGTACCACAGGCGATCCGAAAGGCGTGCTTTACTCGCACCGCTCCAACGTCCTGCATGCACTGATGGCCAACAACCTCGACGCGCTTGGCGCTGCGGCGAAAGACACGATGCTGCCGGTCGTACCGCTATTCCATGCCAATAGCTGGGGCATCGCGTTTTCCGCGCCGTCAATGGGCACCAAGCTGGTAATGCCGGGACCAAAGCTCGACGGCCAGTCGGTTTACGAATTGCTCGATACCGAAAAAGTCACCGTCACGGCCGGCGTTCCGACAGTCTGGCTTATGCTTCTCAACCACATGGCTGACAACAAGCTGTCGCTGCCTCATCTCAAGATGGTGGTGTGCGGGGGATCGGCGATGCCGCGCTCCATGATCAAGACATTCCACGATATGGGGATCACGCCGCGTCACGCCTGGGGCATGACCGAGATGAGCCCGATCGGCTCGCTCTCCGCGCTCAAGCCGCCGTTCTCCTCGCT
>Ga0209023_10002780_pt1 | contig 21432 bp, 20 predicted proteins | sample LakOneMetagenome_FD_187468 | JGI IMG/M metagenome (GOLD analysis project Ga0209023, IMG submission 187468) | Freshwater and sediment microbial communities from Lake Erie, Canada (SPAdes) (version 2) | ecosystem: Environmental > Aquatic > Freshwater > Lentic | place: Lake Erie, Canada...
CCGAGATGGAGGGCTCCCCCACCGACGTTCCCGGCCACGACCCGATCCGTTTCCGCATCGAACGGCTGGTGCCCTTTCTCGAACGGCTCGCCGACGAAGGCGTGACGCAAGTCTGCTTTGTCGGAGCCGTCCGCCGCCCGAAACTCGAACCCGAACTGTTTGACGCCCGTACCGCCAGCCTCGTGCCCCGTCTCTTAGCCGCCATTCAGGCAGGCGATGATTCCGCCCTTCGCGCCGTCATCGGCATCTTCGAGGAGTGGGACTTCACCGTCGTCGGTGCCGACCAGATCGCGCCCGACCTCGTGCCCGCCGCAGGCATCCTCGCCGGAGAGATCACCCCCGCCGACGAAAAGGACGCCGCCCGCGCCGCAGCAATCGTCGCGGGCCTCGGTGCGCTCGATCTGGGGCAGGGGGCTGTGGTGGCGCAAGGTCTGTGCATCGCCGTCGAAACCCTTCCCGGCACCGATGCCATGCTGGACTTCGCGGCGCTCCATGCGCCCCGGCTGAAACCGAATCCCCAAGGCGCGAAGGGCCTTCTCTACAAGGCGCCGAAACCCGGTCAGGACCGCCGCATCGACCTTCCCGCCCTTGGCCTCACCACGCTCCGCGCCGTCCATGCCGCTGGCCTTGGCGGCATCGTCTGGCAGGCAGGCTCCGTCCTCCTTCTCGACCGCGCCGCGATGCAAGAAGAAGCCGCGCGCCTTGGCCTTTTCCTCTGGTCGCGCGAGCCATGAGGCTCTTTCTCATCGCGGGCGAACCTTCAGGAGACGCCCTCGGTGCCGCACTGATGGCCGGGCTCAAGACCTTGAACCCCGACGTGACGTTCGATGGCATCGGCGGCCCGTTGATGGAGGCCGAGGGACTGCAAAGCCGCTTCCCGATGGAAGAACTGTCAATCATGGGCCTGATGGAAATCTTACCCAAATACGCCCATCTCAAACGCCGCATCAGTGAGACCGCCGCCGCAGTCACCGCCGCCGCACCCGGTGCGCTCATCACCATCGACAGCCCGGATTTCTGCCTGCGCGTCGCCCGCCTTGTCCGCACCGCCAACGCCCGCCAGCGCACCATCCACTATGTCGCGCCGACCGTCTGGGCATGGCGACCGGGCAGGGCGGCCAAGATGGCCCCGCTCATCGACCATGTGCTGGCGCTTTTCCCGTTTGAGCCGCCCTATATGGAAGCCGCCGGGATGACCTGCGATTTCGTCGGTCACCCGGTCGTGACGCAACCCCGCGCCACACCGACTGAGGCTGCATCCTTCCGCGCAAGCCACGCCATCCCCCCGGATCAGCCGCTCCTCCTCTGCCTGCCCGGTTCGCGCCGGGGCGAGGTCACGCGCCTTCTGCCGCGCTTTCGTGACGCCATTGCGACCCTCAGCGGCAAACACCCCGGCCTCGCCATCGTGCTCCCCACCGTGCGCGGCGTCGCTCCCCTCGTGCGGGACATGACCGCAGACTGGTCGACAAGGCCCTTGATCCTTGAAGCATCAGACGACAAACGCGCCGCCTTCGCTGCCGCCCCCCTCGCACTCGCCGCCTCCGGCACCGTCAGCCTCGAATTGGCCGCGAACCGCGTGCCAATGGTCATCGCCCATGACTTCAACCGCCTGACATGGTGGCTGATGAAGCGCGCCGCCCTCATCGACACGGTGACGCTCGTGAACATCGTCTCGGAAACCCGCGCCGTCCCCGAATTCCTTGGCCCCGCCTGCCAGCCTGACGCCATCGCCGCAGCGCTCGATCGTCTCCTGACCGACCCGTCCGCCCGCGCCGCACAGGACGCCGCCGCCACCCTCACCATGACCCGCCTCGGCGAAGGCGGCGAGCCCCCCGGCCTCCGCGCCGCCCGCTCGGTCATTGCCCATCTCGCCCCCTGAACCTGCGGCCAATTTTGTCACCCCAGCGAAAGCGGGGGCCCATGCGAGACAGTCGCGTGACATTGCTGGTTGCGCCCCCTGACCTTGTCACCCCCGCGCAAGCGGGGGTCCATGCTCTCCCTCATTTTCTGCTCAAAAATATCCCCGCCGGAGGCATCCGCCGCCCACCAGCCGCGACCGGCCAAAGCCCTAAGATTCCGTAAACAGAATTTACGAAACCAAATAATATCAATGCCTTGAAAATTGTCCCACTGTGGTACACCCGGAAAAGCCGCCCTCAGCGACCCTTCCAGATCCAGCCACCACCCAGAATGCGCCCCGAAATCCCTGAAGCCGGACCATCCTCGCCCGCCTCGTAGAAAACGCAGGCCTGACCGGGGCTGACCCCATCTTCGGAGTCGAGCAACTCCACCACCGCCTCGGTGGCCGACAGCGGCCGGATCACCGCCGGACGCGGCGGCCGGGTCGAGCGGATCTTCACGCCGACCTGCCATTCGGTGCGGCTTTCCAGCGGCGCATCACCCAGCCAGTTGATCTCGCGGATCGGCACCGTCCGCGTCGCCAGCGCCTCTTTCGGCCCGACGATCACCCGACGACTCGCCGGATCGAGCTTGATCACATAGAGCGGATCGCCCGTGCCACCGATCCCCAGCCCGCGCCGCTGCCCGATCGTATAATGGATCACCCCGCGATGCTCACCCAGCACGTTCCCCTCCAGATCGACGATCTCGCCGGGGTCCGCCGCACCGGGGCGCAGCTTTTCGATCACGCTGGCATAATTGCCATTCGGGACGAAACAGATGTCCTGACTGTCCGGCTTGTCGGCTACCGACAGCCCATACTTCGCCGCCAACGCCCTGGTTTCCGCCTTCGACGGCAGATGGCCCAGCGGAAAACGCAGAAACGCCAGCTGCTCCGCCGTCGTCGAGAACAGGAAATAGCTTTGATCGCGGTTCGCATCCGCCGCGCAATGCAGCTCCGGCCCCGCCGCACCCATCTTGCGCTGAATATAATGCCCCGTCGCCATGCAGTCGGCATCCAGATCCTTGGCCGTCGCCAGCAGATCCTTGAACTTCACCCGCTCATTGCAGCGAATACACGGCACCGGCGTCGCCCCTGCGAGATAGGCGTCGGCAAATTCCTCGATCACCGCCTCGCGGAACATGTTCTCGTAATCCAGCACATAATGCGGAAAGCCCATCGCCTCGGCGACGCGGCGCGCATCATGGATGTCTTGACCCGCACAGCACGCTCCCTTCTTGGCCAACGCCGCACCGTGATCATAAAGCTGCAAGGTGACGCCCACCACGTCATAACCCTCGTCCTTCAGCATCGCCGCCACGACCGAGGAATCGACGCCACCCGACATGGCAACGACAACCCGCGTATCGGCGGGGGCCTTGGGCAGGCCAAGTGAATTCAGGGGCAGATCGCGCATCGGGTCCGGGTCTGGAAAAGGGTCAGAGATCCGCTGGAATATAGGAAAATTGCAGATACTCACAAGGCCAGGTTTCATCGACTGTTAAATCAACGGCTTCAGCCTCTGTCGCGGGTGAATGTGAGGAGCCGATAGGGTTGCCATGTATTTGAAGAAGGTTGACGGCCCGCGCACAGTGCGGCTGGCCGATGGAACGCGCTTGACGCGGGCAGATCTGCCCCCGCCTGAAACCAGACGTTGGGTGGCCAGCCGGAAGGAACGGGTGGTCACGGCAGTCTCATTGGGCCTGATCGAGATGGTGGAAGCGCTGCAACGCTATGACCTCTCGCAGGAGGAGTTCGACCTCTGGAAGCACGCTGTCGAAAGACATGGCGCCAAGGGACTTAAAGTAACAGCAATCCAAAAGTTAAGACTACCCTAGGTTGTATTATTGATTTATAAGTATCGAGTAATGGGTCGTTAACCATTGTGGACGACCCTGAGTAAAAGAAACCGTTTAACCTGGAGTAGGGCTATGCGAATCCTCCTGGTCGAAGACGACCCAACCACATCGCGCAGCATCGAACTCATGCTGACTCACGCGAACCTGAACGTCTACTGCACAGATCTGGGAGAGGAGGGGATAGATCTCGCCAAGCTCTATGACTATGACCTGATCCTTCTCGATCTGAACCTGCCCGACATGAACGGCCATGAAGTGCTGCGCCAGTTGCGGCTGGCCAAGGTGGAAACGCCAATCCTGATTCTGTCCGGCGCCGACGATACCGAGAACAAGATCAAGGGCTTCGGCTTTGGTGCCGATGACTACATGACCAAGCCTTTCCACCGCGAAGAACTGGTGGCGCGTATCCACGCTATCATCCGCCGCTCGAAAGGTCATGCCCAGTCGATGATCCGCATCGGCAAGATCGACGTGAACCTTGATGCCAAGACCGTAAAGGTCGACGACAAGGCCGTTCATCTGACCGGCAAGGAATATCAGATGCTGGAACTGCTCAGCCTCAGGAAAGGCACAACGCTGACCAAGGAGATGTTCCTCAACCACCTTTACGGTGGCATGGACGAACCCGAACTCAAGATCATCGACGTGTTCATCTGCAAGCTGCGCAAGAAGCTGGCCGAAGCCACGGGCGGCGAAAGCTACATCGACACAGTATGGGGCAGGGGCTATGTCATCCGCGATCCTCAGCACAATGAATTCGGCAGAAAGCTCGCGATCAACGCCTGACCTGCGCTTCGACATCGCCGGGGTCCGCTAAACACTGGACCTTGGCGCGAGCCTTGCCTAACACTCGGGGCGCAGATGAACTCCGGGGTGTCTTATGGCCGACAGAACTGCGCAACCTGCCACCGAGGCAGAGGTTGAAAGCCTCTCCGAAGCTCAGGCCGCTGCCGAATGGCGCAGCTTGGCCGATGCCGTGGCTGCCGCGAATCGCGCCTATCACACCGAAGATGCGCCCGAGATTTCAGACGATGACTATGACCGCCTGAAACGCAGGCTCGCGTCTATCGAGGCGCGCTTCCCGGCTCTTGCCACGGATGGCAGCCCCACCGCCGAAGTCGGTGCCGCCCCGTCAGAAACCTTCGCCAAGGTTCGCCATGCAGTTCGTATGCTCAGCCTCGAAAATGCATTCGAGGATAGCGACGTGGGCGATTTCATTGATCGCGTACGCTCATTCCTCAATCTGTCCGCCGACGCACCCATAGCCATCACCGCCGAACCCAAGATCGACGGCCTGTCTTTGTCGCTGCGCTATGAAAAGGACCGCCTTGTGCAGGCCGCCACCCGCGGCGATGGCGAAACCGGCGAGAATGTCACCGAAAACGCCCGCACCGTCGGCGACATTCCGACCGAACTCACCGGCGCGCCCGACGTGCTGGAGGTGCGCGGCGAAATCTACATGAGCCATGAACATTTCGCCGACCTGAACCGCCGTCAGGCCGAGGCAGGCGGCAAGCTTTTTGCCAACCCGCGCAACGCCGCCGCCGGAAGCCTGCGCCAGCTTGACCCCACCATCACCGCCCGCCGCCCGCTGCGATTCTTCGCCTATTCGTGGGGCGAACTCAGCGCGCCGCTTGCGAAAACCCAGATCGACTCCATCGCCCGTCTGCACGAACTTGGATTCCAGACCAACCCGCTGACCCGCCTTTGTCACAGCGCCGAAGATCTTCTCACCGTCTACCGCGAGATCGAGCAGGGTCGCGCCACGCTCGGCTATGACATCGACGGCGTCGTCTACAAGGTCAACGACCTCGCCCTGCAGGCCCGCCTTGGCTTCCGCTCCACCACGCCCCGCTGGGCCATCGCCCACAAGTTCCCCGCGCAACTGGCATGGACCCGGCTCGAAGCCATCGACATTCAGGTCGGCCGTACCGGAGCCCTGTCGCCCGTCGCCCGCCTGACCCCAGTAACCGTGGGCGGCGTTGTCGTGTCAAACGCCACGCTCCACAACGAGGATTACATCGCCGGACGCGACGCACGCGGCAACCCGATCCGCGACGGCAAGGACATCCGCATCGGCGACTGGGTACAGGTCTACCGCGCAGGAGACGTGATCCCCAAGATCGCCGACACCGACCTTGCGAAGCGCGACGAAGGCGCGAGCCCCTATGCCTTCCCGCATCTCTGCCCAGAATGCGGTTCCGACGCCATCCGCGAAGAGGGCGACGCCGTCCGCCGCTGCACCGGTGGCATCATTTGCCCCGCGCAAGCCGTGGAAAAACTGAAGCATTTCGTCAGCCGCGCCGCGTTCGACATCGACGGCCTTGGCGCAAAGCAAATCGAGATGTTCTTTGCCGACGATCAACTCCCGGTCAAGGAACCCGCCGACATCTTCACACTCGCCGCCCGCGACGCAGCCAACATGACCAAGCTCAAGAACCGCGACGGCTTTGGCGACAAATCCGTCACAAACCTCTTTCAGGCCATTGAGGACAAACGGAAAATCCCGCTCAACCGCCTGATCTTCGCCCTTGGCCTGCGCCATGTCGGCGAAAGTGCCGCCAACCTGCTCGCCCGCCACTTCCGCAGCTGGACCGCGTTCGAGAGTGCAATCACCGCCGCCCGCGTCGGCGAGGGGCCGGAATGGGCCGACCTTTTGTCCATCGACGGGGTCGGCTCCGTCATGGCCGCCTCGCTCGTCACCGCTTTCCAGCAAGACCGCGAACGCGCTTCGATTGACCGCCTCGTGGCCGAACTGAGCGTTCAGGACATGGAGGTCCGCGCCCCCTCCGCCAGCCCCGTCGCGGGCAAGACCGTCGTCTTTACCGGAACGCTTGAAAAAATGACCCGCGCCGAGGCCAAGGCCCGGGCCGAGGCGCTTGGCGCCAAGGTCGCGGGTTCCGTTTCGGCCAAGACCGATCTGGTCGTCGCAGGGCCGGGGGCGGGGTCCAAGGCCAAGGACGCTGAACGCTTCGGGGTTGAGATGATCGACGAAGACGCGTGGATCAGGCTGATCGGCGGATGAGCCGTCCGGCCCCCCTGTTCCCACTGTTTGCCGAGTTGGAAACGCTCGACGGCATCGGCCCGAAGACCACCCAGCATTTCGCCCAGCTTGGGATCGAGCGCCCGCGCGATCTGTTGTTCTGCCTGCCTTATGCAGGGGTCGACCGCCGCGCCGTCGCCTCGATCCGCGATATCGTGCCGCCTACCACCGTCACCGTTGAAGTCGAGGTCGGCGCGCATGTGCCCCCGCGCCGCAAGGGCGGCCCGGCCCGCGTGTTCGTCCGTGACGCCGCCACCGAATTTCAACTGGTGTTCTTCCACGCCCGTGCCGACTGGTTGGCAAAGCAGCTGCCCACCGGCCAGCGCCGCCTGATCTCGGGCAAGATCGAGATTTTCGACGGCATCGCCCAGATGGTCCACCCCGACCATATCCTGATGCCGCACGAGGCAAAGACCTTGCCGGCGTTCGAGCCGGTCTATCCGCTGACCGCCGGGGTCACGCAAAAGCTGATGGCGCGCGCCGTGGCATCGACGCTGCAACGGGTGCCGCATCTTGCCGAGTGGATCGACCCGGCGCTGAAGACCCGCGAAGGCTGGCCTGACTGGCACGACGCCATTCTCGCCGCTCACACCCCGCGCGGCATGGACGATCTGGCGACCGAGGCTCCGGCGCGCCGCCGCTTGGCCTACGACGAACTTTTCGCGCATCAGGTGACGCTGGCGCTTGCCCGCACCGCTTTCAAGCGCGGCAAGGGGCGCGAAAGCCACGCGACCGGGCGGCTGCAATCTAAGGTGCTTGCCGCCTTGCCCTACCGCCCGACCGCCGCACAGGAACGCGCCTTCGGCGAGATTTCCGATGACATGGCCAGCGACCGCCGCATGAGCCGCCTTTTGCAAGGCGATGTCGGCTCGGGCAAGACGCTGGTGGCCTTCATGGCGCTTCTGGTGGCAGTCGAGGCGGGCGGGCAGGGGGTGATGATGGCCCCTACCGAAATCCTCGCCCGCCAGCATCTGGAAAGCCTGCGCCCGCTGGCCGAAAGCGCGGGGGTAGTGCTGGAACTCCTGACTGGTCGTGACAAGGGCTCCGAGCGGGCCGCGAAACTCGCGGCCCTTGCGCAGGGCCGCATCCAGGTGCTGGTCGGGACCCACGCGGTCTTCCAGAAAGACGTGATCTTTCACGATCTGCGCCTGGCCGTCGTCGACGAACAGCACCGGTTTGGCGTCACTCAGCGGATGGAGCTTGGCGCCAAGGGCATTGCCGCCGATGTGCTGGTGATGACCGCCACGCCGATCCCGCGTTCGCTGGCGCTGGCGCAATATGGCGACATGGATGTGTCGGTGCTTGACGAAAAGCCCGCCGGTCGCAAGCCAGTCCGCACCGCGCTGGTGTCCTCGGGCCGCTATGACGAGGTGGTGGGCCATCTCAGGCAGGCCATCGCCGAGGGGCGGCAGGCCTATTGGGTCTGCCCTCTGGTTGAGGAAAGCGAGCTTGTCGACCTGACCGCCAGCGAGGAGCGCTTCCGCACATTGCGTGCCACGCTGGGCGAAGGCATCGTCGGGCTCGTCCACGGCCAGATGCCTCCATCCGAGAAAGACGCCGCGATGGCCGCCTTTGTCGAGGGCCGCACCAAGGTTCTGGTCGCCACCACGGTGATCGAAGTCGGCGTCAACGTTCCGAACGCCTCGATCATGGTGATCGAGCGTGCCGACATCTTCGGTCTTGCCCAGCTTCACCAGTTGCGTGGCAGGGTGGGGCGGGGCGAGGCGCAGTCGACATGCCTGATGATGTATCAGCCGCCTCTGTCGGACACTGCCGAACGTCGCCTGCAGATCCTGCGCGACACCGAAGACGGCTTCCGCATCGCCGAGGAAGACCTTGCCATGCGCGGCGCGGGCGACCTGATCGGCACGGCGCAATCGGGCCTGCCAAAGTTCCGCATCGCCGATCTGGAGCGTCAGGCCGGGTTGATGGCGCTGGCCCAATCCGACGCGCGCACGCTTCTGGCAACCGATCCGGCCCTGACCAGCCCCCGAGGTCAAGCGGCCCGTGTGCTTTTGTGGCTCATGAGCCAGGACGAGGCGATCCGGCTGATCTCAGTCGGGTAGGGGACCAGGCATCTTGCTACCGGCAAGATGTCCTTTAGGTCTCGCTGCATCAACACCGATGACACGTTAGATCAGGATATCGACGTCGCTGGACCGGAAATCCTACTTTGTTCGCGAATGTTCTCATAAAGTTCTTTACAACGCGGTCTCAAAATGAGAACAAAGGAGCAACGAAGCGCAAGGAGGACTGACCATGATGAATGAACTCAAGGCCGCCGTGAAACGTTCTTCCGGGACCATGCTGCAAGATGCAGCGGGCCTCGTGTCGCTGATTGCCATGCTTGTGGTCGGTCTCAATCTGACCGATCTCGTCTGACCCTTTACTGCCCGCGCGGTGTTCCCGAAACGTACGAGGCGTCCCCCCAGTCGTCTCTGATCTGCCTGTCCCGGTACCCGGATGTTGTCCCATCCGGCTCACGCTTTCGGAAACCGCTTCCTGCCGCCGCTGTCCAACCGGACAGTGGCGGCTTTTTTATGTGCCCAAACTTTTAAGCCCACATTTTTCTGCCCTCTTATCCTCGCGGCCGTGCTCCCAATCTCGCCCGCAAATCTCTTCCAAGCGATTTACCAGATCCTTCCAAGGATCTGGCCACCCCGCACCTCGCGCAGGTTAAAATCAAGTTAAGGGAAAATCGCATCACTTTGAAAATAAATGATTTTCAAAATTGTCCAAGCTTGGACAAAAGGTCCTCAGCCCGCGTGGCTTGCTGCAAAAGCCTCGGCCGCAGCCTCCAGCACCAGCAGGATCGACGCATGGCGGTTCTTGTAGTCTCGCGCCGGGATCAGCACCTCATAGCCCTCGAACGGTGCATCCGGCACCGGGCCCTCTTCCTTCAGCATTGCCTTAAGCTGATCGCGCGCCTTGATCACCTCGGACTCGCTCCGCCCGATCATCCGCGCACCCGCCACCGCCGCCGATGCCTGACCCAATGCACAGGCTTTCACATCCTGACCGAAGTCGGCAATACGCCCATCCCTGATCTTCAGATCGACCGTCACGGTCGACCCGCACAAGGGCGACCGTTTCGAGGCGCTTGCCGTCGGCTCCGCCAGCCGCTCGGCATGCGGAATATCCGCCGCCAGCGCCAGAATCCGCTGCGAGTAAAGCTTGATGAGATCGTTGTCGCTCATTTGATCCTGCCGGGATTTCCGCCTAGAGATAGGCGTCCCGACCGGAAAAGCAAAGAGACGCCAATGCAGTTTGACGCTTCAACATTGTGCTACGACGCGTACGGCCTGATTCCAGCCATCGCGCAGGATGAACGCAACGGCGATGTCCTGATGATGGCCTGGATGAACCGCGAAGCTGTCGAGGCGACCCTTGCCACCGGGCGCGTCACCTATTGGTCACGCTCCCGAAAGGCTCTTTGGATCAAGGGCGAAACCTCGGGTCATGTGCAGGAACTGGTCGATCTCCGTGTCGATTGCGACCGTGACTGCCTGCTTGTCGTAATCCGCCAAACCGGCCCAGCCTGCCACACCAACCGCCGCAGCTGCTTTTACACCGCAGTTCGCGACGGCTCGGAAGTGGAACTGATGGCCCCCGAAGCCTGAGACCGCCCCCTAGTGCAGCCGGAACTCACCCACCACATTGCGCCAGTCCCCGGCCCGGATCAGTTTGCGATGCGTGAACCGCACCGAATGTAGCGGCCCGTCGATCTTTTCTTGCCAGAACTCGATGAACTGGAACAATTCCGGATAGTCCGGCGCCAGATCATATTCCTGCCAGATGAAGCTGTTCAGCACATGCGGATAGTCCGGCATCCGGTAGAAAAGCTCCGCCGTGGTCAGCCCATACCCCTTCAGCATCAGCTCCGTTTCGGCCCTTGGTTCACTCGCGCGCATACCACTCTCCGCAGAAGGTTCGTGCAATGATCGTGCCACAAGGTTACTTTCCAATGAAATCAGAAAGTTGACGAAATTGGGCCAAGCTCGGGTCGAATAAGTCCCTGCGTCCATTGCACCCCAGAGATTGGATCGGGTATAGTGCTGCACAACAAAATACAGCAAAACGAAGTGCGCGGGCAGCAACGTGACAGACGAAACGGAAGTTCCTGAAAAAGAAGAAGAAACGCACGTTCGCATGGCCCACGCCGGGCCGCAGATCGCGATCGAGGCGGAAATGCGGACGGCCTATCTCGATTACGCGATGAGCGTGATCGTCAGCCGCGCGATTCCAGACCTGCGCGACGGTCTGAAACCGGTCCACCGCCGCATCCTCTATGCGATGCACGAAACCAGCAATTCGCACGACAAACCCTACCGCAAATCGGCCCGCCCGGTTGGCGATGTGATGGGGAAATACCACCCGCACGGCGACGCCGCGATCTATGACGCGTTGGTCCGCATGGCGCAGGATTTCTCCATGTCGCTGCCGCTTCTCGACGGGCAGGGCAACTTCGGCTCGATGGACGGCGATAACGCCGCCGCCATGCGCTACACCGAAGTCCGCATGGACAAGCCCGCAGCCTTCCTGCTGGCCGACATCGAGAAAGACACCGTCAACTTCCAGGACAATTACGACGGCAAGGACCGCGAGCCGACCGTTCTTCCGGCACGGTTCCCGAACATGCTCGTCAACGGTGCGGGCGGCATCGCCGTCGGCATGGCCACCAACATCCCGCCGCACAATCTGGGCGAAGTGATCGACGGTACGCTGGCCTTGATCGACAATCCCGACCTGTCGATGGAAGCCCTGATGGAGATCATCCCGGCACCGGACTTCCCGACCGGCGGCATCATCCTTGGCCGTTCCGGCGCGCGCAAAGCCTATCTTGAGGGCCGCGGCTCGGTCATTGTCCGCGCCAAGACCCGTATCGAGGAACTGCGCAAGGACCGTTACGCCATCATTCTCGACGAGATTCCCTATCAGGTGAACAAGGCGACGATGATCGAAAAGATCGCCGAACTGGTTCGCGACAAGCGCATCGAGGGCATTGCCCATGTGCAAGACGAATCCGACCGGATCGGCGTGCGCGTGGTGATCGAACTCAAACGCGATGCCACGCCCGAGGTTGTGCTGAACCAGCTCTTCCGCTTCACGCCGATGCAGACCTCGTTCGGCTGCAACATGCTGGCGTTGAACGGCGGTCGCCCCGAGCAACTGACACTTCGCGACTTCCTCACCTATTTCATCAGCTTCCGCGAAGAAGTTGTGGCGCGCCGCACCGCCTTCGAACTCCGCAAGGCCCGCGAGCGCAGCCATATCCTCTGCGGTCTCGCCGTCGCGGTGTCGAACGTTGACGAGATCGTCGCTACCATCCGCTCTTCCGCCGACCCGGCAGAGGCGCGCGAGCGGCTGATGACCCGTCGCTGGCCCGCGCATGACATCATCGAATACATTCGCCTGATCGACGATCCGACCCACACCGTCAACGACGATGGCACCTACAACCTGTCGGAAATCCAGGCTCGCGCCATCCTCGACCTGCGCCTCCAGCGCCTGACAGCCATGGGCGTCAAGGAAATCACCGACGAGCTTCAGGAACTGGCCGCAAAGATCCGCGACTACCTCGATATTCTTGGCTCGCGCGAACGGATCATGGCGATCATCTCGGCGGAGTTGCGCGAGGTGAAGGAAGCCTTCGCCGTGCCGCGCCGCACCGAAATCGTCGACTGGGCGGGCGATCTGGAAGACGAAGACCTGATCGAGCGCGAGGATATGGTCGTTACCATCACCTCCGGTGGCTACATCAAACGCACGCCTCTGGCCGAATTCCGCGCGCAACGTCGCGGCGGCAAGGGTCTCGCGTCGATGCAGACCAAGGAAGACGATGTCGTCACCACGCTTTTCGTGGCCAACACCCACACCCAGCTTCTGTTCTTCACCACCGATGGCATGGTCTACAAGCTGAAGTGCTGGCGTCTGCCCCTTGCCGGCCGTCAGGCCAAGGGCAAGGCGATGATCAACATACTGCCCATCGATCAGGGTGTATCTATTGCCGCGCTGATGCCCGTCGATGTGCCTGAGGAAGACTGGGATGATCTCCAGATATTCTTCTCCACCTCTGACGGTGATGTCCGCCGCAACGCCCTCTCCGACTTCACCAATGTCATGCGTAACGGCAAGATCGCAATGAAGCTGCCCGAAGGTGTGAGCCTCGTGAATGCCCGTATCTGCGACGAAAACGATGACGTGATGCTCGTCACCGCTGCCGGGCGCGCCATCCGCTTCCCCACCACCGAGGTCCGCGTCTTCAAAGGTCGTGACTCCACCGGCGTTCGTGGCGTCCGTCTCGGCGCAGACGACAGCGTCGTGTCGATGTCCGTCATCCGCCACTTCGAGGCAGAGCCGTGGGAACGCGCCGCGTTCCTCAAACGCTACCGCGCCGAACTGGGTGCCGAGGCCGAGGAAGAGGTCACGGACGCCGAAGATGAACCCGCAGGCGAGGGCGATCTGTCCGACGAGCGTTATCAGGAAATGCTGGCGGCACAGGAACGTATTCTTACCATCACCGCATCCGGCCTCGGCAAGTTGTCATCTTCGCACGACTATCCGGTGCGCGGACGCGGCGGCCAAGGCGTCAAGGCCATCTCGCAGGGCCCGCGTGGCGGCCAGCTTGTCGCCTGTTTTCCTGTCGAAAGCGGCGATCAGGTAATGCTCGCCACCTCCACCGGCCAATCGATTCGTTGCCCTGTCGATGGCATCTCCTTCCGCTCCCGGTCCGCTGGCGGCGTAAAGGTCTTTGACACGGGGCAGGGCGAAGAAGTCGTCTCGGTTGCCCGTATTGCCGAACAAGGCGAGGATGAAGGCGAGCAAGACGCCGAATAAGCATCTGATTCTCTGAATTAAAGTGGGCCGAAGCGAAATCTTCGGCCCATTGTTTCTTTGGCTGAACCAGATTGATATTCGCGCTGTAATTGTCTGGCGCAACTTTGACACATTCTTAACCCACTGACGTCACTCTCACAGGTGCATGCTTGGTCAACGGCAAGCGCACCACAGCGTGACCGAAGTCCAAATGGGAAGAAGTGAGGATCGGAATGGCCTACATTGATGTCAGTGACGATTTTTCCGTAAAAGACGATCGCCATGTTGGCCTGTTCAAAAGTCTGATCACCACGCTCTTTGGCCATCCGGTCTCCAAGCGTGAAACCAATGTTCTGGACATGCCGCGCAAGCTGGCTGGTCCGGCCCCCGGTGATCGTCGCGCTCGCGGCTACATGGCCGATCTGGACATTGAAGTCGGTTTCTGAATCTTCGGAAATCTGCCAACAAAAAAGGGCGCCCTGCGGCGCCCTTTGTATTTCTGGGCTATTCCCTTACAGGCCGGGCAGGAACGAGGTGAAGTTCCGCTCCTTGAAGGTCGCGCCATTTCCAAGCTGATAGCTCAGGTTCAACCCGAACGTGTTTTCGTCCGATCCCGGCTGGAACACATGTCCGGCTTCCAGACCGACGTTAAGCCCGTTACCCACCGCATAGTTCACGCCAATCGACACGCGATCATTGTCCAGATCGCCACCACCCGAGAAAAGCCCCAGATTGAGCGTTGACGCCGGGCTGACCTGAAGACCCGCATCGATACCGCCGCCCGCAAAGCTGTAGCTGCCACCGTTCTGGCTATAATTCACCAGATAGCCTTCCAGGGTCAGCGGGTTGCCCGCAATCGCGCCCGCATTGGTCTTGGCCTCGATCCCGTACGCCTGATATTTGCCCTGCGGCCAATCCTCAAAGCCCCAGAATCCGCCAATTGCCGCCGTCGGGCTCAATTGATAGCCAAGATGCCCGCCAATGGTTTGCGCCCCACCAAAGCTGACGCCGTAGTAGTCGGTATAGCCAAGATCAACCTGAGCGATCAGCGACGGCGTAATGCCGTAGGTCGCCGAACCGTAATAATGGCCTTGGGTAAAGTCGCCAGTGTTGCGCGTCAGATCGACGCCAACATCCGCACCCAGAAAGCCCTGAGCGCCTACAGCGCCAGCAGCCAAGGAAAAAGTGATCGCAAGAACATGCGTTTTCATGGGGAACCTCGATACGTTACTTTGTTATTGTTGGTTTTATTGCCTGTTATGAGTCGTCTTCTACTCCGATGCGACCCCAATCACAAGTTGCGATAACCGCACCGGCGGTAGTCCGCGCCATGTCGACCACGCGATATGGTAGGCTGATGGCGCTTTCCAAAGCCGCCCCATTGCCCTAAAGCCACCCCATGATAGAGACACTTCACATCGTCGGCGGCGGCATGGCCGGGTCGGAAGCCGCTTGGCAAGCCGTCCGGCTCGGCGTGCCGGTCCAAATCCACGAAATGCGCCCCAAGGTCGGCACCTTCGCCCACCGGACGGGCAATCTTGCTGAAATGGTCTGTTCGAACTCCTTCCGGTCGGACGACGACGAACGCAATGCCGTCGGTCTCCTGCACTGGGAAATGCGGCAAGCGGGCGGGCTTATCATGTCTGCTGCCGAGAAACATCGCCTGCCAGCAGGCGGCGCGCTGGCCGTAGACCGCGACCCATTCTCGCAGACCGTCACGGAAACCCTGCGATACCATCCACTTGTTTCCGTTTCAGATGAAGAGATTACAGAGCTTCCTTCATCTGGTCACTGGATCATTGCCACCGGACCGCTGACCTCTGGCGCGCTTGCCGAGGCGATCCGGGCGGAAACTGGAGCCGAGGCTCTGGCCTTCTTCGACGCCATCGCCCCGATTGTCTACGCCGAGAGCGTCGACACGTCGGTGGCCTGGATGCAGTCGCGCTATGACAAGGGTGAAACGGTCGAAGAGCAGACCGCCTACATGAACTGCCCGATGACGCGCGACCAGTACGAGGCATTCATCGACGCGCTTCTGGCCGCCGACAAGACCGAATTCCATGAAGGAGAAACCGCCGGCTATTTCGACGGTTGCCTGCCGATCGAGGTTATGGCCGAACGGGGGCGCGAGACCCTGCGCTTTGGCCCGATGAAGCCCGTTGGCCTCACCAACTCCCACCAGCCCGATGTCAAGCCCTACGCCGTCGTGCAGCTCCGCCGCGACAATGCTCTCGGCACGCTTTACAATATCGTCGGTTTCCAGACGAAGATGAAGTACGGCGCGCAAGCTGATGTTTTCAAGATGATTCCTGGACTAGGGAATGCCTCGTTCGCCCGGCTTGGTGGCATCCACCGCAACACGTTTATCAACTCCCCGACGCTGCTTGATGACCAGATGCGTCTGAAGTCGAGACCCAACATCCGCTTTGCAGGACAGATCACCGGGGTTGAGGGCTATGTGGAAAGCGCTGCAATGGGCTGTCTTGCGGGCCGCATGGCCGCTGCGCAGATCCTTGGTCGCACACTCCCGCCGCCGCCCGCAGACACTGCGATGGGCGCACTCGTTACCCACATCACCGGCGGCGCCGAGGCCAAGACCTTCCAGCCGATGAATGTCAACTTCGGACTGTTCCCGCCCATCGACGCAAAGGGCGGTCGCAAGGGCAGAAAAGACCGTTATAAGGCCTATACCGACCGTGCAAAAGTGTCTTATTCCGAATGGCTTGCGGCCCAAAGCTGATGCGAACCCGTTTCGCGCCATCGCCAACCGGCCCGCTGCATCTGGGTCATGCCTATTCGGCCATTCTGGCGCATGACATGGCCCGCGCCGCCGGTGGTGAGTTCCTTCTGCGCATGGAAGACACAGATCTCGAACGCTGCCGTCCGGACTGGGAGGCAGGCATCATCGATGACCTGACCTGGCTCGGCCTAACATGGGACGGTCCCGTCCACCGCCAGTCGGACCATATCGCCCTGTACAACGCGCGCCTCGAACCGCTCGCCGACCGAGGTCTTCTTTATCCCTGCTCCTGCACCCGCTCCGATATCCGCGCGGCCCTCTCAGCCCCGCAAGAGGGTGTCGCCCACAGCATCTATCCCGGAACCTGCCGTCACCGCACGATAGCCAGCCGTCAACCGGGGGACGCGCTTCGACTCAACCTCGCCAGAGCATTCGATGCGCTTGTCGGCAGCGACCTTACCTTCACCGAAACGGGACCCGCCCACGCAGGCGTTCACTCTGTCGATGCCAAGACTGCCATGTCTCGGATCGGCGACATCGTCCTGTCCCGCAAGGGCGAAGACATCGTGGCCTATTTCCTCGCCTCTGCCTTCGACGACGCGGATCAGCGCATCAGCCATGTGATCCGTGGCGAAGATCTGTTCGACTTCACACCGATACAGGTGATCCTTCAACGCCTCCTCGGCCTGCCGACACCCGTCTACCACCACCACCGTCTGATCCGCGATGACAGCGGCAAGCGCCTTGCCAAGCGCGACGATGCCCGCGCCATCCGCAAATACCGCGACGAGTGCGCAACCCCCACCGACATCCGCCGCATGGTCGGCCTCTGACATTTTATGATGGCAAATATCCCCGGAGCGCGAGGGCAGAGCCCTCGCACCGTGACTCAGGCCGCCATCGTCGCCTTCTTGCGCAACAGCATCCCATAGAGATCGCGTGGCTCGTCCGGGTCAGCAATCATGTCCAGCTCTTCGCTGAACTTCAACGATTTCGGCAACTTGCCAAGCTGCTTTAACACGTAGCGCAGCGCCGAGAAGTCCTCGATCGCAAAGCCCACACTGTCGAACAGCGTAATCGCCCGGTCATCCGCCCTGCCAGAAATCTGTCCAGTCATCACCTGCCACAGTTCCTTCACCGGATAATCCGGGTCAAGCTGCTGGATCTCACCCTCGATCCGCGTCTGTGGCGGGTATTCGACATAGATGTCCGACCTGAGAAGAATGTCGCCGTGAAGCTCGGTCTTGCCGGGGCAATCGCCGCCGACTGCGTTGATATGCACGCCCGGTCCGACCATGTTATCGGTCAGGATCGTTGCATATTGCTTGTCTGCCGTCACCGTGGTGATGATCTGCGCACCAAGGATCGCATCCTCGGCCGTGGTACAGGGCGTGAGGATCAGCCCCGAACCTTGCAGATTATCTACGCATTTCTTCGTTGCGACCGGATCTATGTCATAGAAGCGCACTTCCTTGACACCACAGATGGCCCGGAAGGCCAGGGCTTGAAACTCGGCCTGCGCCCCGTTGCCGATCAGCGCCATGACGCTTGCACCCTTGGGCGCCAGCCACTTCGCCGTCAGCGCCGACATTGCTGCTGTCCGTAGCGCCGTGAGGATGGTCATCTCCGACAGAAGAACTGGGTAGCCAGATTGAACGTCCGCCAAAAGTCCAAACGCCGTAACGGTTTGCAAACCTTCCTTCATGTTTTTCGGATGGCCGTTCACATATTTGAAGCCATACATCTCGCCGTCCGAAGTCGGCATCAGTTCGATCACGCCCACATCGGAATGTGAGGCAACGCGCGGCGTCTTGTCAAACAGCGGCCAGCGCTTGAAATCGGCTTCGATCTCGGCAGCCAGATCGATCAGAACCTGATCGAGGCCAAGGTGAAGAACCAGCCGCATCATGTTGTCAACGCTGACAAACGGTACAATATTCAACTTCGGGGACATTATCCGAAACTCCTTGTCGGGCGGTCAAAGACCTTGCGGCCCATCAGGCTGCCGACCAGTTCAACCATCAATTTTGCGGTACGTCCGCGTTCGTCCAAGAACGGATTCAGTTCCACCAGATCAAGCGAGGTCACCAGAGTGCTTTCGTGCAGCAGTTCCATGACCAGATGCGCCTCGCGGAAGGTGATCCCGCCCGGCACTGTCGTGCCGACCGCCGGGGCGATCGCCGGATCGAGAAAATCGACATCCAGCGAGACATGCAGATAGCCATTCACCGCGCGCACTCGGTCCAGAAACTCGCGCAAAGGCGCGACGATACCGCGCTCGTCCAGCACCCGCATGTCGCAGATGATCAGGTCCGTCTCCAGAAGTGCTGCATGTTCCGCCGGATCGACGGAACGGATGCCGTAAAGGCAGATATGATCTTCCGGAACCGGGGCGGGGAAGGCCGGGAAGGCATCAAAGCCCGCTTTGCCCGCGATATAGGCGACGGGCGTGCCATGCAGGTTGCCCGATTGCGTGGTCAGCGGTGTGTGGAAATCGGAATGCGCATCAAGCCACAGCACGAAGAGCGGCCGACCTGCCGCCTTTGCATGTGCCGCAGCGCCCGCAACCGACCCCAACGCCAACGAGTGGTCGCCGCCCATGATGATCGGGAAATGCCCGGTCGCCAGCGCCTCTTCGGTCCGTGCCTTCAGTGACTTGGTCCAGCCGACGCATTCCGCCAGTGAATGCACCGCCGGGTTCGGGCAGGTCGCCGCTTCAAGCTTTGGCAGTACCACATCGCCCCAGTCGTCTACATGGTGGCCAAGGTCAACGATGGACGAGGCAAGCCCCGCCACCCGATAGGCCGAAGGCCCCATCATGCAGCCGGCGCGCTTCTGGCCGCTATCGATCGGTGCGCCGATCAGAATGCATTTCTTGGTCATGGTTATTCCAACTCCCGCAAGTCTGGCCACCATGCCGGTATCTTGTGTCGGTTTGCACTTTCACTATGATCAAATCGACCAAATGAATGACCAATGTGGTAAAGACAATGAGCGAACTGGACGATACCGACCAACAGATCATCGCGGAACTCCGCCGCGACGGCCGCGCCGCGCTCTCCGACCTTGCCGCGCGGCTGGGGCTGGCCCGCGCCACAGTTCGGGTCCGGATGGAACGGTTGCAGGCGCGGGGCGAGATCGTCGGCTTTACCGTGCTCACCCGCAGCGATGTCAGCGCGGCCCCGGTGCGCGGCCTGATGATGATCGCCATCGAGGGCAGGGGGACGGAACGCATCATTGCCCGCCTGACCGGAATGCCCGAAGTGATCGCGGTTCACTCAACCAATGGCCGCTGGGATCTGATTGCCGAGTTGGGCACCCGAACGCTCGAAGATCTCGATCTGGTCTTGCAAAAGGTGCGCGGCTACGAAGGCGTTCTGGCCAGCGAAACCAGCCTGCTTCTGAACACCCGCCGCGCCGGTCGCCGTTAGGCGAGGTCGCGGTAACGCGCTGCCTTCACCCAGATCAGCACCAGCGCAAACGACAAGATCGCGTTCCACGATGCCATCGACAGGTCAAACAGGCTCCACGCCACTTCGTTACAGCGGATCAGCGGCGCATTCATGATCTGGTTCAGCAGATCATCCGCCGAAACACCCTCGACCCCGGTCGAACTGCAGGTCGAGGGGCCAAGCCAGAAGCCGCGCTCGACGCCCGTGTGATAGATGCCAAGCCCCGCTGTCGTCAGCGCCGCGAATGCTCCGGCCCATGCCAGCTGCTGCTTGCGCGCGACCAATGCCAGAAGTCCGATCGCCACCGCCGCAAAATGCGGATAGCGCTGCCACCAGCAAAGCTTGCATGGCGCGTATCCCAATGCCTGAAAGATATAGGCCCCCACCAACAGCGCCGCAGAACCGCCTGCAGCGACCACCACAAGGGCCTTCCAATCGCGTTTCATAGGAACTTGACCGCGATATAGACCAGCACCGCCAGCGCCACGACGCCACCGACGATCAGGTTCAGCCGCGTCTCGATGAAATGCATGATCGGTGTGCCATAGCGCTGCAAAAGCCAAGCCAGAGCATAGAACCGCGCCCCCCGTGCCACGATGGCCGACAGGATGAACAGCGGCAGGCTGAAGCCGATCAGCCCCGACAGGATCGTCACCACTTTCATCGGCGGCAGGTGCGCCAGCCCCGAGGTGACCAGCAGCACGAGGATCAGCCACACGTTTCCCGCAGCCTCGGCCCGTAAAGTCTCGAACGCATCCAGCTTGTGATAGAACTCAAGAATGGGGCGCGCCACATAGTCAAAGGCGAAATGCCCGATAAGCCAGCCGAAGATGCCGCCAAGCACCGATGTTACGGTGGCAATTCCCGCCAGCCGCATTGCGCGCTCGGGCCGCGCCGCGCACATCGGGATGAAAAGCACGTCCGCCGGAATCGGGAATACGGAACTTTCCACGAAGGAAATCGTTCCCAAGGCAGCCGTCGCATTCGGAGACTGCACCCAGGAAACCGTCCAATCGTAAAGCTTTTTGAACATGCTGCTCCGGTCCCGTATTTCGTTGCCCGGCCATAGGCCATCGAAGAAGGTGGCTCGTCAAGCAGTCAGGGCCTTTCGCCGCACCTCTGGGTCCGATAAACTTTTCGCTATTACTGGTGGCCCAAATGGCCAAGGGGGTTTTTATGAAGTGGGAAGGACGTCGCGGCAGCGACAATATCGAAGACCGTAGGGGCGTCAGCACCGGCCGTGTCGTTGGCGGCGGGGGCCTCGGTCTCGTCGCGATGGCGCTTATTGTCTGGGCACTTGGCGGCGACCCAATGGCTGTCTTGCAAGGCGGCATGTCCGGCGGCCAGATCCAGTCCGGCGGCGGTGAAATCACCGAGGCCGACAAGAAGGCCGCCGAGTTCGTCTCCGTTACGCTGGCCGACACCGAACAGGTCTGGTCCGACATCTTCCAGAACGAACTGGGCCGTACCTACACGCCCACGACGCTCGTGCTCTTCAAGGGCGCAACGCAGTCCGCATGCGGCGGTGCATCCGCGCAGACCGGGCCGTTCTACTGCCCCGGCGACAAGAAAGTGTATCTCGACACCGACTTCTTCGCGACCCTCTCGCAACGCCTCGGTGC
>Ga0209023_10002781_pt1 | contig 21431 bp, 19 predicted proteins | sample LakOneMetagenome_FD_187468 | JGI IMG/M metagenome (GOLD analysis project Ga0209023, IMG submission 187468) | Freshwater and sediment microbial communities from Lake Erie, Canada (SPAdes) (version 2) | ecosystem: Environmental > Aquatic > Freshwater > Lentic | place: Lake Erie, Canada...
ATCTAACGAATCATCGCCCTTGATCTTTCGCCTGAACGGTTGAACCAGGCGCGCACGCACGGCGCCACGCAGACGCGCGTTGCCGACGAACACACGGTCGACTGGCTCCGCGAGCAGACTGGTGGCTACGGCGTGGATTACACGTTCGAGGCCACTGGAAACGTCGCAGTGATGCGCCAGGCAGTCGAGGCGGCTCGCGAAGCATGGGGCCTTGCAACCATGTGCGGGGTTGCGGGCCGCGGGGAACTCCTTGAGATCATTCCGCGCTTCTTGATCACCGGCCGACGCGTCACCGGCTCGTCGTTTGGCGGGGTAAAAGGCCGCAGTCAACTTCCCGGCCTGATCGATCGCTGGCTCGATGGGGAGTACGACGCCGCCGCACTGGTTTCACACCATCTGACCCTTGATCAGGTCAACCACGGTTTTGAGCTGATGCACCATCAAGACGGGATTCGGAGCGTGATTGAGTTCTCATGATCATCGAACGGGTTGAAGACGAAAAGTGGCTGGCAAACACTTATCTGGTGGCGGAAGGACCAGGCGGAAAGGGCGTCCTGATTGATGGGAACGGGGTCGTGGAACCACTCCTTGCACGGATTGAGCAGGAGAAAATCACGATCACCCACATCCTCCTGACCCACCATCACGAGGATCACGTTCTCGAAAATGCCCGTTACCGCTCACTATTTCCCGACGCGCCATTTGTCGGCCACCAAGGCACCGCAGACGTACTTGGCGCCGGATCGATCGACCTCATCATCGGTGATCGCGACACGCTCACCGTCGGCGATCTGCACTTCACTGCACTCGACACGCCAGGGCATTGCCAAGGCCATTTCGCGTACCTCCTCAATGACGACGACTGTTTTACCGCCGACGTCTTGTTTCGGCGCACGCTGGGCGGGCATGCACGGCCAGGGGGGAACTTCCCGCAGCTCAAGGCCTCGACGATGGACGTACTGATGGGACTGCCCCACCATGTGCGCGTTCACCCTGGCCACAAGGAACCGACGACCATCGGGGACGAATGGGAGAACAATCTCTTCATTCGACTTTGGCGCGGCGTCGATGCCGAAGGCACCGAGCCGGTAACGGTGGCGGACATGGGCGAGGGAACCATGCTCGTCTGGGCGCCCGACTATGACGGCGGCAATAAAGCGCTCGTGCGCTTCCCCGATGGCACCGAGGGTATCTACTTCGGCTCGCGCGTCACCCGATCGGCCTGAGGGTTCCGCTGGCCTGGCGATCAGGCCCGCACGATGAAGTTGGTCTCGCCGCGTGGATACCCCGTGTCGCGTTTGCGTGACCAAGCTTTAGTTGGATGAAAGATGGCTTCTTCCAGGCGGGAGCCGCCGATGTAGTCGATTACGCGGCGATTTCGCCGACGTGATCCTTCACGGCGAACACGCCGCCAGAGTATGGGATCGGCCAGCCAGCGACCCTGCATGAACCATCGTTGCAGTGTGCGGATGGAGGGCACGATCGCTATGGAGCCGCTGTAGCCGCGGCGAAGTTGAGCAATGACGACCCGCGGATCGTCGCCGGCCGCAAACCGCCGCTCGGCTTCCAGGCGAACCGTCGGCCATGCATACGATCCAGGCCCGGATTTCAGATCCACACCGATGACGCAACCAATATGGGTCTGGATTGCCGCCTGTTGTCGTCCGGACAGCGAACCCGACCTAGCCTCAAAGTATCGGCGCAAATGGTCACCAAAGAGCCGCCCCGAGCGTCGGCGCAGGTAGCCAAGTTCACGATGAGCCTTGCACAGGCCGACGACAACACCATGCGTCATGAAGTAAGGCCGAGCTCCAGTGCCAGAGCAGACTGCACACGTTCGCGGCGCGGGACGAGATCGGACAACCGGCAAGTGGACGACGCGACGCATACGGAGAGCGTGCCTGAAGCCTCCGTGTCGCCGCTGTGTCGAGTGTGAGTCACGTCTGTGCCATTTTCGGCCAGATGGGAGACGTGCGTGTTGATGCCACTGACGACATGTGCCAAGTGGCGCATCACGACGCTGTGAATACGGCGGCCGGGTCCTGGACTGCGGGGATGTGAAACACAGCGCCAATCGAACCAATAGCCTGTGACGCGGTGGCGCTCCCGTACGGATGGACGTTTGCCGTCCTTTGCGTGTTCCAAGGCATCCTCGTGGCGCTCGGTTGGCGACGACGATGGCAGATCGGTGCGTCCAGACTCGCGGGTGTCGTGATTCCCGTGGGGGCACTCGCGATCGGGCTGTTTGCCACCCGCCAATCCGGATGGAGCACGACAGCCCTGGCGACACTTGCGACGTTCGGCGCTCCACTGGCGGCCATGGCGGGAAGTGCGGCACTCGGATACCAGCCGAGCATCGCTGTCGTGCTCACGCCGATCGCCTTCATCGTGGCCTGGCGACTGGATGGTCTTGTTTCCGACGCGGCGTCGGTGGCAATCATCGGCGGCGCGTGTCTTTCCATCGCCACCTTGATCGGTGCGGCCACGTCCCAGCGCGCCATCGCGATTGGGCTTGTGCTGTTGGCGACGGTCGATGCGATTTTGGTCTTTCGCGGACAGGTCGCAACCAGCACAGTGACGCTCCATGCGGTTGAACCACCGGTCGCGGCGGGCCATCCGTTGCCCGCACTTCAAGATGCGACACTTGGCCATTCCCTCTATGGCTGGCTGGACCTCCTCTCGCCGGCCCTCGCCGGCATGTTGTTTCCCGACGAGCGGGCCCGCCGGATGGTTGCGGCCGTGTTGACGGCAATTGCGGCGCTCATCTGGGCACTGCTTCTCGGGATCACCGACCAGATCCCAGGTACCGTCCCCGCACTTGCTGCGGTGCTGGTCTGGGTGACGACGCGGACACCCCACGAGCGCATCGCGGTGCGTGAGGTGACGATCCAACCGGCAAAGGCGATCCACCGGAAGTGAGCCGGTAGGGTCGCGCGATGAGAATCTCGCGAACCTTGACCATCGCAACTGCACTGGGAGTCGCAGCAACGGCGTCGCCGGCACTCGCCGCCCGGCTGACGCCAGTCGCAGGCGGTTTTCGCGACGTCACCACCGTAACCGCACCGCGCGGTGACGGACGCATCTTCGTCGTCGAACAGCGTGGCATCGTGCGCGTCATCCCTGCGGGTGCGTCGACGCCACTTGCCACCCCGTACCTCGATCTGACCGATCGCGTCCGCAGCGGCGGCGAGCAAGGGCTCCTGGGACTCACCTTCCACCCGAAGTTCGCCACCAACGGCAAGCTCTATGTCAACTACACGAATGCGCGCGGATCAACTGTTGTCGCAGAATTTCGCGCTCCGACCGCGTCGGCCAACCGCGTCTCCCGCGCCACCTTCCGCCGCCTGATGCGCATCGCCCAGCCCTACGCCAACCACAACGGCGGCAACGTCGCCTTCGGCCCCGACGGGTATCTCTACATCGGAATGGGTGATGGCGGGAGCGGCGGAGACCCCCAAAACCGAGCCCAGAGCATGCGCAGCCGCCTGGGGAAAATGCTGCGGATCGATGTGAACGGTACCCAGGGCACGCTCCCGTATCGCATCCCCGCATCGAACCCCTATCGCACCCGCATCGGCGTCCCAAAAGAGATCTATTCAATCGGCCTTCGCAACCCGTGGCGCTTCTCATTTGATCGCGCACGCGGCGATCTTTGGATCGGTGACGTCGGCCAAAACTCGGTGGAGGAGATCGACTTCAACGCCGTCGGTCTCGGACGTGGCGTCAACTACGGATGGCGCCGCTATGAGGGGCGCAGCCGATACGCCGCAACGACGCTCGGACCGGGCCGGCTGATCTGGCCCGTGTCGACCTACAGCCACAGCGTGGGCTGCTCGGTCACCGGTGGATTCGTCTACCGCGGACCGAGTATTTCCGGACTCGATGGGCGGTACCTCTTCAGCGACTATTGCGCATCACGGATCTGGTCGATGCGTGCGGGCCCCACCCCCGGTGATCGGCGTGACATCACAACAAGTCTTGGTGTCGCAATTCCCCAATACGGTGTTCGGACCTTTGGCGAAGGCGGCGACGGAACGCTCTACGTCGCAAGCGGCACCCAGGTGTGGCGCTTCGCCAAATAGACCACCCAAGGTTCCAGTGATGCGCCGCTTGGCACGTGCCCACCACGACGCCAAGTGGCGCATCGGGTCATCCGGCCTCCACGGACGCGAACGAGTCGCGCCGCGTCCGGGTCAATCGTCTGCTGGACCCGGACGATGAAGCGGCTAGTGTGCGTACATGAGTGAAAACGTCGTCTCTCCCTCCGAAGGCTGGGGTGTCGTCCACCTGTTTCTCCGCGCGCGTCGCGGTGAGTCAGCCGCCGCCGCCATGGCAGCCATCGATCGCTTCTGCGCAAGCGATCCAAACTATGTTCGAGCCTTCTCGGTACTCGGCGGGCGCGCCGACATCGGGTTCATGTGCGTCTCACCAGACCTGAACGCCCTCGACATCCTCGTCAAGGAACTCACCAGCGGCCCGCTTCAGCACCTCGACTCGTTCGTGTCGGTGACCGAGCTGTCGGAATACATCAGCACCGAAGAGATGGAGCGCGAACGCCTCGAAACGGCCGGCGATGCCGACATCGAAACGAAGATCGCCGAGTGGCGCGAGCGCATGGTGATCTACCGCGAGCACAAGCTCCACCCACGCATGCCGATGCGCAAGTTCATCTGCTTCTACCCGATGTCCAAGAAACGGGACGTCGGAGCAAACTGGTTCGAACTGCCCTTCCCGGAACGGCGGAAGCTGATGGGTGGGCACGCCCGATCCGGCAAGCCGCATCAGCCGAACATTCTGCAGCTCATCACCGGTGCAACCGGTTGGGACGACTGGGAGTGGGGCGTCACGCTGCTCTCTGACGACCCGCTGGCGGTCAAGCAGGTCGTCTACGAAATGCGTTTCGACGAAGCGAGCGCCAAGTACGCGATCTTCGGTCCTTTTTGGGTGGGAATGATGATGGAACCGGGCGAAGTCTTCCTCCGCTGCGGCCTCACCATCTGACCAACAGGCAGCTGCGATTTGACAGGGCGATATCCTGCCCTGGTTCACCTACGACAAGGCCACTCATATGCGCGCACTGACCTTCCACGGGACCGGCGATATTCGGGTCGATACCGTTGATGACCCGACCATCGAGCAGCCGACGGACGCCGTCGTCAAAGTGACGCTCGCAGCGATCTGCGGCTCAGACCTGCACATCCGCAATGCCGGAGAAGCCTTCGGGTTCACGCCAGGGCAACGAATCGGGCATGAGTTCATCGGGACCGTCGAAGCGGTCGGGGCCGATTGCACGCGTTTTGCTCCGGGCGATCGTGTCCTTGCCTCATGCAGCGTCCTCGACGGAACCTGCACCTACTGCAAGGAGCAGCTCGCCTCATCCTGCGCCTCCTGGTCCCTGTTCGGCTGGGCAGGCCGCACGTGGCAGCACGGCGGCTCCGTCCAGGGTGGCCAATCCGAATACGTGCGTGTGCCGTTGGCCGATGCCACCTTGATCAAGATGCCCGAATCGCTCGCCGGCCCGGAGCACGAGCTTGCGCTTCTGCCACTTGTCGACGTCATGTCGACCGGCATGCACGGGCTGATGAGTGCGGGCGCCAAAGCCGGCCAGAACGTCGTGGTGATCGGCGATGGAGCCGTCGGACTGTCGGCCGTGCACGCGGCCGCCGCGCTTGACTGCGCCAATGTGATCTGCACGGGCCACCACGAGGACCGTCTCGCAACCGCAACGACACTCGGCGCAACCGAGGTCATCGCATCGCGCGACAACGATGAGATCGCCGCACGCGTGAAGGAGCTGACCGGGGGCGAGGGCGCCCACGTCGTGGTCGACTCGATCTCCGGCAAGACCTCGATGGCAACCGCACACGCAACGGTGCGCGCAGGCGGCACGATCGCAGGGCTCGGTATGGACCACTTCATGGGCCATACCCCGGAGATCAACTGGTTCGACCAGTTCCTTCGCAATATCACCGTCACCGGTGGACTCGTTCCGGGCCCCCGCTACGTTCCGGAACTCCTTCGCCTCACCGAGAGCGGCAAGGTCAACGCCAGCCCGCTGCTCACCACCCGCCTTCCGCTCGAGGAGGGTCCCGACGGCTACCGGCTGATGGCCGAGCGGGCCGAGGGTGTCATCAAGGTGGCGCTCGTTCCGTGATCGACGTCGATGGGCTTGACGCGGCCGGCCAGGGCCACCTGGTCGGCGCCGTCGAGCAGCTTACCGGTGGTGCCAAAGACCGGCTGATCGCGCAGATCAACGATCTGGATTTGCCATTGATCGCCGAACTGCTCGCAACAGTGGCGCAGGGAGAAACCCCTGTGGATCTTGCGGGGCTCACTCCACCCGACGTCGTCGCGGTGGCCAGCGAACGGAATGGCGCCGCCGAACGCCACGCGCACGAGGTCGGCGAACAGCTCCTTCGCGATGGCAAGATCGCCGCGGTCCTCTTGGCGGGCGGGCAAGGAACCCGTCTGGGCTACGAAGGCCCCAAAGGCGAGTTCCCATTCAGCCCGGTCACCGGAACCACGCTGTTCGCCCATCACGCGGCGCGTATCGACGCGCTTCGGCGCAGATATGGCTGCGCGCTGCCGTGGTACATCATGACCTCGCCGCAAAACGACACCCAAACCCGGGCGTTCTTCGCGAGCAACGACTGGTTCGGACTCCCTCCCCAGTCGATCACCATCTTCCAACAGGGTGTGCTGCCTGCTGTCGACCGCGAAACCGGCGCCATCCTGCTTGAACGCCCCGACGCCATCGCCCTATCACCGGACGGCCATGGTGGGCTCTTTCCGGCACTCGGGCGAAACGGCGTGTTGGACGACATGGATGCGCGAGGGATCACAACCTTCGTCACCTACAACGTCGACAATCCGATTGGACGCGTGGGACGCCCGGCGTTTTTGGGGCACCACCACACGTTTGGATCCGAGATGTCGAACGTCGTCGTCCGCAAGCGCCATCCGAGCGAACGTGTGGGGGTTGTGGCCAAACTCGGCGATCGCAGCGTGCTTGTGGAATACAGCGACCTGCCCGAGGAGCTCGCTGCGGCGACGGAGCCGGACGGCAGCCTCCGTTTTTGGGCGGGATCCGTGGCCTCGCATGCCATCGAATGTGCCTTTGCCCGGCGGGTGACCGGCGGGCTGCCCTACCACCGTGCCATCAAACGCGTGCCCTACATCGATCCTTCGGGGCACCTCATCGATCCCGACGAGCCGAATGCGATCAAGTTCGAGACGTTCATGTTCGATGCGTTGCCCCTTGCAACGTCGACGCTGAGCGTCGAGTCACTTCGCGAAGACGAATTCTCACCCATCAAGAACGCCGACGGCGACGATTCACCAGCCACCGCACGACGGGACATGAACCGGCTGCACGCCCGGTGGCTGCGTCAGGCCGGCGTGATGATCGACGTCTCGCCGGACGGGGATCCGAGCATCGACATCGAGATCGACCCGACGTACGCGCTCGACGCCGAAGAGCTTCGCGACCGGCTCCCCCAGGGGTTTTCACCGCAGCCGGGGGCGCCGATCGTCCTGCGGTGAGCCGTCAGGCCGCAACCGGTGCCGAAAGCGGTGGACGGACGGCTCCGACGTAGCTTTGGCGGTACCACGATCCATTGAGGCGCTGCACCTCGACGCTCTTGCCCGTGCGCGGCGAATGAATGAACCGGCCGTGGCCGATGTAGATCCCGACGTGGCCGACACCGGCGAAGAAGACCAGGTCACCGGCGCGAAGGTCGGTCCGCGCCACATGACGGTATGCGTCATATTGCGCGTAGGTGGAATGCGCCATTTGGGTGCCGAACTTGGCGTAGACGTAGGCCGTAAAGCCGGAACAGTCGAACCCGGCGGGAGTCGATCCGCCCCAGACGTAGGGCGTGCCACGGTAACGAAGGGCCTCGGTCACAACCTGGCGTCGCAAGCTGACGCTCTCGGATGTCGTCACGGACTCTGCGGTTCGAATCTCATGGGACGCGTCGACTGCGACACCATGGGCAAACGCGGGAAACACTGCGACGCCAAGCACAGCGCCAAGAACACGGGTTGAAATGGCCGCACGAGGGCGACCGCGATGAGCGGCTCGGATACGAGACCTCCAGAAGAGACTGCGGGAAATGGGTCTGCGCCACAAGACATCCACGTCTCGTCACCACGGCGCACCCGGTTGCGATCGCTCGAAGGTACCGGCTTCCATGCCTCGCTCAAGGACGGTTGACAGCCTCAACCAACAGCCGTCGCGGCCCGCGCAACGCCGATTGCAGGGGGTGATAGCCCGCCCTTAGGGGGATTGCTCCCGTCCCGCCGCCGCGGGGACATCTGTCAGCCCGGCACGTGTTGCGCGAGAACCAACAACCGCCAAATTACTGCGTATTGCTGGCAATTCTGCGCAGATCAGCGGGCAGTGTGAACACGATGCCCTCCTCGCTGGGCGTCTCGCTGCCGCCCCGACGCCACCCATGTGTCGCCAAGTGGCGCGCCACTTCGTCCACAAGCGCTTCCGGGGCCGACGCCCCTGCGGTCAGCGCAATGGACTCCGCCCCGACGAGCCAGTCATCGTCAACTTCGGTGACATCGTCGATCAAATACGCCTTGGATCCGCGTGAGCGTGCAACCTCGACGAGCCGCTGGGAGTTCGACGAATTGGTCGATCCGACGACAAGCACCAGATCGGCTCCGCCAAGAACAGCGTGCTTGACCGCATCCTGGCGATTTTGCGTGGCGTAACAGATGTCGCCCGAAGCGGGCTCAATCAGCTTCGGGAAGCGGCTTCGCAAGACCGAGATGATCTCGCCCATGTCGTCGAGCGAAAGGGTGGTCTGGGTTGCGAGGGCCACATTGTCGGCGTCTGGTACCTCGACCGACGCGGCCTGCTCCACGTTCTCCACCACGATCACGCGGTCAGGGGCCTCGCCGCGCGTCCCGACAACCTCGTCGTGGGTCGCGTGGCCGACAAGGAGCACCGTCGCGTCGCGCTTGGCGTAGCGGCGGACTTCGGCATGGACCTTGCTCACGAGCGGGCAGGTGGCATCGATGATCCGCAGGTTTCGCGCCTTGCACTGCACGTATACCTCAGGGCTGCTGCCATGAGCGGAAAGCACGATGATTGCGCCTTCTGGCACGTCGTCAGGGCTGGCGACGAACACCGCGCCCTTCTCGGCCAGCCCGTGCACCACGTGCTTGTTGTGCACGATCTCGCCTCGGACATAGATCGGCGCACCGTGATCGCGCAGTGCCTGTTCAACGGTCTCGATCGCGCGATCGACACCGGCGCAGTATCCGCGCGGAGCGATAAGTGTGAGTTCTGCCACGGCGCCAGCTTAGCGCCACGCGGACCGAACACCTCGGCGCTCGGGAGCAAAATGCGTCAAGTGGCGCATTTTGCCGGCGAGCGACTCGAGCCGTCTACCATTGGCCCGTGTCAACGTCACCCGACCCGCAAGCACTTCTGAGTATCGCCCGCGAGGCGGCACATGCCGCCGGGGCGCTTCTGATGGACCGGTTCGGCGGACCGGTTTCCGGACTGAGCGCCAAGTCCACGCGCACGGACCTGGTCTCTGATGCCGACCGTGACGCCGAAGCGCTCATCCTCGGCGTCATCCATTCGGCACGCCCGGACGATCTGGTGATCGCTGAAGAAAGCGGCGCGTCATCAGGTGTGCATGATGGCGTCCGGTGGCATGTCGACCCCCTCGATGGCACGGTCAACTATCTCTGGAACATCCCGCACTGGGCGGTCAGCATCCATGCGGAGAACACTGCGGGAGACCTCGCCGCAGTCGTTTTTGACCCCAACCGAAATGAAGAGTTCACGGCGGTGCCTGGCGAGTGCCGCTTGAATGGTGCGCTCTTGGAGCTTGAGCCGGCAAACGAGCTTGCCATGGCGCTCATGGCGACCGGGTTCGCCTACGACCCTGCCGTTCGTGCACGTCAGGCGGCAATTGCGGCCGGTTTGATCGGCATCGTCCGCGACGTTCGACGGAATGGATCCGCCGCACTTGACCTGGCATGGGTTGCGGCAGGTCGGTTGGACGTCTACTACGAACGGGGGCTCGCAATTTGGGACAGCGCCGCTGGCGCAATGCTCGTTCGTGAGGCGCACGGCGTCGTTGCGCCACTTGACCGGGCCGACGATCTCCCCGACGGGATTCTCGCCGGTCGACAAGGCATCGCGGAAGCGTTGCTGGCCATCCTCGCTCAAGGCGAGTAGCCCGTCGCCCCTCGACCGCCCTGAAATGACAAGTGGCGCAACTGGTTTGACGTGCGCGGACCCCTCGACGTCGCGCCAAGTGGCGCATCCGCCACGCACGACGCCGCCGAAGCGCAGCGAGAGGTCAGGTGGCCGGCGCGTCGGTCAGGACCAGGCGAAACCGTGCGGTCCGTTCGTCCTTCCCGAACCGAAACCGCAAGACAACGTCCATCGGCCGCGGCACCGTCACCTCAACCGGTGCCGTAAACATTGTCGTCGTATCGCCTTCGCGCTGCCCCGGCACGCGATTTGCCTCGATCTGTCCCTCGAGCGTCCAACAGTCGATGGGCTCGGCATCCAGCGTCTCAAGACGGCCTGAGAAGTCGATCCGCTCATTTGTGTAACCCCACGGGATGCGCAGCGCGGCAGCCACGAAAAACCGGTGGGTCTGCTCCATGGAGCCAAGCTGGACCGCCGTGAAGCCGCCGCCCATCAGATAGAGCTTCCCGTTCACCACCTCGGCAAAGTCCGCGAGCAACAGACTGTCGATGGTGGGCTCCATCATTCGGGGGGATCCTTCCGCGGACCAGTCTTTCGGCGATGCCATGCCCAAAAGGGTAAACGATGCCCGCCAAAACGCCAGGGATGGCCGAATGCGCCACTTGACACGCCTCAAGTTCTGAAGCGACAAGGCCGATGCACAATCAATGGTGGAATCCTCCTCACGGCCCGATCGCGCACGCCACCTGCTGTGGACGATTGGCGCATTCCTGGTTGGGCTCGCCACAGGAAGATTGTCGGCCGTCCTCGTCGGCACCGCGGATGCCGGCTTCGGAGCGATCGCCATCGGCGCCGTCGCCCTGGTACTTGGCTGCGCACTGCTTGTCACATCGCGCATCGTGCTGACCCACACGGCCGCCGACGAAGGCCTCGATACGTTGACCGGGCTCGCCAATCGCTCGACGTTCTACGCGCACGTCACCAGCACCTTCGAGGGCGATCCGAACGCCGCCGGCGCACTCATGCTGATCGACCTCGACCGGTTCAAGGACGTCAACGACAGCCTCGGCCACGAGGCGGGCGACGTGCTTCTGCAGGATGTCGCCAGGCGGATCTCCAGTGTGCTGCGCGACGACGACATCATCGCGCGACTGGGCGGCGACGAGTTCGCCATCTACCTCGGTGGCGTCCCCAACGAGGAAACCGCCACACGCATCGCGCGCAAGATTCATGACGCACTCGCAGCCCCGTTCAACTCGGCCGGGATCATCATCGATGTGGAGGCGAGCGTCGGGATCGCCGTCGCGCCCGACCACGGCACCGATGTTCACCGCCTCATGCAGCGCGCCGACGTGGCGATGTATTCGGCCAAGCGTTCCAAGGCCGGCTTCGAGGTGTACGACGAGAGCGTCGACCCGCACAGCGCCGACCGCCTGTCGCTCACCGCGGACCTGCGCCGCGCGGTCGACAACAACGAATTCCTGCTGCACTACCAGCCGAAAGCCCTGCTGAGCGACGGCCGTGTGGAAGGCGTCGAAGCGCTCCTTCGCTGGCAGCACCCCGAGCGCGGCATGGTACCGCCCGGCGTGTTCATCCCGATCGCCGAAGAAAACGGCTTGATGAAGCCCATCACCCTTTGGGTGGTGGATGAAGCGCTGCGCCAAGCCGGCAAGTGGCGCCGCGACGGACTCGGCCTCACGATCTCGGTGAACATCTCGGTGCAGAACCTGCACGACGCGAGTTTGACCGACGACATTGCGGACCTCCTCAGCAAGCACGACGCCGAAGCCGACTGGCTGCGACTGGAGATCACCGAAAGTGCCGTCATGGAAGGACCGGAGAGTGCACTGCTGCGTCTCGCCGGTCTGGCCGACATGGGCCTGGAGTTGTCAATGGACGACTACGGCACCGGCTACTCGTCGCTCACCTACCTCAAGCAGATGCCGCTGTCGGAGCTCAAGATCGACCGCTCCTTCGTGCAGAACATCACCGCCGACCAGAAGGACGCGCTGATCGTCGGTTCGACGATCGAGCTCGGACACAGCCTCGGCTTGCGCGTTGTGGCAGAGGGCGTCGAGCGTGAAGAGGACTGGATCGGCCTGCAAATGCTCGGCTGTGACGTGGCGCAAGGGTTCTTCCTGGGTCGGCCGATGCCGCCGGAGGGCCTTGAAGCCTGGCTCCAAGAGAATGATCGCCCGTACATCAAGGTGACCCCGCTCGAAAGGTAGTCGATGAAGGTGTGGGCCACGTTCAAGGAGGGCTCGCGCCTCTACAGCAGGCACTTCAGTCAGCTGTTTGTTCTGAACGCGGTGACGTTCCTTCCCGCGGCGATCATCGCGTTCGCCGTCAGTCGCGAGGCGATGCCAATCGGCAACAGCCAGGAAGCGATCGACCGCTGGGCCACGCTGACCGCCGCGCTCGTCGGAGCAATGATGCTCTGGAGCCTGGTGTCGACGGCGACGCTGCACTACGCGGTTGGCGATGCCTACCAAACTGGTCAGTGCCGTTGGCGTGACTCGCTCACGCGCTGTCGACCGCGGCTCGTCATGCTTGCGAAAGCCCTCTGCGCCATCGCCGTACTCGTCGCCGCCGCCACAGTGCTTGGCATTGTCGTCGCCACCGTCAGCGAGGTTGCGGGTCTCGTCCTGTTGGTCGCGGCCGCACTCGTCGGATCGGTGTTCGGAACGACATTCCTGACGATCCTCGTGCCGGTGATCGTGCGCGAAGATGTGGGAGTGCGCGAATCGCTCACGCGAACGTGGGCACTCATCCGCGGCCATCTGCTCGTCCTGATCGCATTGATGTTCGTCTCCGGGTTCATCATCGGGATCTGCAACCAGATGCTGTCCGGCATGATCCAAGGCGGCTTCACCGCGACAGCCACCACACAGACCCCGATGTTGCTTGCCGTATTCGCGTCGATCGTCGTTCCCACACTCGTCTTCACCCCGTGGTGGGTTGCCGTCGTGACGATCGCCTACATCCGGTTGCGCGAGGATCGCGGCGAATCCATCGACGGCGCCACGCCCGCGCCCGGCCCGCAAGTGCCACGCGCTCCGGCAGCCGACACGTTGACCACAGCCCACGACCTCCTTGCACGTCCCACCGGTTCCTCAGTTGCCCCAACGGGCCGAACGCTCGACGACGCTGTGCTCGCCTTGCTCCAAAGGGAACCTGCAGCATCCAGTGGCGACGGTGAACCCGCCCCGCACGCGCAGACCCCCGCCACCGCAATGGCACTGGACGACGAGGTCCTGGCACTGCTTCAGCTCGACCCGTCAAGGGAACCGGACGCCCAAGCCACCTCGCCGGCAGGTCAGAGCCAGGTCGCCGAGACAGGCATGGCACCCGACGACGATGTGATCGCTTTGCTCGCGCTGGACGCTCCCACGCACGCACCGGCACGAGCGCGACCGCGGTGGTCGGAGCCACTGGGCAACGCCTGAGCGCGGGGCACGTGCACCACTGCGACGTTCGATCGGGCACGGGGTGAGCGGCGTTGACGCACGCTCACGCTATCGTGGTCGGCGTGAAGCGCACCAAAATTCTCGCAACAATCGGGCCCGCATCCGAATCACCTGAGGTCCTGAAGCACATGATGCTGGCCGGGATGGACGCCGTTCGTCTGAATCTGTCGCATGGCACCGTTGAACATGCACTCATACTGCACCGGCGCATCCGCCAAGTGGCGGCGGAACTTGGCCGGGAGGTCGGCACACTCGTGGACCTGCCCGGACCCAAGATTCGGGCGGGATCGTTCGGCGCGACGGGCGTTGTCGTGAACGACGGCATGCAGGTTCGGCTGACGCCGGGCAACACCGCGTCCACGTCCGAGATGATCGAAGTCGACTACGACGAACTGCTCGACGGGATTACGCCGGGTGACCGTATTTGCTTCGGCGACGGGGCCATCGACGCCGAAGTGACCGCCGTGCTCGGGGATCACCTGCAGGCGCGTGTCATCCACGGCGGCGTGCTGAAGGGCCGCCCGGGCGTGCACATTCCCTCCGAACGCCTTCGCATCGCAACCCCCACGCCGGAGGACCTGCGGATCCTCGACGCCTTCGTGGAGGAAGGCGTCGACATGGTGGCGCTGTCGTTTGTTCGCTCGGCAAGCGACGTACGACGCCTTGGCGCCGAGGCCCATCCGCGCGGACCGCTTGTGATCGCAAAGATCGAGACCCGCGCCGCGGTGGAAAACCTGCAGGGAATCATCGACGCCTCCGGCGCCGTCATGGTGGCGCGTGGCGACTTGGGGATCGAGTACCCGATGGAAGAAGTGCCCCACCTGCAGAAAATGATCATCCGTGAATGCATCGCCCACGGTCGCCCTGCCATCACTGCCACGCAGATGTTGGAATCGATGGCGCAGGCGCCAACACCCACACGCGCCGAAGCCACCGACGTGGTGAACGCCGTGTTCGACGGATCCTCGGTCGTGATGCTCTCCGGCGAAACTGCCGTTGGCGACGACCCGGTCAACGTCGTCGCCACGATGGCCCGCCTGTGCGAGCGCGCCGACGCCGAATTCGATTCACGGGCCTGGGTGCGGCTGGTCGCGCCCCTGCGGGTCGGCGAGAACATGCCCGGCGGCGAGGTGTACGGCATCACCGACGCCATGACCAGCGCCGCCGCCCGTGTCGCGGAAGCCGTTCACGCAAGCGCGATCTTGTGCCTCACACGATCGGGTTTCACGGTGCGCGCCATGGCACGATTCCGCCCGAAGACACCCATCCTCGGTTTCTCCCCCGACGAACGCGTGCGCCGTCAGTTGGCCGTCAGCTGGGGCACCACACCGGTTTCGATGTCCGGGTTCTCCGACAACGAAACCATGGTCCACGAGGCGCTCACGATCACCAAACGTGACGGATTTGCGCGCTCCGGCGAAAACGTGGTCGTGCTGGCCGGCACCGACGCTTCGTCGCCGGCCACCGACGTGCTTCGGGTGATGCGCGTTCCCTAATCCCTCATGACGTGAGCGCCATCAGGAACCAGAGCACCACGAGCCAAAGGGCACCGGTCACCAGCAAGATGGCGATGCCGAGAAACAGGCCCACCCTCAGATTCTCGCCGTCGCCGCGGCGCATGGCGCGCACCTCCGCGGCAATCAAGACCACCGACGAGAACGGCAAAACCAGCATTGCGAGGACGACGAGCATCAGCAGTGCAGGCATCTGGGTCCCAAGCGTCCCGCAAACCACAGCAACCGCGAAGATGATCGCGTTGAAGCGCCGGAGGAAGACCCGGTTGGCGCCCGGCGCCGACTGTACGACAGACGGGCTCCACGCTTCGTGCGCAAGGCGCGGCATCGCCGGCACCTGCCACGCCGGATGCGCTGAAACTGCAGCCTGGGCCTGCTCCTGCGTCCACCCAAGTACCTGGCTCGCCACGAGCGTCGCGTCGTCGCGACTGGCTCCGAGGACCTTGAACTCCTCGAGTAGCGCCGAGACATCCGCGCCCTGCGCGCCCATGGCGCGACCCGCCGCGAGCAATTCGAACCGCCGCCGGGCCTGGTCGCGCTGAACATCGGTGATGATCACAGCGTCCACGATCGCAGCTTTCCTGTTTGACAGGCTCCAACGCCTGACAGACCGTCACGGCAGTGTAGCCCGTACCCGCCGTGCCAGTGTGGTCGTCACCCATCCACCCGTTGGCACCCAAATAGGAGAGGGCCCCGCCGAAGCGGGGCCCTCACACATCGACACCAGCCTGGCTACCTCGAAACGGGCTAGGCCTCGTCCTTCAGGCGGCGAAGCACCGTCTGCAAGATGCCACCGTTGTTCAGGTACTTCAGCTCCGCCTCACCGTCGATGCGGGCAAGCACCTGGAATGATCCGGTGCTGCCGTCCTCACGGGTGAACTCCACCGTCAGCGTCTGACGCGGCTGCAAGCTCTCAAGGCCCGTGATGGTGAACGTCTCGTGACCGGTCAGGCCGAGCGACTCGGCGTTCTGGCCATCGACGAACTGCATCGGAATGATGCCCATGCCCACCAGGTTGGAGCGGTGGATACGCTCGAACGACTCGGTGATGACGGCCTTGACGCCAAGCAGCAGGGTGCCCTTGGCAGCCCAGTCGCGGCTTGAACCGGTGCCGTACTCCTTGCCGCCGATCACCACGAGCGGCACGCCGTCGGCCTGATACTTCATGGAGGCGTCGTAGATCGACATCTCCTCGCCGTCGGGCAGGTGCAACGTCCAGTTGCCTTCCTTGCCACCCACCAGCGCGTTGCGCAGGCGGATGTTGCCGAAGGTGCCGCGCATCATGACCTCGTGGTTGCCGCGACGCGATCCAAGGCTGTTGTAATCCTTGGGAGCCACGCCCTTTTCGGTCAGGTACCGGCCGGCGGGACTGGTGGTTGCCATGGATCCCGCGGGGCTGATGTGGTCGGTGGTGACCGAGTCGCCGAGCAGGGCGAGTGCTCGGGCCCCGACGATGTCCTTGACGCCCTGGGGATCCGGGGTCAAGTTCTGGAAGAACGGAGGCTTCTGGATGTAGGTCGAGTTCTCGTCCCACTTGTAGATGTCGCCGGTGGGGGCGTCCATCGACTTCCAGTGTTCGTCGCCCTCAAACACGCTGGCGTAGTTGCTCGCGAACACCTCGGGATCGATGGCCTGGGCCATCACGGCGTCCACCTCGTCACGGCTCGGCCAGATCTCGGCCAGCATGACCGGCTTGCCGTCCTTGTCGATGCCAATCGGATCCGTGGTCAGATCCAGGTCGACGCGACCGGCGAGCGCGAACGCCACGACGAGTGGCGGCGACGCCAAGTACGCGGCACGCACCTGTGCGTGGACGCGACCTTCGAAGTTGCGGTTGCCCGAAAGCACTGCGGCCACGACGAGCTCGTTCTCGTCGATTGCATTGCCGATCGGCTCGGAGAGCGGACCGGAGTTGCCGATGCAGGTGGTGCAGCCGTAGCCGACCAGGTTGAAGCCGAGCTTGTCGAGCGGCTCGGTCAGACCGGCGTTCTCGATGTAGCTCGTCACCGCACGCGATCCGGGTGCGAAGCTCGTCTTGACGTGCGGCGGGGTGGTGAGCCCGCGCTCCACGGCCTTCTTCGCGATCAGCCCGGCGCCGATCATGACCGACGGGTTGGAGGTGTTGGTGCAGCTCGTAATCGCGGCGATCGTGACCGACCCCGATCCGAGCGGGAACGTCTTGCCGTTCTCCGTGACCTCGACCGTCGGGTAGGCGCCGTGGTGAAGCCCTTCGGGGTAGTTGTGGTGGAACTCCGACCCGACGTGCGGCAGCGTCACGCGATCCTGCGGACGGCGCGGACCGGCCAGGCTCGGAACGACCTCGCCCATGTCGAGGGAGAGCTCCTCGTCGTAGTTCGGCGACGGACTGTCCGCGGTGACGAACAGGCCCTGAGCCTTGGCGTAAGCCTCGACCAACGCAACCTGCTCGGCCGAACGACCGGTGAGGGTCAGGTACCGAAGCGTCTCGTCGTCCACAGGGAACATGCCACCGGTGGCGCCGTACTCGGGCGCCATGTTGGCGATGGTCGCGCGGTCGGCGAGCGGGAGCTTGGCGAGACCGGGACCGTGGAATTCCACGAACTTGCCGACCACGCCGTGCTTGCGGCACATCTCGGTGATCGTGAGGACCAGGTCCGTCGCGGTCGCGCCCGAGGGCAGGGTGCCTGTGAGCTTGAAGCCGACGACGACCGGGTTGGGCTGCGCGAGCGGCTGGCCGAGCATGCAGGCCTCGGCCTCGATGCCGCCGACGCCGAACCCGAGGACGCCCAGGCCGTTCACCATCGTCGTGTGCGAGTCGGTGCCGACGAGCGTGTCCGGGAACGCGGCAAGCTCACCGCCGACCTCGCGACCGATGACCACGCTCGCCAGATATTCGACGTTCACCTGATGCACGATGCCGGTGCCCGGCGGTACCACGCGGTAGTTCGAGAACGCCTGCTGCGCCCAACGGAACACGGCGTAGCGCTCGGCGTTGCGCTCGTACTCCAGTTCCACGTTCTGCTCGAAGGCCTCCGGCGTGCCGAAGCGGTCCACCTGCACCGAATGGTCGATCACCAGATCGACGGGCACAAGCGGATTGATCTTCTGCGGATCGCCGCCCAGATCAACCATGGCGTCACGCATGGCGGCGAGGTCGACGACGCACGGAACACCGGTGAAGTCCTGAAGGACGACACGAGCGGGCATGTACGGAACCTCAACGGCGTTGCCGGAGTTCGGCGTCCACGCGACGAGATTCTTGACGTCCTCCTCGGTGACGAACTCGGTGCCGCAATTGCGCAGCACGTTCTCCAGCAGCACCTTGACGGTGTAGGGCAGTCGGGCCAGGTCGGCGCCCGTCGAGTCGAGACGCCAGATGGCGTACTGCTTGCCACCTACGTCGAGGACGGACTTGGCTCCAAACGGGTCGTTCGCGCTCATGCGGCTCCTGAAAATCGTGGAAATTCCCTGGACAGAGAACGTTACCCGACCGTCCGCAATCGTCGAATGTCCTCGCCCTCATCGGTTACGGCGCGCCCACCCGGACCGGACGACCGTCTCGGAATGACAAACGCTTGTCATTATTTGGCGGATATTTCGTTTGCCACGTAACCTTTTCCCATGGAGGATACCCCGGTGCCCGACCTCGCTCAACGCTCTGCGCCACTTGGCGCGCGGGAGGAGCGCACCGCCAGGTGGCTGCACAAACGAAGCCCGCACGCGACCGCATTGATCATCGGGCTCGTAATGGCCCTGCTGTCCCTCGGTGTGTGTGCCTTGGCGTACTGGATCGTCGGACTCCAGGCGGACGGTCCGCGGACCGCAGGAGCCATGTACGCGCTGCCGTTCGTGATTCCGATGACCATCGTGCCAGTGGTGTTCTCGCGAATCATCGGGATGAGCAAGGCACTGTTTGAACGCACCGACGAGTTGCAGTTGGAGATCGAACGACGCAAAGCGGCAGAGCACCAACTTGAAATTCTTGCGAGCGTGGACGACCTGACCCGCGTTGCCAATCGCCGCGCCTTCTTCGTTCACGTATCGGTGCTTGCCGACAACGGGATGCCGTCGTGCGTCGCCGTCATCGACCTTGACAACTTCAAAGCGCTCAACGACAGCTTGGGGCATGCCGCCGGTGACGACGCGCTGCGGGAGTTCGGCACGCTCCTTCGTACGACAACGCCCGATCGCGCGATTCTCGGCCGCCTCGGTGGCGAAGAGTTCGGCGTTGTCATTCCCGATATCGACTGTTCTGGAGCACAGGCGACGTTGGACCGGCTGCGTGACGCGCTTGTCGCAAGTCACGTGCCGGTGACGGCAAGCATCGGCGTGACCGACTGGACGCCGGCAAGCGACGAAAGCATCGATGCCGCGCTCGCCCGAGCCGATGTCGCGCTGTATCGCGCAAAACAGCACGGGAGAAACCGAGTCGAGGTTGTGACAAGCACAAATGCGGCCCCGGGGACGAGCGATCTTGCCCCGCTCGCGCGTCGCAAAGATCCCGTGGTTCAAGCCGAGCCGCCGACCGACCGATAGTGGAAGGGTGGATGTGGCACCCGACAGCAGACGGCACGAACGGCACGCCACATCCAACTCGCCACCGCCGCCGTGGCCGTTTCACCGTCTTCGGTCGCCGTGGTCACCCGCTGGACTGACCCTCGCCGCCGTGGCGCTCGGCACATTGACCGGGGCTACCCTCGGCGTGGGGATCTTCTGGACCGTCGGCATTGGAGGCTCGGTCGCACGCTTACTGGTCAGTCTGGGGGCGGCGGTTGTCGTCGGTGGACTTGTCGGTGGTGTGATGCTGCGATGGAAACGGAAACCCGCTCCTGTGGCATCGGTTGATCCGGTCGCGTCGGCGCACGACGCTGAAGAGTCGCCCCACGGCCAGCAGACCGTTGCCGTCGTCCTCAACCGCCGAGCCTTTTTCGAGCGGGCGTCGGAGCTTGCCGAAACGAGCGCCGGTGAGCACTGCGTCGCCGTGATTGACGTGAACCGACCGAACGTGTTGAGCGAGGATCCGGGCGAGATCACGGAAGACCCGACATCAGATGCGTTTGGTCAGATGGTTGTGGCCGCGATCGGCGCCGATGCGATCGTCGGACGACTCGCCACAGGCGGGTTTGGGCTCGTTCTCCCCGGTACCGGACCGGAGCACGGACGCAGGGTGTGCGAGCGCGTCCGCCACTTCCAGCCCAAAGGGATGGAAACGCTGACCCCCAGCTTCGGCCTGACCAACTGGCTCTGCGGTGCCGAGGGGATCGACCAGGCACTCGGGCGATCCGAAGCCGCGTTGTACCGTGCGAAGCAGCGCGGCGGGCAACGGATTGAAGTCATTCGCCGCGACGACGACACCGCCGGCCTGACAAGCGATCTGGCACCCGTCTCGCGCCGCTAGGGTCGACCGAGGCGCCAAGGCGCCGGACATCGGCAATGTGCGGGACAGTTCCGGGTCGGCCAAGTCATCGCAGATGCGCCACTTGACGCGTTCGCCGACGACACCCGATGCGGTGCGCCACGTGGCCCCATCTCATTGATCCCGACCGGCGCGCCACGTCGCGATCACGTCGTTCCCCGCAGGCTGTGATGCGCTTTGGCGGATGCGCCACTTGGCGCATCGGGCATGCAGCACGCGCCCCTGGGGGAGTCGTGCCCTGCCAACGTCCTCACAGCCGTATCAGGACCGCGACGCGACGATCATGTGGAATGTGCACCAGCGGCCCGTCGCTCGACACCGGCCGACCACCCGGAAAGGCTCAAACGATGAGTGAACTGGCCGTGCTTCACGCGGCGGCGTCACACGCCGCCACGTTCATCACGTCAATCGGGCACCGGCCGGTGCAGGCAACGATGGGTCCAACCGCGATGCGTACCCACTTGACAAGTGCGCTTGGCGACGGTGGCACGGAGGACACCCTTGTACTCGACGAGTTGGTCACGCAAATGGAGCCGGGCATCACCACGATGGGCTCACCGCGGTACTTCGGATTTGTGATCGGCGGCACGCTCCCCGTCGCGCTCGCGGCGGACTGGATGGTCGGCACCTGGGACCAGAATGCGGGCCTCGCAAGCCCCACACCTGCGGCGGCAGTCGTGGAGGAGGTGGCCGGTGCCTGGCTGCTCGATCTTCTCGGCCTGCCGGCGAGCGCATCGTTCGCGTTCGTCACCGGATGCCAAATGGCGCATGTCACCGCGCTCGCCGCCGCACGCAACCGGGTGCTGCACGAGGCTGGGTGGGATGTCGAAGCGGACGGGCTCGTCGGAGCGCCACCGATCCATGTGCTC
>Ga0209023_10002783_pt1 | contig 21409 bp, 20 predicted proteins | sample LakOneMetagenome_FD_187468 | JGI IMG/M metagenome (GOLD analysis project Ga0209023, IMG submission 187468) | Freshwater and sediment microbial communities from Lake Erie, Canada (SPAdes) (version 2) | ecosystem: Environmental > Aquatic > Freshwater > Lentic | place: Lake Erie, Canada...
GGGGGAAAGATACTTTTCAATACCGGCACCCGCTGGGCAGTGCACTCGGCATCAATAAAAAAAGGGAGGCGGATGTGGCCTGGTTATTTACCGATTCAGCAAGAAAAATGCCCATTGCTTTTGAAAAGGATCCTTATTTCATAAAAGACTCTTTTAACAGGGTATCTGCATATACATTTGTTCCGGAATTGCATCATTTCCCTAAACGGGAAAAAAGAAGGGGTATAAATGACCACTGGAAAATGAGCACCGCTGTTGGCGGTGGCCCTGTTCTGTTACAAAACAGCGATATCAAAATCACCAATAACGAAGAATTAAAATTTGCAGGCAAAGCCATCAGCGATAAACATCCCCGGACCTGTATGGGTTATACTGCCGACGGGTGGCTGATTGTGATGGTGATCGAAGGCAGGCATCCCGGTATTGCAGAAGGCGCCACATTAACACAGCAGGCACAGCTGTTAAAAGACCTGGGCTGCGTGGAAGCATTAAACCTTGATGGCGGCGGCAGCAGCTGTATGCTCATTAACGGTAAGGAGACCATTACACCCAGCGAAAAAGGAGTGGAGCGGCCGGTACCGGCGGTATTCATCATCAGGCAAAAAAAATAAAAGCTACTTAATCACTACTTCCGTGATCAGTTTTTCGCCCATGGCTTCATTTACCCTTTCAATAATATTTTGTTTTTGATAGAGCAGTTCATTTTTTAAAGGCGCCACAGCCGTGGTGATAAAAAGGGTATGATTGATGATCTGTATCTTATCAGTGTATTTGGCAATGGTCTTTCCCATCAGCTCTTCCCAAACTTCTTCAATACGCAAAGCCTGTATACCGCTTTTGAGGCGGCTCTTTTTTAAAAACTGCTGGATGGCATCCTGTAAAGAAATTTCTGACATGTCTATTTAATATGAAACTGGTATGATCCTGTTACCTGGCTGCTGCTTTTTTTATCCCATATCCTGAATACAACATTAATGGCTTTTGATTTATCATTCAGCTGGGTCATCACCGCTTTAAGCGAAACATATTTTCCGTCTTCTGCAGCTACGCCTGTTTTATCATATTGGGTAAACATATCACCGGAGTTCAGCACTTCATAGCCATTATCCAGTGTAATTTTTTCAGATCCCCCCGGAAATACTTTGCCACCCATTACTTTATACCCTGTATCCAGTACCACCTGCATCACAATTTTCTGGTTCAGTTCAACCGTATTGTCTTCAGGTACCTGTGTACCGTCTTCAAAATATAATTTGGCACTGCTAACCACAAATCCTTTCATGGATAACTTGATGCCGTTATCAAAAACTTTTTCAACAGCAGGTTGTGCAGCTACCGGTTTTTTAACTGTTTTGGCCACAGGCTTTGCCACCACTTTTGTTTTTGTTTGTTGTGCAAATCCTGTAACAGCAACCAGTGTTGCCATAATAACGGTGATCAAATTTTTCATAACGTTTGTTTTAAGGAGTGATAGGGCTGCAAGGTACAGCTAAAAGCTGTCAATTTTAAAGCGTAATGATCTGGTAGGGTACCTGTATGGCAGCAAAAGCTGCTTCCAGCCTTTCTTTATGAGTATCGGTAATAAAAACCTGCCCGTTATTTTTATTACCCACCCAATGCAGCAGGTGCTGCATGCGGGTATCATCCAGCTTTTCAAATACATCGTCTAAAAACAACAGCGGGGCAAAACCCTTGCTTGCTTTCAGTATTTCAAATTCGCCCAGCTTTAATGCAAACAATAAGCTTTTACGCTGCCCCTGCGAGGCCGTGCTTTTAAAAGGCTGGCCATCCAGCAGCATGCTGATATCGTCTTTATGCACGCCGGCATTGGTACGCTGCAGTATAAAATCTTTTTGCCGGTATTGCAGCAGTAAGTTTTCAAATGACTGTTCATGCAGCTGGCTTTCGTATTGCAGCATGATGTTTTCATCTTTGCCCGCAATCTGGCTGCAGAATGTTTTAACCAGCGGCAGCAGGGCTGCGGTAAATACCCTGCGTTTTTCAAAAATATACTTACCGGGTTGCAGTAACTGTGCATCCAGCACTTCTAAAAGTGCCATATCCGTCTTACCATTTTCGGCAAATGATTTTAAGGCGCTGTTGCGCTGCTGCAATATTTTATTGTACTGGATCAGCAGTTGCAGGTATTCACTGTCGGCCTGGCTGATCACGGTATCCATAAAGCGGCGGCGTTCTTCACTGCCCCCCGTTATCAGTTCAATATCATCGGGGGCGATCATCACCGCAGGAAAATGGCCGATATGCTGGCTCATTTTTTCATAAGCCACATCATTCAGCAGCAATTCTTTTTTGGCAGCGGTACGGTTAATGCACACAATCTTCTGCAACTCATCTTTTTTAATGAACAGGGCCTCCAGCCTGAAGCCGTCGCGGTTAAACTGCACTGCCAGCCCATCGGTTTTAGAAAAATAACTTTTACTGAAGCAGCAATAATAAATGGCATCCAGTAAATTGGTTTTGCCTTTGCCGTTAAGGCCACAGATACCCACAATGCGTTCGCTGCATGCAAAAGACGCAAAGCCGTAGTTCTTAAACTGAATAATATCTATTTTGGTAAGGGATAACATCAGGCTGCAAGATAAGTAATGTAAAATCTCAATTTAAAATTGAGTAGCCGTTCAATTTAAGAGATGTCAGGCTGAGCTTGTTGAAGCCTTGTTGAAGCCTTGCCGAAGGCGGGTTGAATAAATTATACCTGCATTGACCTCTTTCAACGGGTCCAGGATAACAAAGCCTGCAGGTTCAATTAATTTTATCAACTTTACGGAACCTTTCCCCTTTTTTTCCCGTTTAGACAGAACAGATGAAGGCCTTTTTTACCATATTTATTTTTTCATTGATCTTACCGGGCACTGTACATTGCCAGACGGCTAAATTAGCCTGGGCCAAACAATATGCCGGTCCTTCATACGATGCCGGCCAGGCCATTGCACTGGATGCAGCCGGAAATATTTACGCCACCGGTTATTTTTCTGCTACGGCAGATTTTGATCCCGGCCCCGGCGTATACAACCTTACATCGTCCGCAGCAGAAGATATCTTCATCACAAAATCGGCCCCCGACGGCAGTTTGATATGGGCCAAAAGTATTGGCGATTTCAGGTACCAGGCAGGATATGCCATTACACTGGATGCTGCCGGCAGTATTTATGTAACCGGTATTTTTTTTGGTACGGTTGATTTTGATCCCGGCCCCGGCGAATCCAAACTGTCTTCTGCCGGTAATGAAGACGTGTTTATTTTAAAACTGGATAATAACGGCAATTATAAGTGGGCAAAAAAATTTGGCGGCCCTACCAACGATTACAGCAATGCCATCATACTGGACAATGCCGGCAATATCTACCTCAACGGCTATTTCGACGGCACCAGTAATTTTGATACCGATGGCGGGGTGTACAATCTCACTTCGCATGGCGCTACTGATATTTATGTTTGCAAACTCAACAGCAGCGGCAGTTTACTCTGGGCAGATGATATGGGTGGCACTTCATCAGATGCGGTATATGGTATCGGGCTGGATAACCAGGGCAATGTATATTCCACCGGTTTTTTCTTTGGCACAGCAGATTTTGATCCCGGTCCGGGTGTGGCCAACCTGCAGGCAACAGGGTTTGGTGATGGTGTTATTTTTAAATTATCCGGTGCCGGGAACCTGGTATGGGCGAACCGGCTGGGCGGTACCAAACAGGTGCGGTGCAACAGTTTAAAAGTAGACCCTGCATCAGGATATTTATACATTGCCGGGTATTTTGATGGTGATGAAGATTTTGATCCGGGACCCGGCACTTCTATACTTGCTGCACCTGTAGATGAAGAAGACGTTTTTGTGGCGAAGTATGACCTTAACTGCAATTTAAAATGGGTTAAACAACTGGGCGGACCCTCGTTCCAGGAAGCCTATGCCATTGATGTGGACGATGCCGGTAATGTGTACACCACAGGCTTTTTTGATGTGTCGGCCGACTTTGATCCCGGCCCTGGAAATTATACGCTCGTAGCATCAGGTATACCGGATGCTTTTGTAAGTAAGCTGAATGCTGCAGGTGATTTTGAATGGGCCGTACAGGCCAGCGGTATTTTTTTTGAAGGCGGTTATTCACTTAAAGTAAATAAAACCGGCGATGTATATGTGCTGGGTACCTTTAACGGCACTACGGATTTTGATCCCGGCAGTGAAACCTATGACCTTACCGCAGCAGGACAAAGCGAGGTGTTCATGCTTAAGCTCAGGCAATGTTATAATGTACCCCTGAATTCAACCATGAATATTACTGCCTGCAGGGCTTACACTTTAAATAATAAAACCTACGACAGCAGCGGAACTTACCTGCAGTCTGTTTTAAATGCAGCGGGCTGCGACAGTATTTTGATCAACCTGCACCTTACCATCAACAGGAGTGCCAATACCATCAATAAAAATATTTGCCAGGGCAGCACCTGGTTTGCCGGTGGTAAACTGCAAAATAAAACTGGGGTATATTATGATACACTGCAAACAGCGGCAGGCTGCGATTCTGTAGTGATCACACACCTGACCGTCAACGCAAATCCCCAACCCGTTTTGGGTACTGACAGGAATTTATGTGCCGGCCAGTCATTAATATTAAACCCGGGAATATTTCAATCGTACCGCTGGCAGGATAACAGCACACAGTCAACTTATACCGTAGCCGCACCGGGCACCTACAGTGTTACGGTTACTGATAATAACAGCTGCAGTGCAACAGCACAAATAAAAATTAAAAAGCTGGTGGTGCCACCAGCCGGTTTTTTACCTGCAGACAAAGCCTTGTGTACGGGTAATGTTTTGCCCTTACAAATTCCGGGTTATAAAAAATACCTCTGGGAAGATGGCAGTACTTCGGTATCAAAAGAGATCAGGAAGCCCGGCACTTATATTTTAACCGTTACCGATTTTGATGATTGCCCCGGCACAGATACGCTCCACATTACTGCAACAGATTGTATTATTGCCGGCATCCCCAATGTATTTACGCCCAATAACGACGGGTTGAATGACCTGTTCAGGCCGGTCATCAATACAGAGATCACACATTACCGTCTGCAGGTATTTAACCGTGCCGGCAGGAAAATATTTGAAAGCGGCCTTTATACAAAGGGCTGGGATGGCACGTATAAACAACAGCCGCAGCCGGCAGGTGCTTATGTATATCAAATGGAATTTGCCGACGGCGGCGGCAGGAATTATATCTATTCGGGAACGGTGACTTTATTGCGCTGACCACACCCGGTTTTTATACTGCATGGGTAGGTTTTATTTTATCTTTAATTGATGCTTTTTTGTAATTAAAAAGGCTGTTTCTTTTTGCTATTTCTCCCTTATCTTTGCCGCCTAAAATTATATACCTTGGCAACAAAGTTTTCAAAAGAAACTTATTTATACTGGTACGAATTAATGCTGCTGCTGCGCCGGTTTGAAGAAAAAGCAGGGCAATTGTACGGGATGCAAAAAATCAGGGGCTTCTGCCACCTGTACATAGGGCAGGAAGCTGTTGCTGCCGGTTGTATGACGGCCACACAGCCTGCCGATAAATTTATTACAGCCTATCGTTGCCATGCCCTGGGTATTGCAAAAGGCATCACCCCCAAGGCCGGTATGGCAGAACTGTTTGGTAAAGCCACAGGCTGCAGTAAAGGAAAGGGTGGCAGCATGCACTTTTTTGATGCGGAAGCTGGTTTTTATGGTGGTCATGGTATTGTGGGTGCACAGATTGGAACAGGTGCAGGACTGGCATTTGCAGAAAAATATAAAGGCACCAATAATGTGGCGCTTTGCTTTTTTGGTGATGGCGCTGCCCGCCAGGGTATGCTGCACGAAACTTTTAATATGGCCATGCTGTGGGACCTGCCTGTAGTATTTATTTGCGAAAACAACCAGTACGCCATGGGTACTTCTGTGGCACGTACCAGTAAAACACTGGATATTTATAAACTGGCCGATGCATATGATATGCCTGCTGATGCAGTGGATGGCATGAGCCCCGAAGATGTGCACAATGCTGTATTAAGGGCAGTAAACCGTGCCAGGGAAAAGGGCGGACCTACTTTACTGGAAATTAAAACATACCGTTATAAAGGTCACAGTATGAGTGACCCCCAGAAATACCGCAGTAAGGAAGAAGTTGAAGAATACAAAGAAAAAGACCCTATTGACCATGTGTTGAAAGTGCTTACAGACCAGTACAAGGTTTCCGAAGCAGAAATAGAAGTGATCAACGACAGGGTAAAAACAGAAGTGGAAGAGTGCGTAAAATTTGCAGAAGAAAGCCCATGGCCCGATGACAGCGAATTACTGAAAGACGTTTATGTGCAGCAGGATTATCCTTTTATAGTTGACTAAGTTTTGATTTTTTAATTTATAATTTTATTTTTTTTACAATGGCAGAGAAGCAAGTACAGGTTGAAACAGTGGAAACCAATGATGTGGTGGCAAGAGCAAAAGGCTTTTGGGCAAAATTCAGCAGGCCGATCATTTATGCCGGCAGCGCAATCATTTTATTGATTGGTGGCTGGTACGGTTATAAGTATTTCATAAAATTACCCAAAGAAAAAGAAGCCAGTGAAGCGATCTTCCCGGCTGAAAAATTATTTGGCAGGATGGCCCAGGAGTCAACCTTTACAAAAGACTCCGTAGGTACTGTATTAAATGGCGGTATTGACGGTGAAACCAAGGTGACAGGTTTACTGACCATTGTTAAAAAGTACAGTGGCACCCCGGCCGGCAACCTTGCCCAGTACATGACTGGTGCCTGCTACCTGCAGTTAAAGGATTTTAATAAAGCCATCCAGTATCTTAAAGAATTTGATGGCAATGGTGCCACACAGATACAAAGCGCCGCTTACCGTATGTTAGGTGATGCCAATGCAGAACTGAAGAAAAATGATGAGGCACTCAGCTATTATAAAAAAGCAGTTGATGCCGCTGCCGATAAAGACGAAGCCACTAAGTTTTTAGCTTTATCAAGGGCGGCCCTGTTTTGTGATGCCACAGGCAAAACAAAAGATGCCATTGAATTTTTAAAACAAATAAAGGATGAGATCACCCCGATAACCCGTGGCGGTTTCGACCCCGATAAATACCTGGCCAAACTGGGTGTGTTTGAGTAATTCACGCTCTAAACAACCAATTAACCAATTAACGGACCTGCCTGCCGGCAGGCAGGTTAACCAATTAACTTCAACATGTCTGTTAATTCATCAAACTTATATAATACATCAGGCATCCAATTACCAAAGGGTGCCTGTGTTGTAATTGTACGTACCGAATGGAATGCCGCATCGGTTGATCAACTGGAAGCAGGCTGTATCAAAATCCTGGATGACCATAAGGTAATGCACAAGACACTGGTGGTACCCGGCGCCTTCGAAATTCCCTTCAGCATTAAGCGGTACTGGGAGCAGCACAAATACAAAGATGATAAGCCCCATGTGTTTATTGCACTGGGTTGTGTGCTGCGTGGCGATACCCCTCATTTTGATTATGTATGCAAAGCGGTGACTGACGGTGTGGTGCAGTTGAATTTATTATTACCGGTACCCACTATTTTTGGGGTGTTAACTGTAGATAACCAGCAACAGGCAGATGAACGGCTGGGAGGGAAGCATGGACATAAGGGAGAAGAAGCTGCTATAACAGCATTGAAAATGATAAGCCCCCAAACCCCCTGAAGGGGGCTTAGCGGTACCTGGTAATGCAACGGGAATTACAGATTTTTACACTCTGATTTTGAAAAATATTTTAAATTTTAAAAAAACTGCGTAAGCTCCTTCAGGGGTTTGGGGTATTATGAAAGTTCAGTTATTCATACCATGTTTTGTTGACCAGCTCTATCCGCAAACCGCCTTTAATATGGTAAAGGTTTTGGAAAAAGCCACCTGCGAGGTTTCCTACAATACCAACCAAACCTGCTGCGGGCAGCCTGCTTTCAATGCCGGTTTTTGGGATGAAGCCAGGACGGTATGCACCAAATTTTTAAAAGACTTTGAGGGGGCTGATTATATTGTGGCGCCCAGTGCCAGTTGTGTGGGTTTTGTAAGAAACTATTATGCAAAACTGTTTGAAAACTCTTCGCAGCATAACGCCGTTAAAGATTTAAGCAAGCGCATTTACGAGTTCACTGAATTTTTGACTGATGTACTGCAGATAGAAAATTTTGGCGCCGCACTCAATGCCAAAGCCACTTACCACGACAGCTGCGCTGCCCTGCGGGAATGTAAAATAAAAGAAGGACCACGCCGCTTATTAAGCCATGTAAAGGGACTGGAGCTGGTGGAGATGAATGATGTGGAAACCTGCTGTGGTTTTGGAGGCACTTTCGCTGTAAAATTTGATGCCATCAGCATTGGCATGGCCGACCAGAAAACACGTAATGCCACTGATACCGGGGCTGATGTAATTATCTCCACCGACCTCAGCTGCCTCATGCACCTCGATGGCTATATCAAAGGCCAGAACCTTCCCATGAAAACCATGCATATTGCTGATGTGCTGGCAACAGGGTGGGAGTAATATATCTGCATTTACTTAATCCTTTACTGTGCTTTCATCGTAAATAGGATAAACCCTTTTACATGAAAAAAATAATAGCCTTTGCTGTTGGTTCCGCCTTTTTATTTTCCTGCCACTCAAAGCAGCAACCCATTGTACCTGCAGCATTCACCGACAGCCTGCTTAGCCATTATAATGCAGCAGCTGCCATCAGCGCTAATGAACAGGACATAGCCTTCTGGAAAAAAAGGATACAGCCCAACACACCCGATTATACCAATACCAGCCGCTATGCCGCCGCATTGATGGCAAGGTTCCAGTTATTGGGAGATATTGCAGATGTACAAGCGGCCGACAGTGTGCTGCTGAAACAGGTAAAAGATTTTAATGGCAAAGAAGCCGCCAGTTATTTGTCGCTGGTACCACATGCCATACTGCAGCACCAGTTTGTAAAAGCCGATTCATTATTGAGCATTGCAAAAAATATTGGTCTTAAAAATTATGAAAGCTTTGCCACTTCTTTTGACGTGGATTTTGAACTGGGGCGCATCACCCTTGCGGAACTTGATCTTAAAAATATTAAAGACCTCAAAGATTTTGGCTTCCAGTTCCGCACCAGTAAAATGATGCATTATACAGGCAACCTGGATGCTTCCATCAGTGCCATGAAAGAAGCTGCTGCACTGGGTGCATCCGTTCCTGTTTTACAACAATCTGCCTTATCCAATTTAGGCGACCTGTATATCCATTCCGGCGCCTTGCAAAAAGCAGCTGACTGTTTTACACAATGTATCAAAACCAATGCGGCAGACCTGCACAGCCTGATGGGCCTGGGATGGATTGCGCTGGTAAAAGATCATAACGACAGCCTGGCGGAACGCATTTTCAGGTTTGTATCCACTAAAACAAAATCGCCTGAACCGCTTTTTAAATTAATTGCCGTGGCACAGCAAAGGGGAGACAGTGTTTTGGAATTACAATACGCCAAAGCTTTTGAACAGGCAGTAACAGGCAGCCGTTATGGCAATATGTACAATAAATATTTGATCCAGCTGTACACCGGTATTTTGAACGCACCCGCAAAAGCAGTGGCCATTGCCCAAAGAGAATTATATAACCGTAATACACCGCAAACCAATGCCTGGTATGCCTGGTCATTAGCAAAAAATAATGAAGCAGCTAAAGCAGCAGCCGTTTACGAAGAAAAAGTTTCAGGCAAACCTCTGGAAGGACTGGAACTGTACTGGATGGGTAAACTGATGCAGCAGCTGAACAAAGGCTATAATGCCAAACAGTTTTTTGAAGAAGCCATTAAAAATAAGTACGACCTGAGCCCGGCTGTTGTAAAAGATATTACAACAGTACTTTAAAAAAATATCCTTTGTACGGCCCAGTATGTTGCCACCAGGCTGATCAAAATTGATAAAGGAATTACAATGGCTTTGCGGTAATAGGTTTTTTGGCTGAACCATTTGGCCAGCAGGAACCAGGCAGTAAGTATCACAGTTACCTGTCCCAGTTCCACACCCACATTAAACATCAGTAAAGAAGTAAAGTATTTGTTTTGCGGCAGTCCCAGCTGGCCCAGCACACTGGCAAAGCCCATACCATGAACCAGCCCAAATAAAAAAACCACGGCAATACGCGTTGGCCTTAACTGCCGGGAAAAAATATTTTCCAGCGCCACGTAAACAATCGATAAAGCAATTAAAGGCTCCACAATATTTGTTGGCGGTTGAATGATATGATACATGGATAAGCCCAGTGTAACCGTATGTGCCACGGTAAATGCAGTGGCCTGCCATAATACCGGCTTTAATTTAGGGCTTAATAAAAACAGGCTCAGTACAAATAATATATGATCAAGCCCCAGCGGAAGGATATGCTGGTAACCCAATTTTAAATACAGCAGGGCGGTATCAGTGCGGCTCATTTTTTCCAGGTCAATAATGGCGGCGTGGGCAAATACACCCTGGTGCAAGAGTAACCCGGTAAGCGCAAGTGCTGCAGCTTTGATCATTTGACTGTGATGAATTGTTATCATGAAGTTTGGTTGTGATACTTAATTACGGCACTGCACAACAAACGGATTGCATTACAAACGTATAATGCAGGTTATTTTAACGGAAAAAGGGGCATCTTTAAAAAGTTCGGGGATGGTATCGTCGTAAGTATTCAGGAGGGAGCTGTTGGCCTGTTCAAAAATGGTCTCTGCAATTTCACCAAAACACAATTCGGTAAGCAGTACCGGTTTTTTTCTATTTACAGGCTCCATCAATTTAATGACCGGCAGCCCCGTAAAAAGAGAAATAAATTTAGCTTTAGGTATGGCTACGTCTGCAGGTTGCGGCAAAACAAACAAAGCAGGAATTTTATTTTCTGTTTTGGTTTTTGATACTACAAAAAATCCTTGCGGAAAAAATACATGATGGTGCAGTATTTTTTGTGAAAATGCAACGGTGGTAATAAAAATAAATAAGGAGCTGATGTAAATTTTTCTTTTCATAAAATCTTACTTCATTTACAATAAAAAAAAACGGCAAAAAATATTTGCCGTTTTTTATTTTGGTGTCAGTTTACCAGGGATTAGCTAAATAAGGGAAGGATGCAGAAAATGCTTTGTCATTGGCATTTACGTTATCTTTTGTAAGTGTAGGGTTGCTGGCACCGGTTGAACCGCCAAATATCAGCAGCAGTTCCACATCAATCACATCATCATCCAGTTTTCTCCCGGTCAACACATTGGTACCGTCAAAAAATGTGGTGGTGCCTGTAGTGGATACACCCAGTACATCAGTAGAAAGTAATCCTGTAAAGGTGGCCGCATTTTGCCCCAGTGCATTGGTGGTATAACCCGGGTTTAATGCCAGCAGCCTTGCCTGGAACTTGCTTTGAAAAGCAGCGCCCATTGATGAAGGCGGCGTGGTGTTAAAAGCATCTTTGTCTGCAGCAACCGGAACAAATACCGTATTGATTGCCGGCCTTGCCATCTGGTCCTGCTGTTCGTAATAAACAGTGGGAGCAGGGTCATCGTTTTTTTTACATGAAGCGGCAATAACTGCAGCGCCCAGTAATAATCCAAATATTTTTATTGATTTCATTGTATGATTTTTATAAATTTCAGTAATTAAATTTTCTTTTTAGTTTCCAGCCATACGCTGATGGCGCCGGTTGCGGTTATCAGTGTTTTGGGAACTTCCACCACCACGCTCAATACATTGGTACCGGCAAAAGTATCTGTACCCGGGTTGGAGAAACCGGGAGCGGTACCGGCAAGGATAGCTTTGTAACGGTTCAGGTCAAAGAAGAAAGGATCATCACGCGGACCTGCAAAAACTTTTATGCCGGTGGCGCCTGTTCCAATAACAGCAGTACCCCCATAAGCGGTAACGGCTACGTCGGCAGTAACTGCCCCTTCAAGTTTACTTTTGGTACCCGTTGCAGAAGGTGCCACAGGTCCATATACCTGCATTTTATTGCTGGCGGCATCGTACTTGCATTGTATCACCAGGTCTTCTACATTATCGCCGGTTTTATCAATGTTAAATTCCAGCACGGTGTTCTCATCAAACTTTAATCCGGCAGAATTGGACGGTGTGGTCAGGCCCTGTGTATTGGCAACAAACACCAGGTTATTGGGATCCTGTGCCTTAAATACATACAGGTCGGTAATGTCGGTGCTCTGGTTGGTTACAGCCGGCGTATCAATATGGTCTGCCGCATAAATAATGCCCCCGGTAACCAGTGCTGCCGCAACTAAAGCTGTCAACAGCAATTTTTTTCTTTTCATTGTAATTTGTTTTTAGATTAATGATTTATAATAATTGCCCGCTATAAGACAACACAGTCACTTACGACAACAGGCTGATGTTGGATTTAAAAAAAATATTTTTTTTTGAACCCTGCTGCACTTCAATAGTCAAACTCATCAGCGGCAGTACGTTTCAGCCAGGTACCAAGGCCAGCTTTGCCCACATTATTTATATGCTTACATTTGAAAAACATTTTTCATTATTCATTTTCAATTATCCATTCTTATGGCATATTGGTTAGTAAAATCAGAACCCTCAGCATACAGCTGGGACCAGCTGGTAACAGACAAACAAACTGTTTGGAGCGGTGTACGCAATTATGCAGCCCGCATTAATTTAAGAGCCATGAAAAAAGGCGATGAAGCTTTGTATTACCACAGCAATGAAGGAGTGGAGATTGTGGGCATTGCCAAAATAATCAAAGAAGCCTACCCCGATCCCACCACCGAAGATGACCGCTGGGTGGCAGTGGATATAAAGCCGCTAAAAAAATTAAAACGTTCCGTACCGCTCGACATCATAAAAAAAGATAAGCGTTTGGCCAATATGGACCTGGTTCGCCTCGGCAGGCTGAGTGTGCAAACGGTAAAGCAAGAAGAATGGAAGATCATTATGGAGATGGCAGGAGAGTAATTCAATCTGTGGCAACACAAAAAAAACATATCGTTGTACTTTCCGGCGCAGGCATCAGTGCCGAAAGCGGTTTAAAAACTTTCAGGGATGGTGATGGCCTCTGGATGGGGTATAACGTGGAAGATGTAGCCACGCCGCGTGCCTTTAAAAAAAATCCCCAACTGGTTTTAGATTTTTATAACCAGCGCCGCAAAGATGTGGCCGCAGCACAACCCAATGCAGCTCATACCGGCCTTGCAGCGCTGGAAAAATATTTTGATGTTACCATCATCACGCAAAACATAGATGACTTACACGAACGCGGCGGCAGCAGCAATGTACTGCACCTGCATGGAGAAATTTTTAAAATGCGCAGCGTGGATGATGAGCATACTGTGTATGACATCAGGGGCGATATGAATGTTGGTGATACAGATGCACAGGGTTCGCAACTTCGTCCCTTCATAGTCTGGTTTGAAGAACCTGTACCCATGATGGAAAAAGCTGCCGCACTGTTATATGACTGCGATTATTTTGTAGTGATCGGTACTTCTTTACAGGTGTATCCTGCTGCTTCTTTACTGCATTATGCACCAACTTTAATTCCCAAATTCATTATTGATAAAAAAGTGCCGGCAGTGGGTAATTACCCTAACCTGCACATCATAGAACAGCCGGCTACTGCAGGAGTGGAGGAGTTGAGAAAAATATTACTTACTGATCATTTCCAATGAAACGTTAGCCGTCGAAGGCGAATTAAAGTAATGAAGTGATATAAGTTTAGGAAAAGGCTTCGACAAGCTCAGCCCGACAGCTATTAATAAAATATCCACAGGCCGGAACAATGATGTTATGATACCAACTCCGTTTCTGTAAACTTAATATCGTGTGCTTCCAGTTCTCTCAGCACCGGTTCATAAATTTCTTTTGCAGTGGGTATTTGTAATCCTTTAAGGGTAATGGTGCCGTTTAAAATTAATTTTGCTGCAATGCCCAGTGGCAGGCCAACCGTTTTTGCCATGGCAGTACGCAGGCTGTCTTCTCCCTTTACCACCAGGCTGCTTTTAATAAAATGCTGCTGCCGGTTAAGCTCATAACTGATCTCGTGCAGCATAACGATCATATCTTTATCCTGTGGCTGCATACCCAGTTTTATTTCTGCTGCAGCCTGTAAAATATCGGCCGAGCATTGTGCGGACTTGGGTAATTTGGTATTCGCAGTCAGCCCTAAAAAAGTAAACTGGTTAACCAGTTCTTCCTGGTAGGCTTCATCCACATACAGGTCGGCATATTCGGCCAGGTCCATTTCCGTCATCTCCACCAGGTATAATTTTCTTTCCAGCCAGTCGGCATAGGTTTCACAATCCATAATATTATCATGGTCTTCGGTATCCGTTAATCCTAAATTCACTACATAATCCCAGCCCCGGCAAAATGCAGGATAGCGAAGCGTGGTTCTTATAAATGTTGCTGCAGTTTCTAATTTATAAACTGGGATATAACTTAACGAATCCCTGTTGGGGTACCAGGCCATTTCTGTAAGCCCTGGGAAAAACACGGTATTGCAATGTTCAAAAACGTTGTGGTATTCTTTTTCAATGATGGCATTGGCTTCTTTATATACGGCGCCGGCACTTCCGGCCATAATGATATTTTTAGGGTTCCAGCTTATTTTATAATGCCAGGGGTTATTATCGCTTTCAGGGGCCACCAGGCCGCCACAATGACTTTTAAAGGAAGTGATGTTACCGCCTGCGGCTTTAATGGTATCAATCATTTTCATGGCGCTCATATGGTCAATACCGGGGTCCAGGCCCATTTCGCATAAAAACAGCAGTTCTTTGCTATTGATATCATTTTGCAAAGTTTTTATTTTTTCATCCACATAAGAGGCGGTCAATAAATTTTTACCAAGGGCCACACAATCCTGTGCCACTAAAAAATGAAGGGCGGGGGGCATCATGGAAATTACAATATCTGCTTTTTGAACCAGGTCACCCCGTTGTTCCGCTTTTGTAATATCAATTTGCACTGCTTCGGTTACCGGTGCATGATTGGTTTTGGAAAGTACCTGGTTTTTATCGGCATCGGCAATAATGATCTGCCATTGATTGGAGGTGGCTTCTTTAATTAAGTAGTCAATTAAAACGGTGGCCGATTTACCGGCGCCAAACAGGAGTATCGTTTTCACAAGTAATTTTTTTGCAATTTAGTTTATTTATGCGGGCAAAATAACCGGGCAGGTAAAACTTGAGCACTATCATAATTTTGTGGCTGTTTACCCGGCAGAAACTGCGCAAATTTTCACTTAAAATCTTGTCCACAGCACCCAAAGAAATGTGTAAAACTAAGCTTGTAAAAAGCCCTTTTTTAAGCGGTAAACCGTCTCAAATTTGTTAACTTCGCCAACCTGATTTTCAGGCTACATTTTTATGGAAAATAACGACGGATTACAAGGTGCCAATCTCAATAACCGGGGGAAGATCATCCCGGTAAATATTGAGGAGCAGATGAAGAGTTCTTATATCGATTACAGCATGAGTGTGATCGTGGGCCGGGCTTTACCGGATGTGCGGGATGGTTTTAAACCCGTTCACCGCCGCGTATTGTATGGCATGAGCGAACTGGCCAATTACAGCAACAGGCCTTATAAAAAAAGTGCCCGTATTGTGGGTGAGGTAATGGGTAAATACCACCCGCATGGTGATACAGCAATTTATGATACCATTGTGCGTATGGCACAGGGATGGAACCTGCGTTACCCGTTGATTGACGGCCAGGGAAACTTTGGCAGCCAGGGCGATGATCCCCCGGCAGCTATGCGTTATACAGAAATACGCATGGAAAAGCTGGCAGAAGCCATGCTGGACGATATTGAAAAAGAGACGGTGGATTTTCAACTGAACTTTGATGACAGTTTAAAAGAACCCACAGTGGTGCCTACAAGGATCCCGCAGTTGCTCGTTAATGGCAGCAGTGGTATTGCCGTGGGTATGGCCACCAATATGATGCCGCATAACCTCAGCGAGGTGATTGATGCCTGCATTGCCTATATTGATGATAATGCCATTACCATTGAAGACCTGATCAAACATGTTAAGGCCCCGGATTTTCCTACAGGTGGTATCATATATGGTTTTGAAGGCGTGAGAAACGGTTTTCATACCGGCAGGGGAAGAGTGGTGCTGCGTGGTAAAGTAAATATAGAAACCGGTGCCCATGGCCGCGAAAAACTGGTGATTTACGAAATACCTTACCAGGTGAATATCGACAGCCTGGCCGCCAAGATTGGTGAAATCGTTGCCGAAAAAACCATTGAAGGCATTGCCAATGTAAATGATGAAAGTAACAGCAAGGAAGGTATACGTATTGTTGTTGACCTGAAGAAAGATGCCGTGGCGCAGGTGGTGATCAACCAGCTGTATAAACATACCGAACTGCAAACTTCTTATGGCATCAATAACGTGGCTATTGTAAGGGGAAGGCCGCAAACGCTTAACCTGAAAGACCTGATAAAGGAGTTTGTTGATTTCCGCCATGAAGTAATTGTACGCCGCACCAAATACGAACTGCGCAAGGCAGAAGAACGGGCACATATCCTGGAAGGCTATATCATTGCACTGAATAATCTTGATGCAGTGATTGCACTAATCCGCAATTCTGCTACGCCCGTCATTGCACAGGAAGGGCTGATCAGCGAATTCGGCATGACCGAAATACAGGCAAAGGCCGTACTGGAACTGCGCCTGCAGCGCCTTACCGGCATGGAGATTGAAAAGATACGGGAAGAGCATGCCGAAATCATGAAGCTGATAGAACACTTAAAAGAAATACTGGCCAACGAAAGCCTGCGTTTTGATATCATTAAAACAGAGCTTACTGAAATAAAAAATAAGTTCGGTGATGAGCGCCGTACCGAGATCACTTACCTGGATGATGAAATAAAAATGATTGACCTCATCGAGGAAGAAGATGTGGTGGTTACCATTTCGCACCTCGGTTATATCAAACGCACTTCGGCTACGGAATACCGGCAGCAGCGCCGCGGCGGCCGTGGCGCCAAAGGCAGCAGCACCAGGCAGGAAGATTATATTGAACACCTGTTTGTGGCCAGCACCCACCATACCTTATTGTTCTTTACAGAAAAAGGAAGGTGCTTCTGGCTGCCCGTGTACCAGATACCGGAGGGAGACAAGACCAGCAAGGGAAGGGCCATTCAAAACCTGGTACAGATACCGCCCGATGATAAAGTAAGGGCCATTATTGATGTTAAGAATTTTGAAGATAAAGAGTATGTGAACAGCCATTATATTGTACTGTGCACCAAAAAAGGTTTGATCAAAAAAACAGACCTGGAAGATTTCAGCCGGCCAAGGCAAACCGGTATCAATGCCATCAACATTTTGGAGGGCGACCAGTTACTGGCAGCCAAACTCACCGATGGCAACAGCGAAATCATGATGGCGGTTAAGAGTGGCCGTGCCATCCGTTTCCCTGAAGAAAAAGTACGCAGTACCGGCCGCGGCGGACAGGGTGTTGCAGGTATAGAAGTGGATGATGAGCACGATGAAGTGGTGGGGCTGGTTTGTGTTAACCGGGAAGATAAAAGCAAAACCATTTTAGTGGTAAGTGAAAAAGGTTATGGTAAGCGCACGCCTTTAGACGATGCAGCTACCGGAGAAGCCAATTACAGGGTGACCAACCGGGGAGGTAAAGGGGTTAAAACGATTAATGTAACCAGTAAAACCGGCGGGTTGGTAGGGTTACTGGACGTTACCGAAAAAGAAGACCTGATGATCACCTGCCTTTCAGGCATAACCATCCGCATGCCGGTAAACCAGATCAGCGAACAGGGAAGGGCTACACAGGGCGTAAAACTGATAAGGGTTGATGATGGCGATGCTATTGCGGCCATTACCCAACTGGACGAAAAAGAAGAAGAAACAGAAGAGCCAATCAACCCGGAAATGCCGGCCGAGGATAATACAAGCACACCAGAAATTTCATCTGAAAATAACGATGAATCAGCTGATATACAGTAAATGAGAAAATATACTGCATATAAAAAGTCAATACTTTCAGGTATTGGCTTTTTATTTTTTATGACAGGTGTGGCAGCTCAGGATATAGCCCGGGTTGAGCAGTTATATTCGCAAAAAAAATTACCCGAAGCCAAAGAAGCCATTGATAGTGTTACCAACACAGGAGGCAGCAGTGCGGCAGCTTATTTATTAAAAGCGAATATCTATAACAGCATCGCCAAAGACCTGTCGTTGCAAAATTTAACCGCAGATGGAAAACAGGAGGCTTTTAACGCCCTGCAAAGTGCAACAGCCCTTGATAAGACATATGTAACCGCACAACTACAGCCTCAATATGCTTTAGCATGGGAATTATACTCAGGCTATACCAATGATGGCCTGGCATATTATAATGCAGGTGTGGAGCGGAATAATAAGACTGGTTTTGGTGCAGCCCTGGTTAGCTTTAAGAAGGCCGGCACTGTCAGAACCTTTATTACTGCCAATGCCTGGGGTACAACTGCAATTGATACAGCAAATTTATATTATTGTGCTAAAGCTGCCATTAATGCTGACAATGAAACTGATGCTGTTATTTATTGTAAAAAAATTGCCGATAATTATTTGATTCAAACATCATTAAGCAAGGGCTACGAGGACATTTATAAATGGCTGGCTTATTATTATAAACAACAACAGCTGGCTGAGCTTTTTAACCGCTACTGTGCCATAGGCGCAAAACAGTTTCCCCAATCAGTTTACTTTTCGCTGTTACAGGTTGACTGGTTGCGGCAGCAGGGTGATTATATGAACATGTTTGCCTTTTACCAGGACATTTTAGAGAAACAACCCGGCCATCCCGGGTACCAACTCGCGTTTTTCAATGACCTTTATAATTATGTATTCCAGGGCGGGGAACCGGTCAACGATAAAACTTTCTATACGGATAGCCTGGAAAAAGGGTTGCTCAAATACCTGGGCAAAAATCCTGCAGCCAATGATGCCCGGCTGTTACTGGGGAAATTATATACCAATGAAGCTGCCAGTATTGTAAAAGAGACAGGAAATTCAAAAAAAATAACTGTATACCGGAGCTTGCTGATCAAAGCAAACAGCCAGTTTCAAAGGATCATAAGAGCGAATAATGGTAAGAATAAATCTGCGCTTTATTCAGAAGCCTTCTCATTATGGAATGCAAATAAGAGACGGATGCTGCTTCTAAAAACTAATTCCAATAATTAATCTACGCCACAATCTTCGCTCTGATGTGGGAGGGTGCAATTTATTTTCTTTGAACCGAAGGGGCTATTTAACATAATATTAATTATAGGACTTTTGTATAGTTTCCAGCCCCTTATCAGTGAAAAAACAATTTCGGAAAATGCCCGCAGTTAGTCTTATCCAGGGCTTTTAGTTATATCGAAATACAAAACATACATTTGCGCAAATGCAATCAGACAATTTAAACGACACGGTACTTAAAAGGATTCTTGACAATTTTAAAATTGAAGCATTAAACGAAATGCAGTTGGCTTCGCTGGAAGCCTGTAAAAAAAACGCGGACGTTATTTTAGTGGCTGCAACCGGCTCAGGAAAAACACTGGCTTTTTTATTACCCCTGCTTGAGTTGCTTCAAAAAGACAGTAAAGTGCCCCAGGCTTTAATTATTGTACCCAGCCGCGAACTGGCCATACAGATTGATGAGGTATTCCGTAAAATGCAGACCGGTTTCAAGGTTACCCTTTGCTATGGAGGCCATAAACGTGAAATTGAGGAAACCAATTTACTGCAGGCCCCGGCATTGATCATTGGTACTGCCGGCCGGCTGGCCGATCATATCCGCCGCAAAAATTTTGACACCGATGGCATTACCACGCTGGTACTGGATGAATTTGATAAATCACTGGAACTGGGCTTCCAGGAGGAAATGGAATTTATCATTGATTCACTAAAAAATATTAATAAAAGAATTTTAACCTCTGCTACTGAGGCTGTTAGTGTACCGGATTTTATTGGTTTGAAAGAACCTGCAAGGCTGAATTTCTCAGGTATGGTTAACGAAAACTCTGCCGGTCTGGCCATAAAAACTGTTTTTTCCGGGGAGAAGGATAAAGCCAATACCCTCTTCCAACTCATCTGTTTTTTGGGCAACCGGTCCACCATTATCTTTTGTAACCACCGGGAATCGGTGGAAAGAACCAGCGCTATCCTTTCTGATAAGGGGATTGTAAACGTTTTCTACCATGGTGGCATGGAGCAGCAGGAACGCGACAGTGCTTTATGTAAATTTAAAAACGGTACTTCTACTATTTTAGTAACTACTGACCTTGCAGCCCGCGGCCTGGATATTCCCAATATCCGTAACATCATTCATTACCATCTTCCCACGGGTGAAGATATTTTTACGCACCGCAATGGCCGTACGGCCCGTATGGATGCCAGCGGTACAGCTTATGTAATTTATTCAGCAGAGGAAAAACTGCCGGATTATATTACTGCCACAGCAACCGAACAGGAATTGGCCGGCACCTATGAACTTCCCGAAAAACCAAAATGGAGCACCCTATTTATTGCTGCAGGTAAAAAAGATAAAGTGAATAAGATCGATATCGTGGGTTTCCTCTCTCAAAAAGGGCAATTAAAAAAAGAAGATATCGGCCTGATTGAAGTGAAAGACTTTTTTTCTTTTGTGGCCATTAAGAAAATCAAAGTAAGCGAAACACTCCGCTTCATTACCAATGAAAAAATAAAAAATAAAAAAGTGAAGATTGATATTGCGAAATAGCGTAAAATAATCAGCGTATTAAAATACTGCTTCCGCTTTTGGAATGTATATTTCCATCAACTCCCAAACCTTCCACCATCCATACCACGGTTTGCATTTCCTGTTTGGCATTTTTAAATGAACCGTCCCAACCCTGTTTGGGATCTGAAGTTTGATAGAACAACTGTCCCCAGCGGTTATATATCCTGAAATAGCGCAGCTGCTTAATACCATACATTACGGGACGCAGCACATCATTCTTTCCATCACCATTGGGGGTAAAAGCCGTAGGTACATAAATTTCAATACCCTTAACTATTTTTACCACCTGGGTATCTGTGGTGACGCAGCCGGTTTTAGTGGTCACATCAATGGTATATAACTGCTCGGTGGTTCCTTTAAATACGGGTGTATAACTGGTGGGGTCATTTAAGTTAACAGCAGGCTTCCATAAAACGCTGCCGCCAAAAGAACGGGCCTGCAGGTCTAATGGCAGGTTGATCACCGCATATTCCACGGGATAACCGATAGCAGGTTTGGGCCTGTCAATTACCAATGTCTGTTTGGTCATGTGCACCGGGTTGGGGCAGCGGTCGGAACTTACCGATAATGTTACTTCATATGTTCCTGCCTTGGTATATACCTGTGGCGGCGGGTCACGTAAAAT
>Ga0209023_10002784_pt1 | contig 21406 bp, 30 predicted proteins | sample LakOneMetagenome_FD_187468 | JGI IMG/M metagenome (GOLD analysis project Ga0209023, IMG submission 187468) | Freshwater and sediment microbial communities from Lake Erie, Canada (SPAdes) (version 2) | ecosystem: Environmental > Aquatic > Freshwater > Lentic | place: Lake Erie, Canada...
TCACCACGATGGGGTCGGTCCAGTTGCTGAAAAAGACCCTGATCGGGAAATCGAGATGGCAATGCCTGACGCCATTCTCGAAATAGCCAATGTTCTGGGCCGCGCCCTCGGCGGTGTAGCTGACCATCCAGGCGAAAGGAATCCTTGGCCGGTCTTTCGAATGCGGTTCGGCCAAGCGCCTCATGATCGATTCTGGCACCTCGCGCGCCAGAACGTGTTGGTGGTCACCGTCCATTATTCTTCCGTGGTTGGGTATGCATCACTGCATTATCCCGGCGCGCACACAAGTCTCGCAACTATCCCAGGTCATGTGCCGCGGCGCCCGCCAGCGGCCACCTCAAGTCCATCCACCAGGTCCAGCACCACCCCTACGTCGGCGGGCTTCACCAGGTGCCTATTGAAGCCGCTGGCCACGACCCGAGCCTTGGTCTGGGCATCGTTCCAGCCGGTCAGGGCGGCGATGTAGATATCGGAAAGGCCTGGCAGCTCGCGAAGGGCGACGGCGACCTCATACCCGCTCATCTTGGGCATGCCGAGGTCAAGGATTACGACCTCGGGCGCGAATGCTGCGGCGAGCGCGAGCCCTTCCGGGCCGCTGTTTGCGACGGCCGTATCGTGCCCGTGGAAGCCGATGAACATGGCCAGCAGCGTGGCTGCATCCGCATTGTCGTCGACGACCAGGACTCTACGTCGTGAAGGGGCCGGCTGGGAATCCATGACCGATGGGGCTGGCGCTTTCGCGCTCGATCCCGATGTTATTGTTACGTTCATTTTAGCGAAGAGTTCACAATCTGCACGTCCGCTTGACCATCGGACATGCTCGACGCTGGAAAGCCGCTTTGCGATAATGCCCTGGTCATTAGCAGGGCTTCGCGCCCAGATAAAACAGGACATGCACGCTCCCGGCGATTCGATCCCTTTCGCGCTTTCCGAGGCCGACCAGCTGCTCTATGAACCGCGAGCTGTACCGCTGGGGAAGAACTGCGGCTGCATCTGCCCTGGTTGCCGGCAGCCGGTCTACGCGAAGCACTGCATGTCCGGCAAGCGCGCGCCGCACTTTGCTCATGCTCCAGGATCGGACTGCGCCAACGGCTTCGAGACGGCCCTGCACCTGGCTGCCAAGCAGCTGATCGAGGCCCGACGCATCCTGGCCTTCCCCGAGCTGCTGGTGTCGATCAAGATGGTCGACGATCTCGGGCGCGTTCATCAGCCCGAAAAGCAGCTGGCGCAAGCCGGCCAGCGTCAGCTTTCGAACATCGTACTTGAGCAGGCCCTGGGCCAGATCCGGCCAGACGTCCGCGTCGACGCCGAAGGCTTGGGGCCGGTGCTGGTTGAGGTGGCGGTGACCCACTTCGTAGGCGAGCAAAAACTCGCCCAGATCAAAGATGCCGGCGTGCCGGCGATCGAGATAGACCTCTCGACGTTGAGGGACGCGACTTTTGAGGCGCTCGAGGTGGCGCTATTCGACAACCCGACGGGCACCAGGTGGCTTTACCACCCCGATGAGGCAAGAACCCGGCGGGCGCTGCGCGAATCCATCCAGTGGTTATTGGACGCGGCGACCAAGGAAGCGGAAGCACGGAAACCGATGCGCGCAGTATCCCTGTTCAGCAGCGAGTATCTGGCCGAGAGGGACGCGGAGCAGGCCGAGCAAGCGGCGCGCAGGAAGGCCGAAGCCGAGGCGGTGGCAGAGCGCGCGCGCCAGGCCGAGGAAGCACAACGCCTGCAGCGCAACGAAGCATTGAAGCAGGCCGCCGGCTTCAAAGCCAGGCCGGAGGAACACAAACGGCAGATCCTGCTCCGCCGGCTCGGCCGGGAGCAGCTGCCTTCCGTTTTGGCTGCGGAAGTGCGGGGTGCGACGGCGTTCGGGGTGGCGGATCCGCTGCTGTGGCAGGCCACCCTCTTCGGCGGCCTCATCCACAAACAGGCGGCCAAGGGCCACGCCTGGGTCGCCAGAAACTATGCTCGTGCCTGGATGCGCCACCGCTTCGCCATTCCCTCCTCGCTCGGCTGGCTCGCCGATAACGCGATCGACGACTACTTGATGAAGCTCTCGGCCGCCGGCGCGCTCATACCGGGGAGAGGTAATTCGTACGCGATCTGGGTTGCAGACCTGCAGTGCCTGGAAAATCTTGTCGAGCTACGGTATGACCAGAATACCGGCCCAGCTCGCCTGCAGTGGGCGCCAGAGAACGAATTCCCTGGGCGCGTCGAGATCGGTGTGTTGACCAAAACGATGGTGCCAAGCCCGAGCAACGCGAGTCGATGGGTCAGTTTCGCCGAAAAGATGCGTAAAAATATCTGGTTCCCACCGCTTGAGATCTGCGAGTGGGCCAGTCAGCTGGGCGGAAGCAAGGAGACTGTCGCCCTATACTTGATTCGACTCGGATTTCTGCGCCTCGGGCCGAAGATCCCGGCCTAAACTGGGCCGATTTACCTTCCCTGCGGCCGCGAGCTGGTCGACTGGTCCCGCTCCCCAGCATCTGGCGCCGCGGCGGCGGGCGCCGAGAGCGCGCGGTCGTAGACTGCCCGCAGCCCGCGCGCGGCCGTAGCGATCGCACCTGGCGCGTTCTCGCTCACCTGCTTGGCAGCTGGCGCGAACGAATACTCGCCGCGCAGCACGGCCGGGATCTGGTCGACCAGCCCTGGCGCCATGTGCATCTTGGCCAGGCACTGGGACAGGTAGGCACGATCGCCGACCATCTCGATGGCGCCCTGGTACGCCTTATCCGCCGACGGGCCGTAGGCCTTGCGCACCTTTTCCCAGGCTGCCTCCGGCACCGGTCCCCAGTGTCCTACCATCATGGCCAAATCGATGATGTCTCGGCTTGCCACCGCCTTGTCGCGGTACCGGTCGGCGTTCGCCAGCAGCTTCTCGGCGTACATGTCGGCGCGTGCCAGCGTCGGCACGCCAGTCTTCGGGTTCATTGCGCCCTCGATCTGAATGCGCCCCTCGCTGACGATCTCGAATTTCACCGGCACGTCGTCGACACGCAGAAAGGTCCGGATGCCGTACCGGTCGGCGCGCACGTCGCGCGCCAGCTCTACGGGCCGGGCGAAGATCTCGCCGAGGGACCCATTGTCGATCGTATTGCGCAGCGCGCGGTAGCCGTCCTGTGAGGCGCACAGGAAATCGATGTCGACCGACTCCCGATATTCGTCCAGCGCCAGCACAATTGCCGTGCCGCCGCCGAAAAAGCACTGGTTTTGCACGAGGAAGTCGGTATTCAGGGCAGACAGCAGCGTCTGGATCCGGTTATGGTGGTCGCGCTTAAACATTCATCAGCCCGTTGCCGTAATTTTTCATAAGGGACTGGATCAGGTCGCGCTCTTCCTGGCCGAGGCCATCCTGGTCGACGAAGCGCCAGTTGCTTTCGTAGAGCCCAAAGGCTTCTTCCGCCGTGATTTCGTCGTCCGGCCGCCTGCTCCACGCGATAAGGGCCAGCTGGGGGTATTGCCCGATCTTCAGGGTGGTCGGCAAGGTATCCATGAGGAGAATTATGATGCGCCCGAGCGGAATGTCAACCGCGCGGGGCCGGCTGCTCGGCATTTGCCTCGCGCCAGCTCTCGAAGTGGTCGGCCAGCCATCCGTACGGCGGCGCTTTCCTGCTCTGTTACTAGAGACAAGTCGGAGGGCTGCAGCAACGCCGACTTTTCATTTATGTGACGCGTTACGCTTTTTCGCTGAGTTAGAGACTGTCTGGGGTCGGCAGCTTACCCGCCTCGTCCAGTTCGAAATCGCACGAAGCACAGAAGAAGTCGCCCAGGGCGTCGCAGTGATACCGCCAGCTCTCGCCACATTCAGGGCACTTGACGCGCGTGACGTAGGTGCCTTCGCGCTCGTCCCAGGTACAGTCCCACTTGTCGAGCGGCGCAATCGCTTCCATCTGCGCCCGCTCGTACGCCCCAAGGCCACCTTCCGGTTCGGGCTTGTGGGTGCGCTCATGTTCTTGCCGCTTTGCTTCGGCAAGATCCTCTTCGCGCAGTTCGTCGTCGTGGCTCATGGCGTTTCCCCTACTTTTGACTGACACGCAAAATGACCTTGCGAGTTTCCATCGACGCAACCTCTGCTCGGCGCTTTTGCATCCATGCCTTGAAATCTTCTTTTTCCTCAGCAGCTAGCACATCTTTGCGTAGCCATGCTTTGATGGGGCCGGCGTCACGGGGCTGGCCTAGAAACTGATGGATCGCTTTGTCGGTCCATAGTCGCTCCGATTTAAGCGTCTGCTTACTTATCCATTTGGCATGCCATTTCTGCCTAGCTGCTGCGCGCTGCTTTCTGCCGAACTCTCGCCGCTCATGCTGGCTGAACATGTGCCAGCTACCGTCATAGTAAGGCATGCTTCCTCCAAATCCAGGCCGAGCTTTGCCGTTCCGTTCACTTCATAATCGATTGGCCCAGCGACAGCCGGCGCGAGATCGAGAACAACACGCTGCGCTCTGCCTCGTTGTCCATATCGTGCTGCCATTCCGCCCAGCCAGCAATATTCACTTTCGGCCCAGGCCAGATGTTCCCGCGTGGCCTGGCGACTTCGGTGACGCGCTTCCCGTCCACGTGCAGCAGACCCCACCGCGCCGGCAATTCGTCGGCCGCTATCAGGCCGGCCGGGCAGATATAGAAGCGGTACAGCCCGATCCCGCCCGCCTCGCGATGCGGCTTCTTCCTATCGGCCAGGAAGTCAGCCCGGCTTACCTTGGACTCGATGGTCGCAGAGCACTGCGAGCGAAACCCGATTACGTCAGCGCGTTCCCGGCATCCTAGCGCGGTCAGATCGGTCGCGACGACGGCAAACCCGTTGCGCTTCAACCAGGCCGCACCGATTCTCGCCAGTTCATCATGCAATTCGCTCGGCATGGGCTTTTCCGTTCTGTTCGTTAGTCCGAATCGCAGCCACGTCCAGCGCCCAACATCTGCGCGTGGTACGACCTGAGCGCCGCTTCACCGGCGCCGACCTGCAGCTCATCAATCATGCGCCAGGTCCGCGTGCGCTGTTGCGGCATATACCGATAAGGATCACTGACCAGCCCGCACGCGAATGCGCCGTCCGTTTTTCGGATGAGTGCGCGGCAGACTTTGCTGTCGCCGAGTTCCTGCCCCAGCAGGCACACCTCGTTGACGCAGCAATGGCCGCATCCGTTGCAGCGATCACCGTACACGGGCTTTGCGATACTCAGGATCGGAATCGTCGTGGCCATGATGTTTTTCGAAGGGTCAGTTGTAGATCACGTGGACCGGCATGCCGGTCATCTCCCGGAGGCGATTGACCGTGGCCAGGTGCATCTTGCCTGCCGCATCGTTCAGGGGGGGCGTGACCGTGACGTAGATTGGTTCGTCGGCGCGGACCTTTTGCGCCAAGGCTTCGATCATGTCGATCTCGTTGTGCTCGTTCGGGCTCATGTTTTCTCCTTGGCCGGCGCCATGCCAACCTTCTCAGCGCCGAAGCCGCCTCGTGGGCGGCGTGGATACTGCTGGGACTTTTCCTTTGCGATCAGGCCGCTACCTGCTGGGCCGACTTGTAGGCCTTCTCAACGTCGCTCTCGAAGATGCGTTCGCCGGTAACCGCATGCTCGACCCACACGCGCCAACCGTTCGCGGCGACCTTCTCGGCATCTCTCAATACCTCGCCGCGGCGACCAGGTCCGGAACCGTCGGTGAACACGCGAGTGAACATCGCGGGGTTGCCGGCGACGTACTTCAAGGTCCAGCATTTTTGCGTAGCCATCAGTTTTTCCTTGCTCAGATCAGTTTGACGACGACGCCGGCAGCAGCTACCGCTTCCAACGTCGGAAAGAGCGTCGCTTCATGAATCACGAAGCCCTGGGAGTCCATCACGTCAACGCCAGCGTGCCCACGGTCGACCACCTGACATTCCATGCCCTCACCAGGTGCGTCGACTCGCCTAGTGTCGCCATTCCAGTCCACAAAGAATCCAGTTTTCATCATGGTTTTCATTGCTCAGTCCGTTGTCGGTCGTTCGTCCTGCTGCGCGTTCGGGGGCGGCGAATCGACCACGACTAAGAACGCCTAACAAAACCTCTCAACGTACCTCCAACAGATGAGAGAGCAGGCTAGCGAAAGGAAGGCTTGGTGAATGTCTGCCCGACGTTCGTAGCGGATACGTAGTCGGCGAAATCGGTGGAGCCAACCAAGGGTTCGCTCCACGACCCATCGCCATCGGCCAAGCCTTTCGCGTGACTCCACACCATAACGCGCGATTCTTGCGACAATCCCTTGCCGACGCAGCCAAACTCGATGAGCTCGCGAAGCGTAGGCTCGATCGGCGTGTAACTTTGCTGGACGTTTGCGAGCGCGTCCAGACAGGCCCTTAACAGCCGGGATCGCCTCAACCAATGGTATTAGTAGCCGCGAGTCGTGTACTTGGGCGCCCGTGATACAGGCAATCAAAGGGAGTCCGCGCTGATCGACAACAACATGGTGTTTGCAGCCTAGTTTGCCCCGATCAGTTGGGTTTCGCCCAGTGTGCTCGCCTCCAGATGGTGCCGGCACGCTAGCGGCGTCGATACTAGCTCGTTCCCAAAGTATTTGATCGTGCTCGCGGAGCCGACGCAGGACTGCCTCGTGAACACGCTGCCAAACGCCTGCTTGCATCCATTCATGCAAGCGACGCCAGCAAGTCATACCACTCCCGCAGCCGAGCTCACGCGGCAGATACTCCCACGGTATTCCGGTCTTGAGAACGAAAAGGATCCCAGTGAGGGCCGCGCGATCATTGATGCGTGGCCGTCCGCCTTTTGGCGATTGACAGTGCTTGGGTAGGTGCGCGGCTATAAGCGTCCAGAGGTCTTCGGGCAGAAGTGCTTGAGCCATGGCATGAGTCAAGTTGTGAACACTGTCGTCTTGACTGACGAAGCTCGTTAGGCCGAGCGCTCCTCAGCACAGCCGAGCATGGCGTCTCCGATCGCATGATCGCCTTGGGCCTGGAGCATCTGGCCAGCACGACGAATATCCCGGACCTCTTTATTCTGGCTCAGCTTGGACTTGCCAACCAAACGGGTAATCTCGATCTCCAAACCTACAATTGCCTTGAGCATCGAATCGATATATTCCCTGGAACTGTCGCCCATCTTCCATGGGGTTTCCTGCGAGGCTTCGTGGGTGCGCGTCAGGCGCGCAACGACACCGCGAACGAAGCGCTCGTCATCACGAATCGTGACGCGCCCATGGGCATGCGCAACCATGTAGTTCCAAGTCGGAACCTGCTTGTGGAACTCATGCTTGGATGGATACCAGTTAGGCGATACATACGCATCGGTAGCACGGAAGACCACCATGACGTCACCGCCGTTTGCAAGATCCTGCCATACAGGATTCGCCCGAGCCACATGGGCGTGCAGCGTCCCCATCTCGCCCTGAGCGGTGAGGAGTTCGAAGGGGATATGGTTGGCGTCTAGACCACTTGTCCCATGTGTAACCAAGATGCCGAAAGGATGTTGCCTGATGAGGTCGTGCAGCACTTCCGTGCGGGACTCATCAAAATGGGTAGGCACGTACATTTTTGTCTCCTGTTTCTTTAAATCGTTAAGCCCGGATTAACACGACGCCGAAAATCAAACAGCATGCACCGGCAAGCCGGACCAGGCTCACAGAGTGTTGTGGAGTACCAAACAGGCCGAAGTGATCGAGCGCTAGGGCACCGATCATCTGTCCGACCACGACCAAGGCAAGCGTCGTCGCGGCTCCCAGACGCGGAACCATCAAAATTGCGATACCGATGAAGACAGCGCCGAACAGGCCACCAATCCAAGATATCCAAGGCGCACCGCCAGCAAAGGACGAAGCCACACGCGGTCCTGGCGCAACAAGTGCAACAGCAAGCATTGCAATAAGACCGACGAAATAGCTAACCGAGCCAGCCCACCATGGCGAGCCGATATGCACACGGAGATTGGCATTGAGCACTTGCTGAAATGCGAGGCTTGCTCCAGCAAAAATGGTGAGCAAGTACCACAAGGTAGAGGGCATGAACGACATATTCTGCTTCAGGCATTCACGGTGTCAGCGACAGGCATGGCAATGCCTTCGGTTAAGTAAGGCGTGATGTTCGATAGCATCCGCTGGATGTGCTCATCCTTTTCCCCGACAGGTGCGACGTAGTGCATGGCTTCACGCGCTGCCTCAATACCGTCCAGCCGTGCGATGAACCAGGATGCAAGATATTGAGACGCCAAGCAGCCACCTGCTGTAGCGATATTCCCTCTGGCAAAGAACGGCTGGTTGAGCACATCGACGCCAGCCTCCTGGACCCAAGGTTTCGTTATCAGGTCGGTACAGGCAGGTATGGTGTTGAGCAGCCCGAGCTTGGCCAACACCAACGTACCCGAGCACTGTGCGCCCAGTAATTGCCGGTCAGGGTCGAGCTGCAACTGGGCCATCAGTGCAGCATCTGCCACCACCTCCCGCGTCTGCGCGCCGCTCCCGATGAGTACGGCATCAGCGTGCACTGCTTCGGACAGGGAGACCTGGGCCTCGAGGACCAACCCATTCATCGATGTAACCCGGTTGGTCGGGCTGGCGATCGAAACACGCCATCCTGGTCTTTTGACGCGGTTCAGGATGCCAAAGGGAATAAGTGAGTCAAGCTCGTTAAAGCCATCAAACGTAAGGATTACGATGTGCATGGTGCTGGAACTCCGTTTAGTTAGTCGCGTCGAAATCTTAGGCGTAATATTCAGTACAATCAAATAATCGTCATGGATACAATCTGACATGCCACGCGCTCGATACAAACAGGTAGTAGATGAATTTGCAGAAGACATTCGTTCGGGAAAACTGCGCCCTGGGACCCGTCTGCCAACACACAGGGATCTCGCCGCGAAGCACGGGCTTGCTTTAGCGACTGCCACCCGTGCCTATGCCGAGTTGGAAGGAATGGGCCTCATAAGCGGTGAAACAGGGCGCGGCACCTTCGTGCGGGAGACTGCGCTTCCTTATGGGCTCGGGGTCGACCAGCAAGCGGCAACCGACGACATGCTGGATCTGAACTTCAACTATCCGTCGTTGCCTGGTCAGGCCGAACTGCTGCGCACCGCCTTGCGTAAATTAGCAGCATCAGGTGATCTAGATGCGTTGCTGCGCTATCAGCCACACGGCGGCCGCCCGCATGAGCGGGAGACAGTTGCCCGGTATCTTGCCAAGCGTGGCTTGGCTGTCGATGCGTCGAACGTTTTAATTGTCGATGGTGCACAGCATGGGCTGGCCACAACAGCAATGGCTTTATTGAAACCTGGGGACGTGGTTGCGGTAGATGCGTTGACCTATCCAGGGATAAAAGTGCTGGCCGAGAATCTGAACTTCGAACTGGTACCCATTCCAGTAGATAGTGCAGGTCCCAATCTTGATGCCCTCGAAAAATTGTGTATCAGACGCAGGGTTCGGGCGATCTATGCCCAGCCCACCGTGCAAAATCCTTTAGGCTGGGTTCTGCGACTCGACCAGCGACACGACCTGGTAGCGTTAGCTCGGCGATACGGTCTGGTACTTATCGAAGATGCACCGTACGCTTTTCTTGAAGAGAACGCGCCACCGCCTCTGGCTGCTTTAGCTCCCGAATTGACCGTTTACGTATCGGGCTTTTCCAAGAGCGTGGCCACCGGCCTTCGTGTTGGCCTTGTGGTTGCTCCTAGCGAGTGGATTCATCGAATCGAAAGGGCGATCCGGGCAACAACCTGGAATACGCCCGGGCTTACAACAGCCATTACCTGTGGCTGGATTGAGGACGGTACAGTAGCACGCTTCGAGGTAGAGAAACGCCAGGATGCTGTTGGCAGGCAATCGATTGCCGCCGACGTCTTTGCAGGAATGCAATATCTTAGTCATCCTGCCTCCTATTTTCTGTGGCTACCGCTAATGGAAGAGGCGCGCGCGGACCGTGTGGCAGGTGCATTACTCGAGCGTCGGATTTCGGTGTCGACTGCTCAGCCGTTCTCGACAACCGCCCAGGCCCCGCATGCCATAAGAATTGCGTTGGGCTCAGTGGAACTGGGCATGCTTACTCACGCTCTCGCTTCGGTAAGACGCGTAGTCGAAAGCCAAACCTATTGCTAGACATCAAACATTTCTGAACGATTAATCTTCCAATTCATGTCGTTAGTCTGCTTGCGCGCCCGACAGCGGACCGTCGGAGAGCTCTGTACATGAGGTTATTGCTACCGAAACAAGCGGGGGTTTTGTTAGGCGCTCTAAACCAGCGCGCTTGACGTTATCTGCCCAGCTTCCCGGCACGCCGAACCAGTGACCACCCCACGAGACAAAAACAATGTCTGGAACGGTATTCGCGCCGGTGTGGGTCATAGCTTTCCTTTAGTTTCGGCCCATCGCCGTATCAAGTGCATATTGCGTGTCGCGCTGAGCGTTGAAGAGCGGACCGAGAACCATGTCGCCGTATTCTGCCCGCTCGCACTGCTCACGTGCCCGCTGGAGCGCTTTCAGTGCGTCCTTGAGCGCATTGCTGGCCTCAGTTTCCTTATTGCTGAGCATGGGCTTTTCCCTTACGATTTACGCGACGGCTCTTGGCCTTGATCTAACGCCGCGAGGGTGCCTAACACCATCGCAATAGCAAACCCTATCAGGTGCCAAAGCCCTTCTTGTTTTCGGCACCAGAGTACTGCAGCGATGATGACCAGGCCGCCTACCAGCTTGACTAATCTGACCGTTCGTTCAACCTGCTCCACGCGACGGACCTTTACGACATGTTCAAATCGCTCCGTCGCATCTGTGCGGGCGGCGGCGTCATCGGCATGAATCGCCGCGCAGCCCTGCAAAATATCGAGGTAAAGTTTTCGATCCTTGGCATTCATGAATTCTTCTCCGTGTCGATAGCGCTGCGGGTTTGGCGCCTCAAGGTTAAAGCGACGTCAACGAGGGGCATAACGCACAGTGCCAGGAGCCACCAGAACGAGCCGCAGCGCCAAAAGACAAAGTCATTAGGGCCACAGAAGGGGCGGCCGAGGTTCGTCAGTAGCGGCGCTATGAAAGCCATCACAACGACGAAAAAAATCAGTCTGAGCATGGTATTTTCCTAGGCTTCTTGGCCGACAGAGCCGGGCTTCAAGATCAAGTTCATAAAGTGGTGAGTCGTCAGGCCCACTTTCCTTTTCTTCGCGCGCTTCTCCACCTTGAATACGCCTTCCGCAATTTCCACTACCAGGCCGCAACCGTCCGGCACTTCTGCCGCGGCAATCAGCCCTGCCGGCGCTGCGTAGTACATTACCTCCGCGAGCTTGGCATATCCCGCTCGCTTCTCCGGCCGGGCCACATCTGCCAAGAAGTCCGCTCGACTGACCTTGATCTCGTGGACGCATGGATTGATGCGATCCTCGTTGTACGTGGCGGCCAGTGAGAAGACGTCTGGTCGCACGGCTTGCTTGCCGCCTTCCTCCCTCGGGACCAGCAGCTCGATGTTCTCCCAGGTGATCCGGCCCTGCTCTCGCAGCCAGTTCGACAAGCGGCTCGCAAGGTCATGGTGCGGTCGGCGACGTGCTTTCTCGCGTTCCAGCTCTGCCTGCAGTTCCTCGATGCCGCGATCCGTGATGCGCAGAGCCAGGGAGCCTCCAGTTTCCTTCGGCTCCAGGTGTCCGGCAGCGGTCAGGTCCAAAGCAATGCCATCGCCCGCGCTGGTAAGGCCGTTGCGACCAGCATGCCAATACTGGCGCAGCCGCGCGTAGTGCTTTCTTGTGAGTGCGAGTTCGACGGCCATTGGCTTTTCCGTAAAAGGGGCTACTTTTTCTCCCACCTGCTCGCTGGCCGAATGTCAACGACACGCAGTGGTCGGGATTGGAGTGCCCAGAATGGGCGTCGATCCTCGTAAGAAATTACCATTCTCGATACCACTCGACCACGCTCTGTAAGCATCGGGCCCGTATCAGAAGAGCTAATGCACCCCTTTTCGTAGGCTTCCGCTACTATTTTGGCATCTGTCTTGGTAGCCCATAGATTGGCGTTTTGCGGACCACCAATCTTTAAGGAATTAAGCGCATCTATAAGGTTTTGATGATAAACAATCGGCGGGCTGTATACACGACCGATGTCCTCTAAATGCGTTTCGACTTCGACCCTTTCGCGACGTCCAAGAAAACCAAAACTTTTTCCAATACCATAAGCCGCGATTAATCCAATAGCTCCGACGTACCAAAACAAATCCATGCTTCTTTCCCTTTCAAAGCGCCGGCAGCCGGCCAGTTCGGGGCACCGCGTCGGCCCTCTCAATGCCGCCGCCCCGTCGAGCAGGGCATCGGGTACTGCTGTACTTCGCGTGACGCATCACGCTTTCCCGTTTCGTTACTGGCCTGAACTGATCTCAAACTTAAAGTCGCTCTTCTGCAGCTCGGCCACCAGTTCAGGGAATTCAGCAGCGAAAGCGGAATCACCTTCGAGAATTCGAAACCGGACCGCGAGCCGAATATCTTGCTGTTCGTACTGGTCGGCCGAAGCAAGCCTTATGCGCACGTCGGCCGGCGTATTCACCGCGACCCACTCTTCGGCCTCTCGCTGTTTTATTGCGTAGACCAACCCTTGATCGTCGTCGTAGCTCATCGTCATGTTGTTTTCCGTTATCTCTGCTGTTGCTTTCGGTACTCGGCAACTGGCATTCCCAGCAGCCTTGCTTTCTTCACTTCGTCCCTGCGTTTAACTTCACGTAACATGGCGTTGTAGCACTCGGCGCTGCAACACCCCATCCATTCGCCGGTGACGGCTTTGCCACAGGTGCGCACCCAGCAAACCTTAAGTCTCGCGGCGATTTGTGCAGCTCCGAGGGCTGCCGCAGCACGACGCCTACGCGCCAGCTCACGCGTGCGCGTCTTTCACGCCGCGCGCTCTTTCGGGTCCGCGATGGTTCGCTCAGCGATGTAATTGCGGCTCATGCTTTTCCGTGGGTTATAGGCCGAGTTGTGCGACCAGGTTCCTGCCGCTGTCCGTCGCAGCCCAGGTGCCCTCTTGCTCCTGCTGCGCGAGTCCCATGCGGGACAGTGCCATCATCGTGTCCACATTGCAGACGCGCTTGCCGTTTACTTCGATCACGGTGCCGTGCGAACGCCGTGCGGTCCAGCCCTTACCGATCCAGCTCATCACGCGCTGCTGCGCTTCAGTCAACTTGGCCATGCTTTTCCTATCCCTGCCGTTGTTGCTTCATTCTGTTCATCTCGGCATCGTGTCGCGCAAGGATCGTCAGACGTTTTCGCCACCAGTGTTACGTCATAATAAAGTCTTGAACAGGGTGCTAACGAAAACAAGGACTTACCAACGAAAGCTGGGCACGTCGCGAGGCACAATTCCTTGAACAGGATGCGCGACAAGCAAAGTTCTATCCTACCCAAATAATAAACTCTTGAATGAGACTCAGCGATAATTGCCGCTATGAAGCAAGTCACGTTCTCCGACGCCGAGTTCACGTAACGCCATCCCAACAACGCGTTCAGTGCCTGATGCAGTTGCCGGAAGATCGTACTGGCGAAGCCGACAAACAACGTCAGGGTTGAAATTGCTCAGCGGCTGGCGATGACAAACCTGCCGTTGATCGTTGCAAATGCCGACTCGTCCAGCGTCAAATCCATGGCAAGGCCAAGAACTGTCCACGCGGTGGCCGGTCTGCAGCTCGCTCAGCAGGGCAAACCCGATGCCGCAGCCAACCGGGTGGCAAGTGTCCCGCGGCCGTTGCACTATTGCCCAGCGGGGTAAGCCGGTCAAAATTTGCTGTCATGTCCGGACATTACCGTTCACCACGAGAGGCGTTGAACTTGAGTAGCCGGAGGCCGTTGAAGACGACGAGCAGGCTAGCACCCATGTCCGCAAAGACGGCCATCCACAGGGTAGCCGATCCAGCGATGGCGAGCACCAGGAACACTGCCTTGATTACCAGGGCTCCCACGATGTTCTGCCGGAGGATGGCTGCGGCCTGTTTACTCAGCCTAATGAACTGGGGAATCTTGCGCAGGTCGTCATCCATCAGCGCGACGTCGGCCGTTTCGATCGCGGTATCGGTGCCTGCCGCGCCCATCGCAAAACCGATATCGGCCTTTGCCAGTGCTGGCGCATCATTAATTCCGTCGCCGACCATGCCGACGGTGCCAAACCGCGCAATTTCGTCGTTGATCGCGACGAGCTTGTCCTCCGGCAGGAGGTTGCCGCGGGCATCGTCGATGCTGACCTGCTGCGCAATCACCGTAGCCGTCACCGCGTTGTCGCCGGTGAGCATGACAGTGCGGATTCCGAGTTCGTGAAGCTGGGCGATTGCCTCGCGGCTTGTTTCGCGGATGGTATCGGCTACCCCAATCACCAGCAGCGGAGTCGTCTCATCGCAGAGCACAACTGCCGTCTTGCCTTCGCCTTCAAGCCTGGACAAGACGTCCTCTGTTGCAGTACTGCAGATGCCCAGCTCTTCCACCAGGCGATGATTGCCCAGGTAGTACCACTTGCCGTCGATCGACCCTTTCGTGCCGCGGCCCGTCAGCGCCTCGAATTCGCTAACTACGGCGAGGGGACGGTCTGACGCTGCGTTCTTCCAATAGCGGCTGACTGCGGTCGATACGGGGTGGTCGGACCTATCCGCAAGCGCGGCGGCGAGCTGCAGTGAGGAGCCGGCATCGTCCTTCAGGGTCAGTACGTCCGTCACCTCGGGCTTGCCTTGTGTGATCGTGCCGGTTTTGTCAAGCGCAAGCGAACGCAGTTTGCCGCCTTGCTCCAGATACACGCCTCCTTTGATGAGGATGCCAGCCCGTGCCGCGGCCGCTAAGCCACTCACCACCGTTACCGGGGTCGAGATCACCAGTGCGCAGGGACAGGCGATCACGAGCAGCACAAGGGCTTTGTAGATCCACGCCATCCATTCGCCGCCCAACAGCAGCGGCGGCAGGAGGGCAACCGCGAGCGCAAGCGCAAACACGATCGGCGTGTATACCTGGGAGAACCGGTCCACGAAGCGCTGGGTAGGTGCGCGGCTGCCCTGGGCATCTTCGACCGCGCGGATGATGCGCGAGAGCGTCGAATTGCCAGCGCCCGCGGTGACGCGGTATTCAAAGGATCCGGTCTCGTTGATCGTGCCGGCAAACACCTTGGCGCCGATGGATTTTGGCACGGGCATGCTTTCGCCTGTGATCGGCGCCTGGTTCACTGACGACTGTCCTGCTGTCACTTCTCCGTCGAGTGCAATCCGTTCACCAGGTGAGACCCGGGCAATTGCACCGACCCCGACCAAAGCCGCTTCCTGCTCGACCCACAAGCCGTCTTCCTGGCGCACGCTCATCCGGTCAGGCGTTAGCGCCATCAGGCCGCTGATAGCATTTCTCGCCCGGTCCAGTGAGCGAGCTTCGATTAATTCGGCGACCGCGAACAGGACCATCACCATCGCCGCCTCTGGCCACTGCTGAATCAGCACGGCACCAGTGACGGCTATCGCCATCAGAGCGTTGATGTTGAGATTGCCGTTTTTGAGCGCGATCCAGCCTTTCTTGTACACCCCCAATCCTGTGGTCGCGATTGCCAGCAGCGACAACAGGATGACCGGCCAAGAGTGCTCGAGACCAGTCGTCCACGCAACGACTTCGGCGCCAATGGCGGCAGCCAGTCCCAAAAGCAGGCCTGCCTGCTGCAGCTTGCGACTGGCCGGCTGCGCTGCCTCCGCAACCGGTCCGGGTGCAGCATGGAGCAGAACGGCTTGCATACCGATTGCCTTGAGTGCCTCCTCGATAGGTGCCACCTGTCCTGAATGCCTTACGCTCAGGCGGCGTTGCAGGAGATTGAAGTCGAGGTGCTCTATCTGTGAGAGGCTCGACAGCTTGCTGCGGATGAGCGCCTCCTCGGTAGGGCAGTCCATGTTTTCGATCTGGAAGACGGTTCCGGAAGTGGCCGCGCTCGGGGCGCCACCACTTTCCACTACGGGTTCCATACGGATAGCGCGCACTGCAGCCAGGATTGGCCCAGGGTCACCAAGGCTATGTTCGACGCGAAGCGTGCGCTTGACAAGATTGAACTCGAGTTGGCCCACGCCTGGGATGCGCCCCAGGGCCTGCCGCAAGAGCCCCTCTTCGGTTGGGCAATCCATTTGGTCAATACGAATGACCAGCGCACTGTCTTGCGCAGCTGTCACTGTACTGTCTTTTTCAATTGGCGCGGACTTCGCGCAGCATGTTTTGGTATCGCACTCTGCCATGACGGCATCCTCGTAAACTGTATATAGTGAACATTGAACACCCTGTAGCGGGTATAGGGTCAAGAGATTTTGGCGAGGATGGACAAGATTTTATGAAAATTGGCAAACTGGCGGAGCGCTCGGGCTGTCAGGTCGAGACGATCCGCTATTACGAGCGCATTGGAATACTGATGCCGCCTGAACGGTCGTCAAACAACTACCGGGCATATAACGAAGATCATGCCGAACGCTTGCTGTTCATTCGGCAATGCCGCGCGCTGGACATGACACTCGAGGAGATACGGGTCCTGCTGGACCTGCGCGACCACGCCGAGCAAAACTGTGTTGGCGTCAACGAACTGCTCGACAAGCACATCGCCGAGGTAAGCGCGCGTATTACCGCACTGTCGACGCTGGAAGTACAGCTAAAGGAATTGAGGGGCCGCTGCGTGAATACCGACAGCACAAGCGCATGTGCGATTCTGCAAGCCCTCGGAACCGAGGTCCCTGTTACCGCCCGCAAATAGGCCCAGATAACCATGGAAAGCAGGCGTCAAGCCTGACGACTACGATGCTTATGAGTTCGACTGGACGAGCATATAAGTCTGGAAGCGTTTCTGTCATGAAGGATCAGCAGTCAAATAAAGTTGAGTACTACGTTCTCGCACGAGACCGATTTTCCCGGTTTTCAATCACATATGTATAATCGTGCAACACGGAGCGTCTCTTCCTTCTCAGCTCGCTTATAGGCCAAGAATGTCTATCGGATTGGGGAAGTCCAAACGACTGACGGGACTGCGTTCCGTAGATAGCATTCCATCTTTAAAATTCTTCGGGGATGATGAGGCCTATACATATTCTAGACTCGACTGGTGCAATGCTGTTGGCGCGAATATCGTATGCGAACAGGATCGCACCTCTGGTGCACTGTGTATAATCCGCTCATATGACACGCTTTTTGCTCATCCTGCTGATGGTTTTGATACCGCTCCAAACTACGTGGGCAGCAGCAGCAGGCGTGCGCGAACTCGCTGAACTCAGCAGTGCGCCGATCACCACCGCTAGTGCTACTCAAAATTCTGCGCTACGTAAATCTGTCTCGAGTGACAACAACAGATACAAAACCGGCTGCTGTGCCGGTTGTCATGTATTTTGTAATTTTGCAGCACCGCTCCCGGTAAGCTCTCTGTGCGCGACACCTGTGCTCGGTCAGCTATCCGTCGTCCTGCCTGCCACGATACTCGCGTATCGGTCCTACATTCCCGAGGGGCCGATTCGGCCCCAATGGCATTCCGTCAGCTGAGCTGACGGCGCGCCTCTTCTATGCTCTTTTGAGGCTCGTGCGAGATATCTCGCTGACTTGGCCTTTTTTTCATTCCCAGCCAGGTTCCGTCAGGTTGTCGCCGCGCGCGACATCACCTGCCCTTCCGCTTGCCTGAACTCAAGCACGAACGGCAATGACACTCAATGGAGAAACTCATGATGAAAAACGCAACAGCATGCGCCCTTGGGCTCACTGCGCTGCTCATTCTCTCTGGCTGTGCTGATCCAAGAATAGGGCCGAACGGTAAAGCCGGTTGGGTGACCGAATTTTATACGCCGGAAAAACTGCAGAAAGATCGTCCTCGCTGCCTCGCTGGGCTTAGCGACACGGAAATTGCTGTTCATCAATACGCGGAAATCACCGTCTCCCACTTCCGCTCTTACAGATATGTGAGCGCGCTGGTACCTGACTCGATGAAGCTTCACCTTCACGATAGGGTCGAGATATCGCCGCCGTTTTGCAAGGATGGGGTGGTGCCAACAGTGATTCAGATATTGAAGCCCGCTTCGTGACAGGGGCCAGCGACGCTCCATTTCTGCCTGCGGAGGTAACGAGTCTCAATCAGGCAGTGATGCTTTACGCCCTTACCCTTCATGTTGCAACACAGGAGCAAGCACGTTGAAACGATTTCTCACGCTTGTCGGCTTCGCCTTAGCCGCCATAATTCCTGCGCTCTTCGCCAGAGTGACAGGATGGAAGCTACCGCCTTTTGCCGCGGCCTCGACTTTCGGCATTGCCGTTGTCGCCGCAGGGTTCATGCTCTCCTGGGGCGCAGAAACGGCGGAAAAGCACATCTCTCAGGGCCTGATTCTCGCCGCGGTTGCCTTGGTTACCGTATTACCCGAGTACGCTGTCGACATGTACTACGCGTTTCAAGCAGGCGTCGCCCCTCAATCCAAGTACGTGCATTATGCTGCAGCCAATATGACCGGGGCCAACCGGATGCTCGTCGGTCTTGCCTGGCCCATGATAATCCTGTTGCATTGGTGGCGTAACAGGGAGCGGCACATCGTACTCCGGCTTGCGAACGTGATTGAAATTGGCTTCCTGCTGCTTGCGAGCCTTTACGGCATCGTTATCCTCGTAAAAAACCGTATCGATCTGATCGATTTTGCCGTCTTGTTCGCCATGTTCGCCACCTACCTTTGGCAGGTGGGACGTAGTCCGAAGGCCGAAGGCGACGACGCGGCCGAGGAGGATGACGAGCCAGGGCCGGCCGCTGTCCTGTCCGCCCTTTCGCCCCGCGCCCAGTGGGCATGGATGGCGGGCCTTGGCGTGCTGGCCGCTGTGGCAATTTTGATGTCAGCTGAACCCTTTGCGGAAGCCATTGTGGCATCCGGACGGCAGATAGGTGTCGATGAATTCTTGCTGATCCAATGGATTGCACCAATCGCGAGTGAAGCACCGTCGATCGCGATCGCTATCCTTTTCGTACTCTCCCAGCGCGCTGGCAGTGCGCTAACGGCGATGATCAGCGACAAAATCAACCAATGGACGCTGCTGGTTGGAATGCTTCCTCTTGCTATGAGCTTTGGTGCCGGTCATGCCATTGGTTTACCACTGGACGGGCGACAGCATGAGGAATTCTTTCTGACTGCTGCACAATCGGTTTTTGCGCTGTCACTGCTTCTACGTCTTCGATTCTCGCTGTGGAGCGGACTGATCCTGGTCGTCCTGTTCGCGACGCAGGTGATGATCGCGTTCCTGTTCAGACACGACGAAGCCCGGGTCATCTCTTCATTGACGATGCTGGGCTGGGCTTACCTTGCATTTTCGATTCCGTTATTTCTCAAGGAACTGCGCGGGCTGGCTTCCGTAATAAGAGCAGTAGTTCGAGGAACAGCTACCGTTCAGTAGGTTGTAAATTTCGCTATAACTTTATGTACCTGATTGGCAATATTGTTATTATATTTTTATTGCCATTCTCTTTCATTCGGAAATCCAGTTTTGTGAACAAGAAATTCGAGGATAAACATGTCAGATCGACAGCAAGATTTTTGGCATCTCGTCCGTATCCTTCTTGACTCTGTTCAGGCCGGTGGAACACCACACGACGCAAGACTAAGGTTACGTGAACTAATTCGCGACTTTCAAGTCAATAGCGACGATGCGGCAAAGGCAATAAAAATGCTTGATGGAATCACCATTTCGGACGCGAAAGAAAACGGTAAAATTAACTAATTAGCCAATGTAATCCCTCTTCGCTAAATATGTGATTCAAGACTAGCGTGCTTATAGGTATCGTCGCGTTCCTAGTCGTGATGGTGATTATCGTTATGTACCTCGAGGTGGTGTCGGCGTTTGGCTCCGAGCTCTATGTGCGACTATTACCTGAGCGAAGATTCTTAATTTTCTAAAATATTTCCCGGTTCCTGTTCATTAATGTCCAAAAATTGGCTGAAAGAGCATCCCATAAAGATTCGCACAATGATCCTAACTGTGCGTCGTGATTCTGAGATTGAGAATAGGATTTAATTTTACTTGACATGCCCATCGGGCGTCCCTTAGTGCCATACTCACCAATTCTATTCTGGAGGAAATAATGACGGCAAATGAAGCAACGGATATGCAGGCATGCATTGAAGCATGTGAAGAGGCAACTCACGCTTGCCAAGCGTGTGCAGCAGCTGACATTCGTGAAGGCAGCTCGCATTGCGCCCTAATCAACTTGGACTGTGCAGACATCTGTGCTGCAACGATGAATGCGCTTGCACGGGGATCTGACCACCACGGCGATTTTTGTGCCTTATGTGCTCACATCTGCCGGGAGTGCGCAAGCGTATGTGCCAAGCATGCAAGCACGCACGCGCATTGCGCGCAGTGCCAAGCTGCGTGCGAAAAGTGTGCAGAGGAATGCTCGAAGCACGGCAAAGAGCGTCACATTTGAGCACGAGCACATCATTCAGGATTACTTCCATCGTTTGGTGTGGACTAAGAGCTACATCAACGATGCGTTAACGAAGGTGTCGATATTAAAAAAGGCCAATGAGACCAAGAATGAAAATCATGGTCTAAATTTATCTCTGCTTAGGTGGTCGTGTTGTTTGTGTCTTTAGTGCCCAACTAACTCGACATTAGGAGATACGGTGCGTTTGATATTACAACTCGTTCGCCCTGTATTATTGTTTGGCGCTACGACTGTTTCAACAGAATTAGGAGCGCTGCCAAACGCAACCGAATCAGGTCAGACACGCGCTACGGCGGCACCGATTGTTTCTCTCGAGTTCGATGATGCCAGTGGCGCGCTCTGGAAGGCAACGCCGGGATCGCTCGCTCGTAGCTTGGACGAGGGACACACATGGATACCTGTAGCGCTGCCGGTAACGGCGCATAGCCGTATTGTTGCACTGTCGATCTCGGCGAGCCGTCCGAAAACGATCTATGTCGCAACAATGGGCTTGGGCGTGCTCCGTAGCCAAGACGACGGGCATACCTGGATAGTGCGTAATCAAGGACTGCCGAACAGAGACGTTGTGGCACTTACCGCGCACTCTACTCAGCCCCGCACGGTGTACGCCTATGTTGCTGGCAAAGGCATTTACCGGAGCCTAGATGGTGGCACGATCTGGCGATTTGTCGATCCCGGTCCCCGCGAATCGGTTGTGCAACTTGCACACACGAGCATGCCGAGCGCAGACGGAACCGGATGGCTCTTTGCAGCAACAAGCAAAGGTGTGCGCCGGGCGAAGGATTGTTTCTGCGGATGGGAGAGCGCGGGTGCCGTTCGGCTTAGCTTCCGCGTTGTGGCGAGTGATGCCGGCTGGCCGACACGAGTCTATGCCGCCGGGCGCGACGGGTTATTTATCAGCCCAGATGGAGGAAACCACTGGATCCGGATGCGAGAACCGGTAGCCACAATCAGCGCGCTTGCCAATACGCCATCCAGAAGGCTGTACGGTGCCATTAACGGCAAATTGATTAGAAGTATCAATCGAGG
>Ga0209023_10002785_pt1 | contig 21402 bp, 13 predicted proteins | sample LakOneMetagenome_FD_187468 | JGI IMG/M metagenome (GOLD analysis project Ga0209023, IMG submission 187468) | Freshwater and sediment microbial communities from Lake Erie, Canada (SPAdes) (version 2) | ecosystem: Environmental > Aquatic > Freshwater > Lentic | place: Lake Erie, Canada...
TCTTCGTGGCGCCGTTCCTGCTCAGCCGGCGAAACGCCGGGTCGTGGTGGCGTCGGATCGCGACGGTCGCGATCGCTGCGGTCATCCCGATCGCGGCGTTCGCGCCCTGGGTGCTGTTCAACCTGGGACGGTTCGAGAACCCGGTGTACCTCAGCACCGGCTACGGCCAGACGCTCGCGAACGCGAACTGCGACCAGACCTACAGCGGGGACTTCCTCGGCTACTACAAGATGACCTGCATCCACGACCTCGTCGGCGGCGTGGAGGCGTACAAGCCCTACGACAAGCTCGACGGCTCCGTGCGTGACGCACGCCTCGGAGAGGTCGCCAAGCAGTACGTGCAGGACCACGCGAGCGAGCTGCCCAAGGTTGTCGCGGCCCGAGTCGGACGGATCTGGGGCATCTACCGTCCGGGCCAGAGCATCGTGAACGACGGCTGGGTCGAAGGCCGCGCGGGCGGGTCCCAGACCACCGACTTCACCATCACCCGCGAGGCGCTGTGGTCCTACTGGGTGCTCGGCGTGCTGGCGGTCGGCGGGCTGGTGCTCATGCGCCGACGGCGCATGGCGGCGATCTACCCGTTGCTGGTCCAGCCAGCGACCGCGACCCTCGCAGCGATGATCAACAGCGGCATCACCCGGTACCGGGCGGGTGCGGAGCTCACCATCGTGCTGGCCAGTGCCGTGGCGCTGGTCGCGATCGCTCACTGGATGTTCGACCGCCCGGCGCTCGGCGACCCCATCGCAGCGACGGGGGGCGTCGACGACGACGGTGATCAGGAACAGGGAGCTCCGATCCGGAGCGGACCCGACGAAGCGGGCGCGTCCGGGGTGCTGACTCCGGCCGGTCTCTGATCCCGGATGCGCAGCGACCTACCGAACCCCGCTTCGAGCACATGAGCACGCTCGGGACGATCTCGTCGGACGCACCGCGTGTCGTGCGCCACCACCGGCGCCCGGCGCTCGACGGCATCCGGGCCGTCGCCGTCGCGGCGGTGGTCGCCTACCACCTCGACGCCCTGCAGGGCGGTTTCGTCGGCGTCGACGTGTTCTTCGTGATGTCGGGCTACCTCATCACGACCCTGCTGCTGCGCGAGCGCGCCCACACCGGTGCGATCTCGCTCCGAGCGTTCTGGGGGCGCCGGATCAGACGCCTGTGGCCGCTCGCGTGGGCGGTGCTGTTGGCGGTCGCCGTCGCCGGCCTGGTCGGTGTCTGGGATGCCGACCAGCAGCGGCGTCTTCCTGGCCAGAGCGCCGCGAGCCTCCTGAACGTCGCGAACTGGTGGCAGCTCACCCACGGTGGCTACACCGAGCTGTTCGTGGCGCCGTCGCCGCTGCGGCACTTCTGGTCGCTCGCCGTCGAGGAGCAGTTCTACCTGGCGTGGCCGCTGTTGATGGCCGGGCTGCTCGTGCTCGCTGCACGCCGTGGGCGCTGGGTGCTGTGGGCGGCGATCGGGACCTTGTCGGCGATCTCGATCATGGTCGCATGGACCTCGACGCCCGAAGCGGCCTACCTCCGCACCGACAGCCGGATGATCGGGCTGCTGGTCGGCGCGGCGCTGGCATGCGCGTGGCACCGTCACCCGCTCAACGGTCCCAGGGGCCGCGGCGCTCGGACGGTGATCGGAGCCTGGAGCGTGGTGGGTTCGGTGGTCCTGGTCGCCGTCGCACTCACCGCGTCGCCGTCGTCGCCCTGGTTGCACCACGGCGGATTCACGGTGATCGCCGTGGCGGCGTGCGGTGTGGTCGCCGCCGGCGTGACGTTGCCCGGCGTCAAGCGGGTGTTCGCTCTGCCGGTGCTGGTGTGGCTGGGGGAGCGCTCGTATGCGATCTACCTCATCCACTGGCCGGTGATCGTCGCCCTGGGCCCGACCATGCCCACGCTGTGGCGCGACGCGGTGGTCGTCGTGGTGTCGCTCGTCGGCGCAGCGGTCGCGCACCGGCGCCTGGAGCGGCCGTTGATCGCCGGAGCGTGGTCACCGGCGCGGCTCAGCGTCGTCGGGGTGGCGGTCGTGGCGTTGACCGCCGGGTCGTTGGCCTGGGCTCAGCCGACCACCCCCACCGCGGAGCAGAAGGTCGGCGACACGCTCGGACGGGTCGCCGATCCCGTCGCGCTGAACACGCCGCCGAAGTCGGGGGCTTCGCCGTCGTCGACCACGACCACGACGTGCGTGCCCACCACGGTCGCACCGCCGGTGTTCGGCGACGACTCGACCCTGGACCGCTCCACGTTCGGCGGTGTTGCCGACCCGGGCTCGGGGTGCTCCGGTCAGGTTCGCGTCCTGGTGCTCGGCGATTCGACGGCGCGGGGCGTCTCCAACGGACTCACCGCGCTGGAAGACCCCCGGTTGCAGGTCTTCGACCGCAGCACGCTCGGTTGCTCCTTCGGACCCGAAGGATGCCCGGACTGGCACGCGGAGTGGAGCGCCGCGGTGGAGTCGGTCAAGCCGCAGGTCGTCGTCATCAACACGACGGTCATCATCGACCTCGAAGGCGTCGACGACGCGCCGTTCCTGTCGGCAACGGCGAACTCCCAGCGCGTCACGGCGATGACCGACGCCGCTCGCATCGCGGGGTCCACCGGGGCCAAGGTCGTGCTCGTGATCCCCCCACGGCCCACCGGGCTGTACTACTGCAACGGCCCCGACCGCGAGACGACCTGCGACGCCCGCTGGACCGCGGCGTGGAAGTCCTCGCTCGAGCAGGCTGCTGCGACGACCGGGGCGACGCTGATCGACGCTGGAGCGTGGGTCGATGCGCGGAATCGCGCTGCGGACCGACCTGATGGGCTGCACCTGTCGGGCAGCGCCCTCAAGGAGCACTCCGCCTGGCTGCTGCCCCAGCTGCTCCAGGCCGCAGGGGCAGCGCAGTGACCACCTCCGCGATCCGACCCGGCACGCGCATCGACGCGTACGACGGCCTTCGGGCGGTCGCTCTGGTGGCGATCCTCTTCTACCACGCCCGGTTCTCCTGGGCCTCCGGCGCGTTCGTGGCGCTCACGGTGTTCTTCACCTTGTCGGGGTTCCTGATCACGACGCTGCTCATCCGGGCGTGGGACCCGAGCTCGGGGCTCGGGCTTCGCAGCTTCTGGATGCGTCGGGCCCGCCGCCTGCTGCCCGCGGCATGGGTGACGTTGATGGTCGTCGTCGGAATGGGCGTCCTGGGCATCTGGGACGACGCGCAACGACGGGCGCTCGTCGTCGACGTCCCCGCATCGATCGCCGAGGTCGTCAACTGGGTCTTCGTGTTCCAGGGTCGGACCTACGGAGCGGACTTCACCTCTCCTTCGCCGGTGGAGCACTTCTGGTCGCTCGCGGTGGAGGAGCAGCTCTACTTGTTCGTCCCGGTGGCGCTCATGGTGCTGTTGCGGCTCGGGACGCGCACCCGTGACGTCGACGGAGGCGGCGGGCGGCGGTTCCTCGATCACCGTGTCGCCGTCGCCGGCTTCGGCGCGCTCGTCGCCGCCTCGGCGGCCGCGAGCTGGTGGTGGGCCCGCGTGGACGTCGACGGCGCCTACTTCTCCACCGTGACGCGTTCCGGCGAGGTCCTGGTCGGCTCGTTGCTGGCCTGTCTGCTGGTGCGACAGCGGGATCCGCAGCGGATCGCCCGAACGACGCGTCCGGTCGCGACGGCCGTCGGCTGGATCGGCCTTCTGGGCATCGTCGCCATCAGCGCAGTCGCGACCACCACCGCTCGCTGGATGTACCCGTGGGGCTTCCTCGCCGTTGCGGTCGCCACCGGGGCGATCATCGTCGCGAGCAGCTCCGCTGGTGTGTTGTCGACGATCCTGTCGTGGCCGCCGCTGGTGTGGCTGGGCCGGCGTTCCTATGCGGTGTACCTGCTGCACTGGCCGGTGTTCTTGTGGCTGACCGCCGAGCGTGTCGGTTGGGCTCCGTGGCCGCTGTTCGCCTTGAGGATGACCGTCACGATCGCTGCGGCGGAGGTCCTGCACCGCTGCGTCGAGCTGCCAGGGCAGCGAGTGCGTGTCGGCGGGCGCACCGCGACGCCACGCCGAGCTGCGTGGTCGTTGGGCGTGGCGCTGCTGGCCGTGGCGCTCGTCGCCACCTCGTGGTTGGTCGGATCGACCGCAGAGCAGGCGTCGTCGTTGGAGCGCTTCTCCTCAGGCGAGACCACACCGGAGACCGCCCCACCGGCACCGATCAAGGTGCTGCTCGTCGGCGACGCGCTCGCGGCATCTGCCACGGGCTGGAGCACGATCGGCGGTTCCCCGCCGGTGCAGGTGAACGTCGCTGCGATCCCCGACTGCGGCCTGTCGGTGGGCGGATGGGTGCGTCTGGGAGACGGCACGGTGGAGCGGGATCGCGATCGTTGCGGCGACGCTCCGGCCCAGCGTGACGCTGCGATCGCCGCGTCAGGAGCGGATGTGGTGTTGATCTGGGGCGGGCTCCGCGACGTGACGGACCGAAAGCTCTCCGATGACGAAGCCTGGATCGGCCCCGGCACCGCTGCGGGCGACGAGTTCCTCCGCACCGAGCTCGGCGCGCTCGTCGACTCAGCAGGGCAGTCAGGGGCCAAGGTCGCTGTCCTCACGGTGCCGCACGTCCGGGCACCGCAGGTGTCCTTGGCACCCGCCGCCCGGCACCTGCCCGAGGGCAACGACGAGCGGGCCGCCATGTTGCTCCAGGACGCAGCGGTCGCTGCAGGGGTGCCCGCCGGTGGTCCCGCAGAGAACGACGACGCACGCATCGACCGCATGAACGAGCTCATCTCCGAAGTGGCCGGCTCACGCCAGGTTCCGGTGATCGACGTCGCTGCACAGATGCGCGCCTGGCCCGCCGGTGAGCACGACCCGTCGCTGCGATCCGGTGGAGTCGGCCTGAGCGTCCGCGGCGCTGAGGTGCTGGCACCGTGGATGGGCGAGCAGGTGCGCGACCTGCGTGCGACTGCCGGAACGCCCGTCGCCGCGCCGGCGGGCGGCGTGATGGGCGACCTCACCGTTGCGGACCCTCCGGCTCGGCCCAAGCGCGTGATCCCGCCGGCGGGACGCCCGGCTCGTGTCATGGTCATCGGCGACTCGGTCGCGTACAACCAGATGACCGCGCTGCTCGGCCATCGCAGCGGTCCTGCGCTCGACGTCAGCGGACGCACCAAGCTGGGTTGCCCGCTCGCCCGAGGCGGCGATCGCCGGTTCCTGCAAGACGTCGCGCCGTTCGAGGCCGACTGCGACTGGGCCCCGCCTGCGGCGGGACTGCTCGAACGTCAGCGGCCCGACGTGGTGCTCCTCTCAGCAGGCGTCTGGGAGGTCGTCGACCGGCGCTTCCCTGGGGAGGAGCGATGGCGACACGTGGGTCAACCCGACGCCGATGCCTACGTCCTGCGGGAGCTGGTCGCTGCAATCGACACGTTCGGTGCCACCGGAGCGACGGTCGTGGTGGCGACCTCTGCGCACTTCGAAGCGGGTCGGACCGAAGGGTTCTCCGGGCTTCCCGAGTCGGACCCGGCCCGAGTCGACCGCCTCAACGAGCTCATCGGACAGGCGGTGTCGCTGCGTCCGGGAGCAGCGACGGTCCTCGACGTCGCAGCGTGGCTCCGGAGCCGTCCCGGTGGGGAGCTGGACCCGGCGATCCGACCTGACGGGATCCACTTCGACGACGCGTTCCTGCCGACCCTCGGGTCGTGGTTGGCCCCGGAGCTGGACCGGATCGCCCGCACCGGTTGAGACGCTGGCGCACCTGCAGCGGCCCGACACGCTGTGTGAGCGACGACCGACCAGGCTTCGATCGGCCTGGCTCATCCTGCCGTGCCGGCCACCATCGCCTCGGCTCCCTTCGGCTCGGCTCCCTTTCGACCGACTCGCCACGGTCCATGCCGGCGTCATCGGTCGCTGATCCCCACGCCTACGCCGCGTCGGTGGGCTCCAGGTAGACAGCGAACCCCGATCCACGTGACTGCAGTTCGGCCATCCGTCGGACATCGGCGGCGGGCACGCCGTCGTCGATGGCCTTCTTGGCGAGGAACGGTGAGGTGATGCCGATCACGCCATCGCCAGCGTCGGGCCCGAGCGCGGCGCGCACCTCGGCCTGCAGTGCGGCGAACTCCTTGCGTTCCGCCGGCGTCAGGGGGTCATAGACGGCGATCCGCTTCGCTGCCGGGTTCGGTCGGAACCCCGCGTCGAGCGAGTCGAGCCCGACGATGAACACCACGCCATCCGCGTCCGCCAGCGGAAGGCTCCGCCAGCTGCCGACCTGATGGCTGGAGAGCTCGTCGGGTTCGACATAGACGTGGAATCCAGCCTTCTCCAGACCCAGCATCAGGCCTCGGCCCGCTCCGAAGAGGTTGAGCTCGTCCTTGGCCCGGATCACGTACCGGCCATCCGGGTCGAGGTGTTCTCCTGTCGGCCCCAACAGGTGCGCCATCGCAGCCGACGATGTGGCGTTGGGAACCGATACCGGCACGTCGCGCACCGCCACGCCCACGGTGAGCGCCCCCGCGACCAGCACTGCGACGACGGCGATGGACCTGCGCCGCTCGGCGCGCAGCAGCACCAGCACGCCCCAGGCGACGCTGAGCCAGCACATCGCGGCGACCAGCCACCACCACCTCACCAGGTAGGGGTAGCGAGTGCCGGCAAGGCGTGCGGTCGAGACCAGCGCAGCGAGGACCGCTGCCAGCGACGTCCACGCCATGAGCGACGCTCCGGCGCGGCGGGCGCGGGCGGTCAGGACTCCGACCGTGGCGACGACGCCGACAGCGATGACGCCGACGAAGATCGGAGCCGTGCGGGGTAGACCGATGAGCAGCGTGTCGTTCGCGTCGACCCACCCAGGCGGGACGCCGAGCTGTGCGCTCATGATGCCCGCCGCGGCCCGCCAGCCGGTGAGCGGCTCGCTGGGGTGGGTCGAGAAGCGAACGAGCGTGGAGACGTTGTGCGACCCCCACAGCTCGTCGATGATCGCTGGCGCCCACAGCAGCAGCGCCACGAACACCGACGCTGCGAACGCGATCGCAGTGCGCCGCAGCGCTGAACGTTCGACCAGCGCCGCTGCTGACTCGTCTCCGAGCGGCGGTGCTGTCTCGTCGCTCGGCGGCGGTGCTGTCTCGTCGCTCGTGCCAGAGCGCCTCGCCGGCAGGGGCGACTCGCTGGAGGTGGTGTCAGCCCTGACGACGCCACGGCGAGACTGGCGCAGCTCCAGCGCTCGGCGACCGATCACCACCGCACACGCGAAGGCGCCCATGCCGCCGACGAGGACGGTGTAGCCCACGTGGGCCTGGACGCAGAAGGTCCCGACCGCGGCAGCCAACGGCAGCATCGCCAGGTCGTCGCTCGCTGCGGCCCAGATGAGCAGGAGGAACAACAGGAACGGCAGCAGGGCCACGTACGGGTTCCAGGGGTCGACGAGCGTCGACAAGCCGAGGGCGCCGCACAGCAGGCAGACCACGGCCGCAACGAGTGCGCCGAGGACGACGCCACCGCGACGCAGACCGACCCACGCCGCTCCGGCGCACGACGCCGCAGCGAACAGGGCGGAGCTGACGAGCACGCCGTCGTTGCCGAACAGGTGGTACAGCGGCGCGGTCAGCCACGGCTGCATCGGTCCGGGGTGGTTCCACGCCCAGCGCGACCAGGCGCCGAGCAGCGGGGTGTGGACGGTGCCGACGTCGGAGACGCGCAGGACCTGGATCGCCTGGTCGTCGTTGGGGAACCAGTGCGCTCCGAGCACCGACACGAGTGCCACCAGGCCTGGAGCGGCGGCGACGAGGACGATGATGGCCCTCAGCGCCCGATCGCGATGATCCGGTGGTCGGGTGCTCGCCGCATCGTCGACGGCAGCGGTGACCTCGTTCGGAGCGGGCACGTCCCTGGGTGTTCGCTCAGCGGACCTTGGGTGCGGTGCTGGGGACGATCGGGGCGTCACGCCCGGTGCCCGTTGCGGTACCGGTCGCCGACGCAGGAGCGTCGGTGCCGGTGCCTTCCTCGTGGTACTCCTCTTCGACGTTCACCGACCAGATGTCGAACTCACCACGACCGAGGATGTTCTCGACCGTCAACATGGCGGTCAACATCGAGTGGTCCTGGTTGTTGTACTTGTGCATGCCGTTGCGTCCCACCGGGTGCACGTTGGCGACGTTGGCCTCCAGCCACTTGCGGATGGTGGCGACGTTGGCCTTGTAGTCCTCGTCGTAGACCGGGTACGCCTTGGGCATCCGCACCACGTAGCCGGACTCGACCTTGGACGCATCGCCCAGCCCGAGCGTCGCCAGCTCGCGCTTGCCCAGCTCGACGAGCTCGTCGTCGGGCTTGTTCCAGAGTCCTTCACCTTCGAAGACGAAGTACTCGAGGCCCAGGCACGTCCGCCCGTCCTTGACCAGGTACGGCGACCACTGCCCGAAGTTCTGGATCCGCCCGACCTGGACTTCCGGGGCGTGGATGTAGATCCAGTTGTCCGGGAAGCTGTACTCCATGGGAACGACGAGCGCGATGGTGAGGAAGTCTCGGAAGCGCAGCTGATCTGCTGCTGCGATGACCTCGGCCGGTGCGGGCGGGTCCATGGCCTTGAGCATGTGGGAGAACGGCATCGTCGAGATGATCTCGTCCGCTGCGTGCTCGGTGGTGGTGCCGTCCGCGTGGCGGGCGATGACGGCGGTGGCCCGAAGGGTGTCGGGGTCGCGCCGGATTCGAGTGGCCTGGGTGCTCATCTGCAGATCCGCGCCGCGGTCGGTCACGATCTCCGCGCAACGCTCCCACATCATCCCCGGGCCGTACTTGGGGTACTGGAACTCTTCGATCAGGCTCGTGACCTGCTTGGACTTGTCGGCGCGATTGCCAAGGAGGCGGGCACGGATCGGCTCCCAGACCGCTCCCCACAGCGACATGCCCTTGATCCGTTGGGCGCCGAAGTCGCTCGAGAGGTACTTGGGGTCGACGTTCCAGAGCTTGATGTTGTAGGTCCGGAAGAAGTGCTCGTACAGGCGGCGGCCGTAGTCGGCGACGACGTAGCCCTCCAAGGTCGACTGGTCCCGCGGCGGGCGCACCTTGGCCCACACGTAGGACACCATGCAGCGGAGCGCCTCGATGAAGCCGAGGTTGCGCAGGGCGTTGAGCGGCTTGATCGGATAGTCGTAGTACTTGCCCTGGTAGTAGATCCGGCTCAGCCGCGGGCGCTTGAGGAACTCGTCGTCGGTGAGGATCTCGTGCCAGACCGCTTCGACCTGTGCGACCTTGGTGAAGAAGCGGTGTCCGCCGATGTCGAAGCGCCATCCGTCGCGCTGGGCGGTGCGGCTGATGCCGCCGACGATGTTGTCGGCTTCCAGGATCGTCGTCGCAACCCCGTCCTTGGAGAGCTGGTAGGCGGCGGTCAGCCCTGCGGGGCCGGCGCCGATGATGACGACGTCGGGCTGGTCCGATCCCGTGTCGGTCGATGCAGCGGATTCACCTCGTTCTGCACCGGGTTCCTGGGTGTCGACGTCGGTGGAGGCGACCGGCTGAGCGGCACCTTCTGCGGCGTCGGTTCCGTCGGCGTCGGGTCCGGGCGCAACGGCCTCGGGAGCGTCGTCGGCTGGGGAGTTGTCTGTCATGGGGCGACCGTCGTGGGGAGGTGCTTCCTGCAGCGGGTTGCGGGAAGGCGAGGAGCGAGGAGGTGGAGCATCAGCATTCGTGCGGCGCGTCGAATCGGCGCAACGGCAGCTTCAGACCGTAGTCGCGGGTTCCTGTCGGACCCGAACATGCCTGCTGGTCGAGCGGGTGCTCCCGTCAGCGCCAGGCGCCATGTCGGGTCACCCGATCGAAGTGCATCAACCGCGTCGATCCTGGGTAGCGGGAGTCGTCGCCGGTGCACGTGCCGTGTCGGTCACACCACCCGCAGGACCGCGTCGCCGTGCGCAGCGGTCCCGGCGGCAACCGGGTGTCCCGCAGCGGACGCGGCTCCTTCGAGTCGTCGGATCGCGAGGATCTCGTCGGTGCGGAAGCTCGCCATCCGCACGCTCCAGCAGTCCACCGTCGGTCGCCCGTCGGTGCGGAAGAACGTGGTCATCGAGCGCTCGGGCTCGTACGCGTCGGCGCCCGACACCCGCTCGACGGTGCCGTCGCGCAGGGTGACGTCGAACGCGGCGCTGCTGTTGGGGTGGATGCTGCTGGGATCCATGAGGTGCGAGGTCATGGGTGCAACCTACGAAGGCGATCCTGTGGATCGCTAGAGCCCCAACCGTGTGATCTTCCGGTGGTCTTCCCGTTCACAACCCTGGTGGGAGTGGGGACGCACAGTGGATAACCCGACCCCGGTGACGCCCACGACCGGTGCGGGTCGTCGCGACGATCCCAGGTCGTCACCCAGCCCGCACAAGCGAGACCGGACAAGTGAGACCGGACAAGCGAGACCGGACAAGCGAGACCGGACAAGCGAGACCGGACAAGTAGGCCCGGACAAGTGAGACCGGACAAGCGAGACCGGACAAGCGAGACCGGACAAGTAGGCCCGGACAAGTGAGCCGTTCCGGATGTGCGGGTCAGTCGGGGTGCCCGGAGTCGGGTCGCTCGACGGCGCTCTGCTGCGCCCATCGGTAGTCGGCCTTGCCGGACGGCGAGCGCACGACCTCGTCCACGCGGATGATGGCACGGGGAAGCTTGAAGCGAGCCACGTGCTCCGCAGCGCTGGAACGCAGCGCCTCGTCGGTCACCTCCACGCCGGGGCGCAGTTGCACGATCGCCACGACCTCCTGACCCCAACGCGACGACGGCCGACCGCACACGACCGCATCGAAGACACCCGGGTGGGTCTTGATCGCGGTCTCCACCTCCTCGGCGAACACCTTCTCTCCGCCGGTGTTGATGCACACCGAGTCACGCCCATGCAGCTCGATCCGTCCGTCCGCGGCCAGCCGCGCCCGGTCGCCGGCCACGGCGTAGCGGACGCCGTCGACCTCCGGGAACGTCGCTGCGGTCTTGACCGGGTCGTTCAGGTAGCCGAGCGGCACCCGACCCGACTGGGCCAGCCAGCCGATCTCATCGTCGCCCGGCCGCAGTCGCCGGGTCATCGATGCATCCAGGACCACCACGGTGTCGGCCGGGGCGAACCCGCCCGAGGTGTCGTCACCGGAGCGCACGTTCGACACGCCCTGGCGCCCCGACTCGGTCGATCCGAGCACGTCGACGATGACGAGTCCTGGCACCAGTTCGAGCAGCTCCGCCTTCAGTCCGGGAGAGAGCACCGCACCACCCGAGAGCAGGTGGCGGAGCGACGACAGGTCATACGGCTCGCCGAAGTCGGCGGCTCGTCTGAGCTCGTCCGCGACCGGACGTGCGATCGGGTCGCCCACGACCAGCAGCGACGTGGCCCGATGGCGCTGCACCGTGGTGAGCAGATCGGTCGCGTCGAGGTGCTCAGGGTGGTCCTGGATGATGACGGTCCCGCCCGCGATCCAGCACGACAGCGCGTTCCAGTGCGCTGCACCGTGCATGAGCGGTGGCGCCGGCAGCGCCCGCAGCGTGGCGTCTTTCGCCCCGGCGAGGACCTCGTCCATGGCAGCGAAGTCGGTGCCGTCCCGGCGACGGACGCCGAGCGCGGCGATCAGGAAGTCCTCCTGACGCCACATGGCTCCCTTCGGCATGCCGGTGGTCCCGCCGGTGTAGCAGAGGTACAGGTCATCGCCGGACCAGGCATCGACCAGCTCGTCGGGCAGCACCGCCGGTGTGCCAGCGGGCGCCGCCGAGGCGAGGGCTTCCTCGTAGTCGAGCGCGCCCGGCACCAGATCGTGTCCGCTTCCGTCGGCGACCTGCAGGATGAGCGTCGGCTCGCGGTCGAGCTCGCTCAGCACCGAAGCCAGAGTCGGGGCAAATCGCTCCCCGACGATCACGACCCGAGTGGAGGCGTCATCGAGGAGGTAGCGCAGCTCCTCGGCCACGTATCGGTAGTTCACGTTGAACGGGGCGCACCTCGCCTTCCATGCACCGAGCATCCCTTCGAGGTACTCGTTGCCGTTGAGCAGGTAGAGCGCCACGTGGTCGTGGACCGACTCGTGACGACCTCCGGAACCGAAGCTCGCCGTGGGTCCCGCTCCGGCGGCGCGCAGCACGAGCGCCAACCGGCGACTCCGGTCCGCGACCTCAGCCCAGCTCATTCGGCGGTCCCCGAAGACGATGCAGTCGCGTTCGGGGTGCTCGGCCGCGACGGCTTCGGTGATGGCAGCGACGTTCAGCTCGAAGCGCGCCGCGCCGGTGCTGCGCTCGCTGATGGCGCCTGCACCGGTAGCGCTGGTCGGGTCTGCACCGGTAGCGCTGGTCGGGTCTGCGCCGGTAGCGCTGGTCGGGTCTGCACCGGTAGCGCTGGTCGGGTCGGTGCCGGTAGCGCCGGAGCCCCGAGCGCGGTCGACTTCAGATGTCGCATCGCCTGCGTCCATGGCCCGCCATGGTGCCAGGATGCGAACATGGCGAACACGTCAGCCACCCGTCCGGCCTGGGCTGCCGCCGCGTCGGAGCTCGCCGGGCGCGGCCCCGTGCTCGCCCGGCTGCACGAACGCCACGGCCCGCCGCTCCTGCGGCCGGGCCCGAACGCCGATGCACGCTTCGAGGCGCTGGCGTCGTCCATCGCGCACCAACAGCTCGCAGGAAAGGCCGCTGCCACGATCTGGGCCAGGGTCCTCGACGCTGTCGGCCGGCCGTTCACCGCTGAGCAGGTCCTCGCGACCGACCCGTCCGCGTTGCGCTCGGCCGGGCTGTCGGGCGCCAAGACAGCGGCGCTGGTCGACCTGGCGTCCAAGTCGGTCGACGGCACCGTCCGCCTCGCCCGGATCGGGGCGCTGAGCGACGACGAGATCGTCGATCACCTCACCGTCGTGCGCGGGATCGGCCCCTGGACTGCCCAGATGTTCCTGTTGTTCGACCTGCGACGCCTCGACGTGTGGCCGATCGGCGACTTCGGCGTGCGGACGGGCCTCGCTCGAGCCCACGGGTGGGACCGGGTTCCGACCGAACGGGAGATGGTCGCGTTGGGCGAGGCCTTCGTTCCGTACCGCAGCGTGGTGGCGTGGTGGTGCTGGCGCGAGACCGACACGCCAGCGCCGGTGTGACCGTCGCCGTCTGGCGAAGGCTGCAACGAACCGCGGTGCTTCGCCAGACCTCCGATGACCGTCGCGGCGCGCAGATGACCTCAGCGGCGCGCAGATGACCGACGCAGCGCGACCTCAGCGGCGAGAATGGCGCCATGCAGCGGAGCGGACACGACCGGGAGCGCACCGACGACGAGTGGCTCGACGCCCGTTTGACCGCCACCGCCCATCTCGACGACCTGCGTGCGGCTGAGTTCGCCCGACTCGACGAGCAGGGCCACGTCTACCTGGATCACACCGGAGCGGGGCTCTACCCGGCGTCGCTGGTGCGCCACCACTGCGAGCTGCTGCTGGGTTCGGTTCTGGGCAACCCCCATTCGGACAACCCGAGCTCTCGACCCATGACCCAGATGGTCGAGCGCACCCGCGAGGCGGTGCTCCGGTTCTGCTCAGCGGACCCCGACGACTACGTCTGCATCTTCACGCCGAACGCATCGGGGGCCATCCGACTGGTCGCCGAGTCCTTCCCGTTCGCACCGCGGCGCCCGTTGGTGTTGACCAGCGACAACCACAACTCGGTCAACGGCGTCCGCGAGCACGCTCGTCGCAACGGAGCACCGGTCACCTACGTGCCGGTGCGCACGCCTGACCTGCGTCTCGACCACGACGCGCTGCACGCCGCGCTCGACGGTCCTCCCGGGCTGTTCGCGTTTCCGGCGCAGTCGAACTACTCCGGCGTTCGCCACCCGTACCCGATCGTCCCCGACGGTTGGCGGGTCCTCATGGATGCCGCAGCGTACGCTCCGACGAACCCGATGCGGCTCGACGAGCACCGACCCGACTTCGTCTCGCTGTCGTTCTACAAGATCTTCGGGTTCCCGACCGGGGTGGGCGCCCTGATCGCTCGCAGGGACGCACTCGCTGAACTTCGCAGACCGTGGTTCGCCGGCGGCACGATCGCCGTCGCGTCGGTCGCGGCAGGGCGCCACCGGCTGGTGCCGGGTCACGCCGGGTTCGAAGACGGCACCCTGGACTTCCTGTCGCTGCCGGCGGTCACTGCGGGCATCGAGCTGATGGAGCAGATCGACGTCGCCAGCGTGCACGATCGCACCCAGGCGCTCTCGACGTGGCTGCTCGACCGGATGGAGCTGCTGCGCCACGCCAACGGATCGCCGCTCGTGCACGTGCTGGGGCCGTGGGAGCAGATCGACAGGGGAGCGACGATCGCGTTCGTGCTGACCGACCCGTCAGGTCGGGAGCTCGCGGACCGTCGAGTGGAGCAGATGGCGACCGCACGGGGCATCTCGCTGCGCACCGGGTGCTTCTGCAACCCCGGCGCCGGAGAGACGGCGCGCAACGTGTCGGCCGAGGAGCTCATCCCGTTCCTCGACGCCGAGTCCTCCAGCGGCGAACCGGTCTCGATCTGCGAGGTCGACGAAGCGTTCCGCGCCCGGCGCCAGGTCGGGGTCAGCGCGCTGCGGGTGTCGCTCGGGATGTCGTCGAACGCTGCCGACGCGGCCGCGCTCGTGGACCTGCTGAGCGAGCTCGTCGACGTCGACGCCGCAGACCTGGGGGTGCAGCCGCCCGCTCCGAAGCTGAGCCCCGACGGTGCCTGACGGTTGGCTGAGCGGTGCCGTCCAGCGAACGGCACCGGCCGGGGCTCAGTGGACTCCGGGCTCGGCGACCGGCGTCTCAAGCGGGAAGTGGCACGCAACGTAGTGGTCGGGACCGACCTTCTGCATCTGGGGCTCCGCGCTGGAGCACAGGTCCTGCGCCCGCGGACACCGGGTCCGGAACCGACAACCCGACGGCGGGTTCAGCGGCGACGGCAGCTCGCCGTCGAGGTGCTCGACCTCGCTGGCGTCGATCGACGGGTCCGGCAGCGGGATCGCCGCCACGAGCGCGTCGGTGTAGGGATGCGCCGGGTTGGCATAGAGGGCGTCGGGCGGGCCGATCTCGCACATCTTGCCGAGGTACATGACCGCGACCCGGTCCGAGACGTTCTTGACGACGGCGAGGTCGTGCGCCACGAACACCAGGGTGAGCCCGTAGCGCGCCTTCATGTCTTCGAGCAGGTTCAGGATCTGGGCCTGGACCGACACGTCGAGAGCGGACACCGGCTCGTCGCAGATGATCAGCTGAGGGTCGGTGATGACCGCTCGAGCGATCGAGATCCGCTGGCACTGGCCGCCGGAGAACTCGTGCGGCTTGCGCTCGCTCGCGGCGACCGGATCGACGCCGACGGCGGAGAGCACCTCTTCGACCTTTGCGGCCCTGAACGCCGCATCGCCGGTCTTCCAGATCGACAGCGGCTCGCCGACGATCTGGCTGACGGTCCGGCGTGGGTTCAGCGAGCTGATCGGATCCTGGAAGATCATCTGCATCCGGGGCCGCACCTTGCGAAGGTCGGCACCGGCGAGGGTGGTCAGGTCGGTGCCGTCGAGGACCACCGAACCCCTGGTCGGCCGGGGAAGCTGCATGATGGCTTTGCCCGTCGTCGACTTTCCGCAGCCCGACTCGCCGACCAGTCCGAGCGTCTCGCCCTGAGCGACGTCGAACGAGATGTTCGCGACGGCGGAGACCTTTCGACCGCGGCCGGCGGGGAAGTCCACGACGAGGTTCTCGACGCGCAGCAGCGTCTCGGTGCCGGGACGGAGGTGGGCTGTGCCGCTACCGGCCATCAGTGGTTGCCTTCGGTCGTGTCGGAAGAGGGTGCCGCCACGGGTGCATCGGAACCGATCGGCGGCGCCGCGACGTGCGACGCAGGTCCGCCAGAGGGCGACGCCGGCGGGGGAGCGGTCGCCATCATCTTCTGCGCGGCGATGCGATCCTTGATCTCCAGCGTCTCAGGCGACGACACCGGGTAGAAGCAGGCGAACAGGTGACCCGGCGAGTCCGGGTGTGATTCGAGCGGCGGCGCCTCGTTGTGGCAGCGTTCACGTGCATAGGGGCAGCGGGGGGCGAACGCGCAGCCGGGTGGCGGGTTCACCAGGTCCGGCGGTCGACCGCCGATCGCGGACAAGCGAGTGTGAGACGGGTCGCCCAGCTTGGGGATCGCGGACAGCAGCGCCTCGGTGTAGGGCATCTGCATGTTGGCGAACAGCGTGGCAGTGGGCGCCTTCTCGACGATGCGGCCCGCGTACATCACCGCGATCTCCTGCGCCCGCGACGCCACGACGCCGAGGTCGTGGGTGACGAGGATCATCGCCATGTACCGCTCTCGCTGCTGCTCGGCGAGCAGGTCGAGGATCTGTGCCTGCACCGTCACGTCGAGCGCTGTGGTGGGCTCGTCGGCGAAGAGGAGCTTGGGTCCGCACGCCAGGGCGATCGCGATCACGACCCGCTGACGCATGCCGCCCGACATCTCGTGCGGGTAGGCGTTGATGCGCTGTTCGGCTTCGGGGATCCGCACCGCCTGCAAGAGCGCCACGGCGGTGTCGCGAGCGTCGGACTTGCTCATGTCGAGGTGGTAGCGCAGCGACTCGGTGATCTGGTTGCCGACCTTCATCACCGGGTTCAGCGCCGTCATGGGGTCCTGGAACACCATCGCCATCTCGGTGCCCCACAGGCGCCGGTACTCCTCGGCCTTCAGGGTGCTGATGTCGGTGCCCTCGAACTGCACCGTGCCCGAACGGACTGCGGTGGACGGCAACAGGCCCATGATCGAACGCGACAGCACCGACTTGCCCGAACCCGACTCGCCGACGATGCCCAGGCAGTTGCCGCGCTCCAGGGTGAACGACACGCCGCCGACCGCTTTGACCAGTCCTCTCGGCGAGCGGAACGACGTGGTGACGTCGACGACGTCGAGCAGCGGACCAGCGCCAGGGACCCCGGTGGGTGCGGGACCGTCGATGACCTCCGAGTGGCTCACAGGACGCTCTCCCGAACCTCGAATCGCTTGCTGACGACATCCGCCAGGAAGTTGAGCGCCAGCACGGTGAGGAACAGCACGACGATGGTGAACATCACGATGTGCGGAGCTCGGTTCAGCTGGTCTTTGTTCTCGGCGATGATGTTGCCCCACGACGGGGTCGGCGGTGCGACGCCGACGCCGAAGAGCGCCAGTCCGCCTTCGGCGACGATCGCGATGCCGACGCCGAGCAGCGAGATCGACAACATCGCGGGGAACACGTTGGGGAGGATGTCGCGGAACATGATCCGCCAGCTCTTGGCGCCCATCGCCCGAGCGGCGAGCACGAACTCCCGTTCCGACCAGCTGAGCGTGTTGCCCCGTGTGATGCGGCCCAAGATCGGGATGGACACGATACCGAGCCCGAGCACCACCACGCCGATGCGTTGCACGCTGCTGACCTTGTCGCCCGACGACAGCACCGTCACGAGCGACAGCGCGAGGACGAACTGGGGGATCGCGAGCAGGATCGTCATGATCGGCGTGATGATCGCGTCGACCTTGCCGCGGAAGAAGCCGGTGGCAAGACCCAGGATGCCGCCGATCACGAGGCCGAACCCGACCGCACCGAAGCCGATCGCGAAGCTCGCACGGGTGCCGTAGATGATGCGGGCGAGCAGGTCGCGACCGTTGGCGTCGCCGCCGAGCCAGTGGCCAGCCACCGGACCCTGACGTGCGATCTCGCCGAAGGACTGGTTGGGGTCCGGTAGCGGCAGCAGCGGTGCCGCCAACGCCAAGACGGTGAGGCCAACCAGCCAGATGATGGCGAGCCAAGCACCCCAGCCGAGGCCCTTCTTCTTGCGCCGGGTGCCGTCGGTGATCGGTTCGAGCTGATCGGCGTCGACGGCGAGCCCGTAGACCTCGAGTGACGGCTCGAGGTTCATGATCGACGGGTTGTGGGTGGGTACGGGGTCAGTTGCCGGCATGTCGGATCCGTGGATCGAGGACGGTGTACAGGATGTCGACGCAGAAGTTCACGAAGACATAGAAGATCGCGATGATGGCGACGATCGACTGGAAGGCGACGATCTGGCGGGTGGCGATCGCCTGGCCCATCAGGTAGCCGAGACCCGGGATGTTGAACACCACCTCGATGACGAGCGCTCCGCCGATCAGGGTGCCCACGTTCAGCCCCGCAACGGTGAGCAGCGTCAACGACGACGGGCGTAGCGCATGGCGGAACAGGATCCGCTTGGTGGTGATGCCCTTGGCCTTGGCCATGGTGATGAAGTCCTGCTGCAACGTCGCGATCATGTCGCTGCGCAGCAGGCGCATGTAGACCGCGAGCTGTCCCACCGCCAAGGTGATCGTCGGCAGGATCATCGACCGGACGTGACCGACGGGGTCCTCGCCGAGCGACGTGAAGCCTCCCGTGTCGGCCCAGCCGAGCTTCACCCCCACGTAGTACTGGAGCACGAAGCCGAGCGCGAAGGTCGGTATGGCCAACATCGCGAACGCGGATGTGTTCGACAATCGATCGAACCAGGTTCCCTGTTTGTAGGCCGCCAGCACGCCGACGGGGATGGCGATCAGCAACGCCAGCACTTGCGCGTACACCATCAGCAGGATGGTGGGCGGCAAGGCATCGACAACCCGGTCGGCGACGGGATTGCTCGAGCTGACCGTGTAGTAGTTGCCGAGGTCACCCTGGACGAACCCGCCCAACCACTGGCCGTAGCGGACGATGAAGGGTTGGTCGAGTCCGGTCTCCTCGCGCACCAGCGTGCGCTGCTCGGGGCTGCCGAACGGCACGAGCACCTCGACGGGGTCACCCGGCAGCAGCTCCAGCAGGAACGACGCGAACAAGGTGACGAGGATGACCGTGACGACCAGTTGGAGGAGCTTCTTGGCGATGCCCACTGATGCATTCGTCCTGTCGTTGCGATGGGTGGTGAAGAGGGGTCGGCGCTGCGGTCATGGCCGCTGATGTGACGCCCGGAGGGTTCCGGACGCCACATCAGCGATCCACGACGGCCTCAGCCCTTGGAGATCCACATCCCCGACACCGGATGGCCGGTGGCGAGGCCCGGAAACGGCTTGGACCCGTCGGGCAGGTTCGGACCCATCACGCCGTGCACGTCCGGCGCCGACGCGACGTCCCAGATGACCCAGTTCAACCACAGGTTCCATGCCTGGGAGCCGAAGCGCTTGTTGACGTCCTCGTAGATCGACGCCGCCTTGGTGGTGTCGGACTCGGCCCGGCCGGCGTCGAGCAGCTTGTCCATCTCGGGGTCGTTGAACTTGCCGAAGTTGACCGGCGAACCGCCCTTCCACCACACGTACTGCAAGTCGGGGGCGCCGCCCGGGTGGTTGCGGAACGCCATCGCGTTCCAGTCCGAACCGAGCGCCTTGCTGATCAGCGCTGCCTGCTCGATGGTCTGGAGGTTCACCACGAAGCCGGCCTTCTGCACCTGCTCCTGGATGAACTGCGCGGACTTCACCGTGGACGGATCCGGGGTCGACAGCACCGTGATCTCCAGCGGCTTGCCGGTCTCGGCGGTGTACTTGGCTGCGTACTCCTTGGCCTTGTCCAGGTTGTACTGCGGGAACCCGGCGTCCTTGAGGTAGCCGACCGATCCCTCTGCAAACGGGCCCGAGGCGAGCTGCGTGAGACCCAGGTTGCGCACCTTGTTGAACGACTGGCGGTCGAGCGCGTAGGCCGCAGCGAGGCGGGCGTTGATGTTGTCGAACGGCGCCTTGGATGCGTTCAACATGATGTATGCGGTCTCGGCGTACTTGTCGGACTCCACGAGGCCGACCTTGCCGTTGTCCTTCTCGGTGCGGAGCCGGTCGATGTTCTCCGGCGTTGCGGTGTGCATCGCGTTGACCTCGCCGGCGAGCAGCGCGTTGACGCGGGCGTCGCCGTCGGGGATCGGACGGTAGGTGATCTGATCCAGGTACGGCAGCTGGTGGCCGTCGGAGTCCTTGTTCCAGTAGTCGGGGTTCTTGACCGCCGTCAGGTGGTCGTCGACCTTCCACTCCTTGAGCTTGAACGGGCCGGTGCCGATCAGGTTCTTGTCGCACGTGGCGGGATCGTCGAGCTGCGCCTGGGCCATGATGCCGAGCCGACCAGAGCTGTGCAGGTAGGCGGGGAACGCGGGCCACGGCGTCTTGGTGGTGACCGTCAGCGTGAGGTTGTCGACGACGTCGACCGACTCGATGTTCTGGAGCACGAACAGGAACAGCAGCGGCTTGCGCGCCGGGTACTTGCCTCGGTAGGCGTCCAGGTTGTTCTTGACGACCGTCGAGTTGAGCGGGGACCCGTCGTGGAACTTGACGCCGTCGCGCAAGGTGATCGTCCACTGGGTGAAGTCGGCGTTCGGCTCGACCGACTTGGCGAGGAACGGCTTGTAGTCGCCGTTCTCGTCCGGGGCGGTCAAGGTGTCGTAGATCGTCCGGGCGACCTGGATGCCGGCGATCGCGAGCTGGCCTTCGGGAAGGCACCAACCGCCGCCGTTCTCGGCTTCGAGCGCATAGGTGACCTCGCCGCCGGAGACGGGCTTGCCCGCCGACTGCTCGCCACTGCCGGTCGTGCCGCTGGACTTGCTGCTGCCGCCGCCGCAGGCCGCGGCAACCACCGCGACCGACAGCGCACCGGCAGCCACCAGCGACCATCGCTTGCTCGTAGAGCGTCGTCGGACCACGTTCGTACCCCCTGGGTGTCGGATGAACTGAACCGCCGTATCGGCCCCGCCGTGACGGTGTTCACAGTTCAGGTGGGGGCACCTTAGTGCCGCTCGCGACGCTGTCAACGCGATCGATCGGGACACGATCCGGGGCGCTCTCAGCCTGACGAGGCGTCAGGTCGCGCTGGGAAGGGCGACGGCGTCACGGTAGGCGTGGGCATAGCCGATGACGGTCTCGACGTAGGTCTGGCTTCGGTTGTAGGTCAGGTAGGCGCGGCGCAGCACATCCTCGGTCGACAGGTCCCCGCTGCGGCACAGGTAGACGCCGGCACCCAACGCCGCGTCGTAGATGTTGTCGGGGTCGGCGCGACCGTCGCCGTTGCCGTCACGCCCGACGCTGCGCCACGTGCTCGGAAGGAACTGCATCGGTCCTACGGCGCGATCGAAGCCCGCATCGCCGTCCAGCAGCCCCCCGTCGGTGTCGGCCACCTTGGCGAAACCGTTGGTCCCGTCGAGAGGGGGCCCCAGGATGGGTGGCTCGACCCGACCGTCGGCGGCGATCTCGCTGCCCAGATAGGTGCCGTGGCGGCTCTCGGTGCGACCGATGCCGGCGAGCATCCACCAACTGGCCCGGCACGCCGGCATGGTGCGGGCGAGGTTCAGCTGCGCTCGCCAGTACGCGTCGAGCGCGACGGTGGAGATGTCGACGCCGTCGACGGTCGCGTTCAGGCGTGCTGCGTCGAGCGCGGTCTGAGCGGCGGCGACTTCCGCGGTGGCGCTCGACACCGCCTCGGCGAGTCGGGCGCTGTGGTCCTCGAGACCGGCGCGGCGGGCGTTGAGCTCGTCGTCGTGTCGCCTGAAC
>Ga0209023_10002786_pt1 | contig 21402 bp, 21 predicted proteins | sample LakOneMetagenome_FD_187468 | JGI IMG/M metagenome (GOLD analysis project Ga0209023, IMG submission 187468) | Freshwater and sediment microbial communities from Lake Erie, Canada (SPAdes) (version 2) | ecosystem: Environmental > Aquatic > Freshwater > Lentic | place: Lake Erie, Canada...
AGGAACTATAGACGGTAATGAAGTGGAGAATTCTTTTAAAAGCGGTCAGCCGGCCGCATTTCCCCTGGGGGGTGTGATCAAAGGCTGGGTTGAGATACTGCAGCTTATGAAACCCGGCGATCATTGGAAAGTAGTTGTTCCGAGCGAGCTGGCTTATGGAGCATCCGGTAACGGAAATGCCATTCCCCCAAACTCTGTTCTGGTATTTGAAATTGCCCTGGAAAAAATACGGCCTGCTGTTGAAGCGCCGAAAAATAATTAAAACAATGGAAGACCTGAGATACCCGATCGGCAAATACGTTGTTCAACCTTTCTCCGATAAACTATGGCAGGAATGGCTGGTGGATATAAAGAACCTGCCGCTGCATTTAGAGAATGCGGTGCTTAACATGGATGAAGCACAACTCAACACGCCTTACCGCGATGGTGGCTGGACCGTAAAGCAACTGGTTCACCATGTGGCCGACAGCCATATGAATGCGTACATACGTTTTAAGCTCGGACTTACTGAAACAAACCCGACCATAAAACCATACGATGAAACTGCCTGGGCCGGGATGGCCGATACAAAGAACCTGCCTTCAAATATTTCATTAACGATCCTGCATGCATTACATATCCGCTGGTACGAAGTATTGCGGAATATGAGCCGGGAAGACCTGGACAGAACCGTGTTTCATCCCGAACATAAAAAAGAATTCACCCTCTGGGATTTTTTAGGATTGTATGCATGGCACAGCAGGCACCATGTGGCGCATGTAACTTCATTGCGGGAGAGGATGAAATGGTAATTACTTTTATCCGTTTAACATTGAAATGAACTGGAAAACACTTTCTTCAAAATACCTGAGCAGGCACATCTACTTTACCGCAAGGGAAGACCGGTGTGAAATGCCCGATGGAACGATCGTAGAGCAATACTTTGTGGTGGAAATGCCCACGTCTGTTTGTGCACTGGCATTAACCAAGGACGGAGAAGCGATCCTGGTAAAGCAATACCGCCATCCCGTTGAAGATACATTGATTGAATTACCCGGCGGTTTTGTCGACAAGGGCGAAACATCAGAAACAGCGGCCGGAAGAGAATTGCTGGAAGAAACGGGATATGAATTCTCCGATTACTTTTTTTTGGGACGGGTGACTGCCAATCCCGGGGTACTTAATAATTACACAGACCTTTACCTGGCTACCGGTGGAATAAAAAAAGCAACGCAGAAATTAGATTACAACGAAGAGATAGAAATTCAACTCACGCCACTGGAAGAAGTGCGGCAGATGCTGTTGAAGAATGAATTCAAACAGGCGCTTCATACCACCTGCCTGTTTTATGCTTTCAACCGGCTGGATTCACTAAAATAAAGAAGCGTCCACTTCCGCCACCAGGAACACACTTCCGCACACAACGATCATGTCATTTTTACCTGCATTCTTCCTTGCGCTCTCCACTGCCTTGTTCACGTCATCAAAACTTTCGCCTCTAAGCCCGAAACCTGCAGCCGTTTGTTTTAACTCATCATGGGCCATGGCCCTTGGTATGTGTGCATTGCTGAAGTAATACTTTGCATCTTTTGGCAAAAGCGAAAGTACTTTACTGATGTCTTTGTCTTTTACCATGCCCAAAACAAAATGAATTAGGGACGACTGACCACCGACCACCGACAACTGCTGCAGCAGTTGCTTTATGCCGTCTTCGTTATGTGCCACATCCAGCACAATGGTTGGATCATTGCTGATCACATCCCATCTGCCGTGCAGCCCGGTTAATTTTTTTACATTGCTGAGCGCTCTTTTCTCGGCTTCATTTTTTATTGTAAAGCCATGATCAATCAATATGCCTTCGGCGCAGAGCACGGCACATAGATTTTTTGCCTGGTATAACCCATTCAGGTCTAATTTGAATGATTCGGTTATTTTATTGCGGGTATCTGTTACATCACAGCAGAGCGACTGAGCGGTATATTCAATATTTGAAACAGCGTACTCATCCCCGGCAAAATGAATGGGTGCATTCATTTCCGTTGCCTTGCTGATGAAAATATTTTTGGTTTCGGGTAAATACTCACTGATGATAACGGGCACCCCGGGTTTGATGATGCCGGCTTTTTCCGCAGCGATCTCTTCTAAAGAATTGCCGAGTATGTTCATGTGATCGTACCCAATATTGGTGATGACCGATAGGATGGGGGTGATTATGTTCGTGCTGTCAAGCCTTCCCCCCAGCCCGGTCTCGATTACCGCAATATCAACCCTTTGTTCTTTGAAGTATTCAAAAGCCATTGCCACGGTAAGTTCAAAGAAGGAAGGCTCGATGGCATCGGAGATCTTTTTTGTCCGCTCCACAAAATCAACTACAAATTCTTCGCTGATCATCTCGCCATTGATCTTGATGCGCTCACGAAAATCCTTTAAATGTGGAGAAGTGTACAACCCGGTCTTATAACCTGCCTGTTGGAGTATGGCAGCCAGCATATGACTGGTGCTTCCCTTGCCGTTGGTGCCGGCAATATGTATGCTTTTGAATTTTGTCTGCGGATCATCCAGCGCTTTGCAGAGTGCAATGGTATTGTGCAGATCCTTTTTGTACGCTGCTGCGCCAATGCGGCTGAACATGGGAAGTTGTGTGTATAAATGATCGATGGTCTGCTGATAGTTCATCAGCACAAATATATACAGGAACGATTGAAAGAAGATTATTGCTCCCTGAAGTTGAAGGGAACGGTTACGATGGACTCGTGATCTGATTTATTGAATTCGATATTGGGCAGGTACCCCCTGATTGCATTGGCATATTTCGTCTCCGCACTGGTTGAGCCTTTGTCGAAGGTTACAAACGTTCCTCTTCCGGCCGGTGAAACTTTTATAATGGCATTGATGGTAGCCCTGGGAAGATCACCCATGAAAATATAATTGTTTACAATTTGGCGATCTCCTTTAGAAACACGCAATCCGCTACCACCCGTTTTTCCGCCGGGCGTATTTCCATAACTATCCGGTTTGCCATTGGGGCTGCCGGCATCGCCTTTACCGCCGGGATTGTTGCCCTGGTATTTGTAACCATTATCTTCTGTTGCGCCATTTCCAGTTCCGTTCTTTGGTCCGCCATAACCGGCAATCTTTGGTTTTTGTGGTTTGGGTTCTGGCTTGGTAACAACGGGTGCCGGCTCCTTCACTTTTACGGTTGTCTTCACCGGCGTTTTAACCGGTGCCGATTCTTTGTCTGCGAGGTCATCCGTCTTTGTATCTTCTATAGCCGGTGTTTTTACTGCAGCGGCTTTGGGTTGTTCTGCATTTTCTTCGCCGGGAGATTTTTCGCCCTTTACCAGCGGCTGTACTTCACCATAGCCTTCTGCATTATTGCCGAGGTTGATCTCGATCAGTTCCTGCATAACGGAGGGGGGAGTATGCTGGTGTGTCCATGAAATGAGGAAGGCCAGCAAAAGCAATGTACCACAGATGATGGCTGTATATAAAAATGCTTTCCGGTTCTTTTCTGTTTCAAATGTTGCTGACATGGTGCTGGTATACATCACGAAGTTATTTAATTACCGGCAAACGATGCAATACCGTGCCGTATTTAATGATGATTGTTAAGGTTTTAACAAATTCAAAACTTCGTCATCAACCGGCCTGAAAAAATCTTCTTGACATTGGCGGGGATTCACCGTACTTTTCCTGAGGCTTTATAACTGTAAAGGCATTTCTTCATGCGTCACCAGGTACCCTGCCTGCTTCTTTAAGTGTTCATTCACCCGCCTGCTTAAATTCTTTATTATGAAACAAAATTATCTGCTGCTTATCTTTTTGTTATTTACTGTACCTGGCTTCATTTCTGCACAAACCATCTCCTCGCAAAAGGGGCTCACCACTGCTGTTTTTAATTTGCCTGAAGGAACGATCACTGTTTACCTGCCCGACGATATCAGGCCGGGCGATAATATTTCCGGAACTGTGCTGGCTGTTGCTTCTGGTAAAAATGCAAGGCAGGTTGGCAAAAATCTTTTGCAACTGGAAAAATATGCTGTTGAATTTGACGGACAAAAATTCCCTGTTTCAAATACGACCGGCCAGGTTCAGTATAAAATGAGTTACAGCAAACTTCTGCAACGGTTTCTGAGTGTCATAAACAGCGAGGGAGTTAATGCAGGAGAAGTGGGTGTTAAGTGTGCTTATGCTGCAGAATCAAGATCCATGACCGGCTGCAACATTCCTTCACATGCTTTAACGGCAGCGCCATTAAAAATAACCGGCCCGTTTGATGGGAACAGCAGTAACACATCCTGCAATATCAGTGGCAAAGAAGCAGACGTATTGGCTGAGTCGCCCCGGCAGTGCATTATCCGTTTCCCCGAAAATGCTTCCGGTAAACAAACGATGGTACTGCAGGAAACCAACGAGCAAAAATGTACCAGGGCCATATCGGGTGTTGACCTGCATGTATCAACAGGAAAATTAAGTCTGCGGAGAGGAGAAAGAACGGTTATTCATGTGCAGGTCACCGGATTGCAGAACCTGCCCGATACGGCAAGACTTACGCTGACAAATATGTCTGCTGATATTGTAGAGATGCAGCCTTCCAATAACTTTCTTGTTTTGCTTGCTCCGGATAGTGTGGCCGCCGGTAATTACGAGAATAGTTTTGATGTGCAAAGCATAAAGCCGGGCGGGTTCACTATAAATGTAGATCTTGATCTGCCTCAACCACCACCAATATATGCAAGCGTGAATACGGGTGTTGAACAGCCGCCCATCTATGCGGATAATAAAGCTGGAATAGAACTGCATCCGCTGAAAGTAGACGGATTGAAGAACGGCATGTCGGATGCATTTAAAAAAGCAGTGATAGAAATAACAGGCAACCGGGCAACCAGGTATCCTGAACTGGATGGCTGCGGCAGTTGCCTTACCTGTATACAGAGTATGCTGGATGAAGGCAAAGTTGCATTGGTAGGGGAGATCGGGAAGATACTGATGGAACATTATGTTGACCTGTTGGTAAGCGGTACCGGTGGAGCGCTGGCCTGGATAAAAGATAAATACGATAAGCTGGATAAAGCCGGCGATATCGCTGATGCGATTGCCGATGCAGTGAAGAAGGGGGAGATACAGGTGGTGGAGTTCCCCGAAAAATTATGTGGCTACTGCCTGGTATCGGCCATCGGTTTTTACGACGCAAAGACACAATGCATGGATGCATTCTTTTACTGCAAGGGTTCAAAAATGTGCTGCACGCATTCGCTTACGATCATTCACCTGAAATACTGTGTTGGCGATGATGGGTACAAGAAAGCCGATGCAGGATTGAACATAGATGTGATCAGCAGGTAAAATATTTACCTCGAACCAAAAAGCAAGCTGCCGATCCTGACCATATTACTGCCTTCCTCCATTGCGATCTTATAGTCGGCGCTCATGCCCATGCTCAAAATTTTGAATTTTGAATTTTGAATTTTGAATTCAGAACCTGTTTTGTCGAAAAGGCTTTTTAAATATTTGAATTCACTTCCTACCAAATCAATATTGTCTGAGAAAGAAGCCATCCCCATCAGGCCGGAGATCTGTACACCGGTTAATTCATTAATTGGATTATTTCGCAGCAATTCATCTAATTCGTTTCCATCTAATCCAAACTTGGTTTCTTCTTTGGCAATATAAACCTGCAGCAGGCAATCGATCACCCGGTTATTCTTTGCAGCCTGTTTGTTTATTTCCTTTAAGAGGTTATAACTATCCACGCCATGAATAAGATGAACGAAGGGCGCAATGTATTTTACTTTGTTGCTCTGAAGGTGGCCGATGAAATGCCAGCGGATATCTTTGGGCAACTGTTCGTATTTATCTTTCAGTTCCTGTACATAGTTCTCGCCAAAGTCGCGGTGCCCGAGGTTGTAAAGTTCAAGAATATCTTCAACGGGTTTTGTTTTAGACACAGCTACCAAGGTGGCTTTGCCGTTCAGTTCAGTAATTATCTGCTGGTATTTTTCTTTATTGATGCTCATAATATTTGCAACGAAGGCGCTAAGTCACAAAGATGCACAAAGAAGTGAAATATAAAATGTGCAACCTATTTAAGTTGCACACCTTCGCATAAATCTTCTCCTTGGTTCCCCCTTTAGGGGGCAGGGGAGGTTATTTTAATATCGAACGGCTGATAACGATCCGCTGTACCTCGCTGGTGCCTTCATATATCTGGGTGATCTTGGCGTCCCTCATCAATCGTTCCACGTGGTATTCTTTTACAAACCCGTAGCCACCGTGTATCTGCACTGCTTCGGTTGCGGTCCACATAGCGGTTTCGCTGGCAAAAACCTTGGCCATGCTGCTGCTTAGGGTGTAGTCGATTTTCTGATCTTTTTCCCAGGCAGCTTTCAGGCAGAGTAACCTGGCTGCTTCGATCCTGGTAGCCATATCGGCCAGTTTGAACTGGATGATCTGGTGGTTCATGATCTCGGTGCCAAAGGCCTTGCGTTGTTTGCTGTACCCGAGGGCAAGCTCATAAGCGCCGCTTGCTATGCCCAGTGCCTGCGATGCGATCCCGATCCTTCCACCGGCCAATGTCTTCATAGCGAATTTAAAACCGAATCCATCCTCACCGATCCTGTTCTCTTTCGGTACTTTCACATCGTTGAATAAAATGCTGTGCGTATCGCTTCCACGAATGCCGAGTTTATTTTCTTTGGCACCTACTGCCACGCCGGGCCAGTTCTTTTCCACAATAAATGCGTTGATGCCGCGGCTTCCCTTGCTTACATCTGTTTGGGCAATTACCAGGTAAACGCTGGCGCTGTTGCCATTGGTTATCCAGTTCTTCGTTCCGTTCAGTAAATAATGATCGCCTTTATCTTCCGCCGTGGTTCTTTGCGAAGTGGCATCACTGCCTGCTTCGGGTTCACTCAGCAAAAAGGCGCCGATGTATAGTTCGCCGTTTTTCTTTCCCTGAGCTAAGGGAGTCAGGTATTTCTTTTTTTGGTCTTCGTTGCCATATTCCTGGAGGCCATAACAAACCAGGCTGTTGTTCACGCTCATGCAAACGCTCACGCTGGCATCTACCTTGCTGATCTCTTCCATGGCGAGTACATAACTTATTGTATCCATACCGCTGCCGCCATATTCGGGTTTCACCATCATACCCATAAAACCGAGGTCGGCTAATTTTTCGATCTGTTCTTTTGGAAATTTCTGGTGTTCGTCTCTTTCTATTACCCCGGGAAGGCATTCATTTACGGCAAAATCCTTCGCCGCCTGTTTGATCATCAATTGTTCTTCAGTCAGTTGAAACAGCATATGCAATGGTTTTAAATCAGGTGCAAAAATAAGGGTTTATTGCCCTGTATTTTCAGCAATTATCCGGGTAAATAATTCGCGGCTGATCATACCGGCGCCGAGGCTTTCGAGGTGTTCGGTGTATACCTGGCAGTCGATCAACTGCAGGTTCTCTTTTTGCAAATGCTGAACGTAATGAATGAAGGCAAATTTGCTGGCATTCGTTTTACTGCTGAACATACTTTCGCCAAAAAACACATTGCCCAGCCGTATTCCATACAGCCCACCCACCAGTTTTCCATCCAGCCATGCTTCGGCACTGTGTGCATATCCCTGTTCATGTAAAAGGGTATAGGCTTTTTGTACAGCCGGTGATATCCATGTTCCATCCTGTCCTTTTCTTGTAATGGCTTTGCAGTTCTGTATCACCTGCGTAAATGCCCGGTTAATGGTAAAGCGGAATTTGCCATTGTTCAAAACGGTTCTCATACTGCTGCTCACTTTCAATTGGGCAGGATATAAAACAAAGCGGGGGTCGGGGCTCCACCAGCAGATGGGTTCATCTTCATTGTACCAGGGAAAGATCCCTTTCCGGTACGCTAATAATAACCGTTCAGTACTGAGGTCGCCGCCAATGGCAAGCAAACCATCTTCATCCGCCATTTCTACGGGTGGAAATACAAGGTCATCGTTTAACAGGAACATGATTAAAGATATAAGAAAAACAGAAACAGCTGTGCTGTTGTGAAGTTGCCACAGAAGAGCAGAATCACAGAATTGTGCAATAGGAAAAACAACAGGTAATTTTTTCCGTGTTTCTGTGCTTCTGTGGCAATACTATAAGAAAACAGAAAAAGCTGCGCTGTTTTGAAATTGCCACAGAAGCACGGAATCACAGAATTTTATTATAACAAAACCAGTAAGTAATTTCTTCCGTGTTTCTGCGTTTCTGTGGCAATACTATCCGCCGAAGGCGAAAACAAAAATTTGTGACGTAAATTAATTGGCGATCACTTCAATGGTAGCATTGATGCCTCTTTCGGTAATGGCATCGCACTGGGGTTTCAACAGGTCGTAGCTTCCTTCTTTAACGGCGTATTTTCCTTTTGAATCGATGATGATGGCGCATTGTTCGGCCTGCTCCTGTGTATGCCCGCAGACCTTTATCAATGTCTCGATCACCCATTCAAATGTATTTACGTCATCATTCCATACGATGAGGGTACAGAAATCATCCAGCGAAGTGAGCAGGTCGGTCTGCTCGTAAAGTTTTGTATTTGCGTGGGGCGATAACATACTGAAAAGACAAAAATAAGATGAATTTTCGCTAAAATGACAAAAATGGAGCGTCATTTAAATGAAAAAGGCTCACAGTACATGAGCCTTTTTGTGGGAGTTGACGGGGTCGAACCGCCGACCCTCTGCTTGTAAGGCAGATGCTCTAAACCAACTGAGCTAAACTCCCTTTCTTTCCTTCGGCAATATATGCTCAGGATTTTCGGATGGCAAAGATAAGGGTTAAATTTTTCCGGCAAAATTTTTTACTGAAAATCAGTTCAACTGCACTGCGGGCAGGCGGTATGACTGCCCGTCATACACAAATAATTCATCGATCTCCACGGTCCAGTATTTATACAGGGGCGATTTGCTCAGGTAATATTCCACTTCTTCTTTGTTGGGGGCATTGAAGACCATCCAGCTTCGCTGGGTCTCCATGCTTACGGTATAATAATCGATGATGTTCTTTTCTATGAGGCTGTTGATGTAAACACGGTGCGGCGGTACAAAACTCATGAACGCATCATCCATTTCAAACTGCACGGTTACCTGGTATTTATTCAGTTGCTGATCATTTATATTTTCCATTCTGCTATTTTGTTTTGCCATTCGGGCTTGTACGGAATTGTTATTTTAATATAGTTGTCGGTATAACCTTCCATCATACCGTTCTTACTGTTTATTTCAAACAGCACTTTTCTTGTTTCACCAATATGCTGGCTGGTAAACTGCTGCATCTTCCGGTAGCTCAGGTTACGCAACAGTTTATTCCGTTCGTTTCTTACATGAACCGGAACAACCGGTTTCATACCGGCAGCCAATGTATTCGTTCTTTCAGAATAGGTAAACACATGGAGGTAAGAAATATCCAGTTGATGAAGAAAGTTAAATGTTTCCATAAAGTCTTCATCGGTTTCACCGGGGAACCCAACGATCACATCGGCACCAATGCAGCAGTGCGGCATTACGGTTTTAATAAGGCCGATCCGCTCGGCATACAATTCCTTTTTGTACCTGCGGCGCATCTCCCCGAGTATTTTATTACTGCCGCTTTGCAGGGGAATATGAAAATGCGGCATGAACTTCCTGCTGTTGCTTACAAATTCGATGATGTCGTTGCTTAACAGGTTGGGCTCAATGGAGGAGATGCGGTAGCGTTCAATGCCTTCCACTTCATCCAGTTCTTTTACCAGGCCGAAGAAACTTTCTTCATTTTTCCTGCCGCCTGCATATCCTTTGCCAAAATCACCCAGGTTGATTCCTGTTAAAACAATTTCCTTTATACCCTGCCCGGCAATTTGTTTAACATTAGCAACAACATTGCTAATACTATCGCTCCTGCTTTTGCCTCTTGCCAGCGGAATGGTACAGAAAGAACAATTATAATCACAGCCATCCTGTACTTTTAAAAATACCCGGGTGCGGTCATTGATGGAATGCGATGCAGTGAATTCATTCACATCTTCAATATCGCAACTGCATATCCTTGCGCTGTCGCCTTTTGTGATCTCTTTGAGGTGAAGGGCGATATTGAATTTTTCTGCGGCACCCAATACCAGGTCAACCCCGGGAATGGCTGCGATCTCCTTTGGTTTCAGTTGAGCATAACAACCGGTGATCACCACCATCGCTTCCGGTGCCTTGCGCTGGATACGGCGAACCAGCATGCGGCATTCTTTATCGGCATTCTCCGTTACCGAACAGGTGTTGATCACATACACGTCGGCCACTTCATCAAAGTTCTTTTTCTCAAAGCCGTCATTCTCCAGCAACCTGCCCATGGTGGAGGTTTCGGAGAAATTAAGCTTACAGCCCAATGTATGTAGCGCAACGGTCTTGTTCATCGGGGCAAAATTAACGAAAATGAAGATAGAAACACGGATGACACTGATACTGCGGATTTACACAGGTACAATCAGTCAGGATCCGTATCAATCAGTGTTATCTGTGTTTCCATCAAATACCTAACTTGCAGCATGCTTAAAAAATATCTTCCATATATATTATTGGCAGCTGCCGCTTTGTTATTGTTTTTTATCAAGACAAAGCAACGGGGGCATGCGCCCATAAAGCCGGCAACGGAACAAACCGACACTCGTATAACGGTGCCCGCCGTGGTACCTGGTGATGAGAAACAGGAAATCATTGAGGGATTCAACCGCAATACAACCAATCTTATTTTCAGCAAACACGCCCGGTGCAGGATGGAATGCAGGAATATTGATGAGGGTGAAGTGAGGGAAATTCTCCTTAAAGGAACAGTCAATCCCAAAAAGATACAGCGTGACAAACGGGGCATGACCTACCCGGTGGAAGGGCTTACACACGATAACCAGCATGTACGGATCGTTTTTGCGCCAAAAGATGATGGCCTGGTGGTGGTAACCGTGATCGACCTCGGCACAGATTGGTCATGCGACTGTAAATAAATTTCCGTTCATAAATCTTCATTTTTCTTCACAAGAAAAACCTGTAAGTTTGTTACCGAAAGGTTTGAAAGATCAGTAATGAATATTAAATCCATCCTGGCAAAGCCATTTGCCGGGTATATATATAAACAGATAAAAAAGGGTATGGAGACGGCCGAAGCCGATCAACAATCCATTTTCAATCACCTCATAAAAACCGGAACAAAGACGGTCTTTGGAAAGGATCACGGTTTTGCAAACATCCGGTCGCATGAGGATTTCATCAAACAGGTTCCGCTGAGAGATTACGAAGCATTTAAGCCATACATAGAAAAAATAAAACAGGGCACTCACAATGTGTTGTGGAAAGGACAGCCCATCTATCTTTCAAAAACAAGCGGCACCACCAGTGGTGTAAAGTATATTCCGATAACAAAAGATTCGATCCCCAATCACATTAATACTGCACGGAATGCCCTTTTGTGCTACATGGCTGAAACAGGCAATACAAAATTTGCCGACGGAAAATTAATTTTCTTAAGCGGTTCTCCCGAACTGGAACGGGTTGGCGGCATACCAACCGGAAGACTGAGCGGCATTGTTAATCACCATGTGCCAAAATATTTAAGAGCCAATCAGCTTCCATCATTCACCACAAACTGTATTGAAGAATGGGAGGAAAAACTGGATAAGATCGTGGAAGAGACCATCAACCAGAATATGACACTCATCAGCGGCATACCGCCATGGATGCAGATGTATTTTGACAGGCTGGTTGAAAAAAGCGGGAAGAAAGTAGGCGAACTGTTCCCCAACTTCAGCGTGATGGTGCAGGGCGGTGTAAATTTTGAACCATACAAAGCGAAACTGTTTGAAAGCATCGGGCGGCAAATTGACTGCATTGAATTGTTTCCTGCCAGCGAAGGATTTTTTGCTTTCCAGGATTCGCAGAAAGAACCAGGCCTGTTACTGAATACCAACAGCGGGATATTTTTTGAATTTGTGCCGGCAGCAGAGATATTTAATGAAAACCCGACCAGGCTCACATTGAAGGATGTGAAAGTAGGAGAGAACTATGCACTCATCATCAGCAGCAATGCGGGCTTGTGGGGATACAATATCGGCGATACCGTAAAGTTCGTTTCCACTGATCCATACCGGTTAGTGGTTACCGGTCGCACCAAACATTTTATCTCCGCATTTGGTGAGCACGTGATCGGCGAAGAAGTGGAAGCCGCCCTGCTGAAGGCTGCCGAAGAAGAGCATGTACAGATCACGGAATTCACCGTGGCACCTAAGATATCCACTGATGCAGGCAAAAGTTACCACGAGTGGTTCATTGAGTTTGAGGCCATGCCGGGCAGTTTACAATCCTTCGCCAAAAAGATCGATGATAACCTGCGTAACAGGAATGTTTACTACGATGACCTCATCGGCGGTAATATTTTACAGCAATTGAAAATTTCACCCGTAAAGAAAAACGGCTTCATCGATTATATGAAGAGCATCGGCAAACTCGGCGGACAGAATAAAGTGCCCCGGCTGAGCAACGACCGTAAGATCGCCGATGAACTTTTGCAATTTGTTAATTCACCTGAAACAGCGGGTTCACTTACCGCGGTGAAATAATTTTCCCCTTTTTTTTCAAAATAACATACTTTTGTGCCGCAAATAATTAATAACAGCAAGTGAACCCGATTCAAGTACATATTCCCGCAACTGAATTACTGCCTTCTGCAGGCAGCATATCCCGGTTCATTTTACGATGCCGACGTGGATGCTGATAGGACGAGCAGTTAAAAGCTGCCCCTGTCAGTGAAAAAATCCCCGAAACATTTCCTACATAACTTTACAATCACCGCTTTCAATTTTACCAAATTGGAAAACAGCAACATTATCATCAGGGTTGCTATACCCGCCGATAAAAAATATGCCTCCGTCATAACCGATGAGATGGCGTCTTCTGCAAAAGCCCGTGGCACCGGTATTGCCAAACGCAGCCCGGAATACATCGAACAGAAGATAGAAGAAGGAAAGGCAGTCATTGCACTCACCGGTTCCGGCGAATGGGTTGGCTTTTGTTACATTGAAGCCTGGGAACACAACAGGTTTGTGGCCAACAGCGGCCTCATTGTTTCGCCGCAATTCCGCAAGACCGGCGTTGCCAAGTCGATCAAGAAAAGGATCTTCGAACTTAGCCGGGAGAAATACCCCGATGCAAAGATCTTCGGATTAACGACCGGGCTTGCGGTGATGAAGATAAATTCTGACCTCGGTTATGAACCGGTTACTTATTCTGAACTCACCAACGATGAACAGTTCTGGGCAGGCTGCAAAAGCTGTGTGAACTACGACATACTGATGAGCAAGGATAGAAAGAACTGTATGTGTACGGCCATGCTTTTTGACCCGGCCGATCATTATGAGCCGGAAGAGACCAGGGCGGAATTTAAAAAGCATTCTAAATTATACGAACGTTTCATGCGCCTGAAACAAAGCAAACTGATACGGATCCTGCAAAAGAAACAGGGCGATGGAGTGAAGCGTACGTTGTTCAGTCAATTTTTTAATTTTTAAAATCAGTATAGATGAGTGCAGATAAAATAGTGACTTCCAATGGCTCCCCTTTAGGGGATGGGGGCAAAGTTGTATTGGGTTTTAGTGGCGGGTTGGATACCTCGTATTGCGTGAAATACCTCACCGAAGAAAAAGGCTATGAAGTGCATTCTGTGATCGTAAACACAGGCGGCTTTACAGAAGACGAGTTGAAAAGGGTGGAAGAACATGCATACAAACTGGGCGTTAAAACACATACTACGGTTAACGCTGTTAAAAGCTATTACGATAAGATCATTAAATACCTGGTGTTTGGAAATGTGCTGAAGAATAATACCTACCCGCTGAGCGTGAGTGCCGAAAGATTGACCCAGGCAGTATTTATTGCCGAGCACGTGCAGCACTTGCAGGCTGATATTGTAGCGCATGGCAGCACCGGCGCCGGTAACGACCAAGTGCGGTTTGATATGATCTTTAATATCATGATCCCCGGGGTGGAGATCTGCACGCCGATCCGTGATATGAAACTAAGCAGGGAAGAAGAGATCGCTTATTTAAAAAGCAAAGGCGTGGAAATGAACTTTGAGAAATCGATGTACTCGATAAATAAAGGTTTGTGGGGTACCAGCGTTGGAGGTAAAGAAACACTGAACAGCAATGGCATGTTACCCGAAGAAGCATGGCCCACCCAATTAACTAAAAAAGATACGGAACGTTTGGAATTAGGGTTTGTAAAAGGAGAATTATACAAAGTGAACGGAAAAACATTTGCTCATCCTTCCGAAGCAATTGAAGAAGTGCAGAAGATGGCCGGGCCTTATGCGATCGGAAGAGATATTCATGTGGGCGATACCATCATCGGCATAAAAGGAAGGGTTGGTTTTGAAGCGGCAGCCCCCATGGTCATTTTAAAAGCACATCATGCTTTGGAAAAACATGTGCTTACCAAGTGGCAGCTGAACTGGAAAGACCAACTGGCTTTGTTCTATGGTAACTGGCTGCATGAAGGACAGATACTCGACCCGGTGATGAGAGACATCGAAGTTTTTTTTGAAAATTCCCAGGAGAATGTGACCGGAAAAGTATTCCTGGAATTAATGCCCTACCGTTTCCAGGTAACTGGTATCGAATCCGCTTACGACCTGATGAGCAACCGCTTTGGCAAGTACGGCGAAATGAACAATGGCTGGACGGGACAGGATGTGCGGGGGTTCTCAAAAATATTCGGCAACCAAACCATGATCTATCACGCTGTTAAACAAACTGCAGATGGCAAATAAAATAAAGACCGGCATCGTGGGTGGCGCAGGCTACACCGGTGGTGAACTGGTGCGGATATTATTGAACCACCCTGCTGCCGAGATCAGTTTCGTCCGCAGTAAAAGCAATGCCGGCAATTTTCTGCATTCGGTTCACCAGGACCTGCTGGGAGAAACCGATATGAAATTTTCGCAGGAAATGAATAACGATATTGATGTATTGTTCCTCTGCGTGGGCCATGGCGAAGCAAAGACCTTCCTGGAAAAAAATACCATTGATGATAAAATAAAGATCATCGACCTGAGCCAGGATTTCAGGCTTGGCGAAGCAGTTCACAACAGGAAATTTGTTTACGGTTTGCCTGAACTGAATAAAGACAAAATAAAAGCAGCAAATAATGTTGCCAACCCCGGCTGTTTTGCCACTGCCATCCAGTTGGGTTTATTGCCATTGGCAAAGGCAGGATTGCTGGGAGATATTTATACAACAGGTATCACTGGCTCAACCGGCGCTGGACAGGGATTGAATGCTACTTCACACTTCAGTTGGCGGGCAAATAATATACAGGCGTATAAAACATTAACGCACCAGCACCTTGCCGAGATCGGGCAGTCTTTATTGCAATTGAATCCTGCCGGAGATGTGGACCTGAGTTTTATTCCCTGGCGGGGAGATTTTACAAGAGGAATTTTTATCAGCTCACAAATTAAATGCGAATTAAGTATTGAAGAACTGACGGTGATATACAATACTTATTATGCTGATCAGCCTTTTGTATCGCTGAGTAAAGAACCCATATTCTTAAAGCAGGCTGTGAATACCAATAAATGTTTTATCCAGCTGGAGAAAGTTGGCAGTAAACTGGTCGTTCATTCAGCCATTGATAATTTATTAAAAGGCGCAAGCGGTCAGGCAGTGCAGAATATGAATTTGATGTTTGGACTGGAAGAGACAGATGGGCTTAAATTGAAAGCAATAGGGTTTTAAGTGATAAGTTGTAAGTAATAAGTTAAAGCAATGCAGAACTATAAAGATTTAAAAGTATGGGAAAAAGCGCATCAATTTACACTTATGATATATGATGTGAGTAAGCAATTCCCAAAGGAGGAATTGTATGGCCTAACGAATCAGATACGGAGGGCTTCATCATCTATTCCGGCAAATATTGCGGAGGGTTGCGGTAAAAACACAAATGGAGATTTTGCTAAATTTCTGAATATTGCGCTTGGCTCTGCAAATGAATCTGAATACTTTATTTTATTAGCGAAGGATCTGACTTATATAAGTGTTGAAAAATTCGAAACGCTTTATAAATTAATAAATGAAATCAAGGCTATGCTTATTGCACTGATTGCAAAAGTAAGGCCCTGACTTAAAACCTACTACTTAGAACTTATTACTTTGTTAACATGAAACTATTCGACGTATATCCACTCAACGACATTACCATTGTTAAAGGACAAGGTTCTTACGTGTGGGATGATAAAGGAGAAAAATACTTAGACCTCTACGGCGGCCATGCAGTTATTTCTATTGGCCACACACATCCGCATTATGTAAAACGGATAGAAGACCAGCTGCATAAAGTAGGATTCTATTCCAACTCCATAAAAATTCCCCTGCAGGTGGAACTGGCAGAAAAGCTGGGAAAGGTTTCCGGCAAAGAAGACTACCAGCTTTTCTTATGCAACTCGGGTGCTGAGGCAAATGAGAATGCATTAAAACTGGCATCGTTCTATAACGGAAGAAAAAAGGTAATCGCATTTAAGAAAGCATTTCACGGCAGAACATCACTGGCGGTTGCTGCAACAGACAATCCAAATATTGTTGCGCCCGTAAATGAAACGGATAACATCATCTTCCTTCCTTTTAATGATGAAGCAGCGTTGGAAGAAACATTTAAGCAAAATGACATTTCATCCGTGATCATTGAAGGGATACAAGGTGTGGGTGGGATCAATGTGGCATCTGAATCCTTCCTGCAAAAGATCAGGAACCTCTGCGATGAATACAATGCGGTGTTTATAGCCGACGGTGTTCAATGTGGCTATGGCCGCAGCGGAAAATTCTATTCCCATGATTTTGCCGGCGTAAACGCAGATATATATACCATGGCAAAAGGAATGGGTAATGGTTTTCCGATTGGAGCCATTTCTATTTCGCCAAAAATTCAGCCCAAACATTTTATGCTGGGTACAACCTTTGGCGGAAATCACCTGGCCTGTGCCGCTGCCATGGCAGTGCTGGAAGTGATCGAAGAAGAAAAACTGATGGATAATGCAAAAACGGTTGGTGATTACCTGGTGACAGAACTGAAAAAACTTCCAAAGATAAAAGAAGTAAGGGGCCGTGGGCTGATGATCGGGATCGAATTGCCGGAGGAATTAAATACGGTAAAGAAAAACCTGTTATTCAAACACAAGATATTCACCGGAGAGGCGAAACCAAATGTGATACGCCTGCTGCCGGCATTGAATATTGCAAAAATGGAAGCAGATATTTTTTTACAGGCAATTAAAACAGAATTAAACCTGGTCTGACCAACGAAGAAAATAAAAAATGCGAAACTTTATCTCGGTACATGATGTGGATGACGTGAATGCCCTTATTGAAAAGGCGCTGATGTATAAGAATAACCCATTTATTCATAAAAACCTGGGTGCCAATAAACGCATCGGGTTGCTGTTTCTGAATCCCAGTCTGCGTACCCGGTTAAGTACAAGGATCGCTGCAAACAACCTGGGCATGGAAGCAGTTGTTTTCAATATTGACAAAGAGGGCTGGGCCATTGAATTTGAAGAAGGCGCTGTTATGAACGGCACTACAGTTGAGCACATTAAAGATGCAGCCCCAACACTCGGATTGTATTTTGACATTCTTTGTATCCGCAGCTTTCCTTCTTTGAAGAACCGGGAAGAGGACTATGCAGAAACGGTGATCAACCAGTTCGTCAAATATGCCGGTGTGCCCATTGTTAGCCTGGAAACTGCCACACTTCATCCATTACAAAGTCTTACCGACGTAGTTACCATTAAAGAAACATTTACTGCGAAACGAAAACCAAAAGTGGTATTAACCTGGGCGCCGCATGTTAAGCCATTGCCCCAGTGTGTAGCCAATTCATTCGCTCAATGGATAAATGCATGGGGAGCGGCGGACTTTATTATTACACACCCGGAAGGGTATGAACTGGATGAGAAATTTACGACAGGAGCAACCATAATTACCAACCAGGATGAAGCACTGAAAGATGCCGACTATATATATGTAAAGAACTGGAGCAGCTATACTGATTATGGAAAATTGATCAGCAGCGACACAAACTGGATGCTGACGAATAAAAAATTAAAACAGGCCAATGATGCAAAGCTGATGCATTGCCTGCCCGTACGCCGGAATGTTGAATTGAGTGATGAGATCCTTGATGGTGCAAACAGCCTGGTGACCAGGCAGGCAGGCAACCGGGTTTGGGCGGCTCAGGCTGTGTTAAGTGAAATAATAGCCCCCATCCCCTGAAGGGGAGTTATTCAAGACGTATAAAATAATTCTAAAACTCAATTATTAATGAGGCAGGATATAAAAAATGAAAATTCAAATAGCACCCCTTCGGGAGATGGGGGAAAACATAATATGCACTATGGGGCTAACCCAATGCTGTTTGAACTGGCTGAAGAATTGAGGGCAAGAATGACACAGGCAGAGGAAATACTTTGGGATCTAATAAAAATAAATGAGTGGCACTTAAAATTCAGGAGACAGCATCCCATTGCAAATTACATTGCAGACTTTTATTGTCATAATGTGAAATTAGTAATAGAACTGGATGGCGGATATCATGAAAATAAAGAAGTAAGGATTTATGATGCAGCAAGAGAAAATGAAATTAAGGAATACGGCATCACAGTTTTAAGATTTAAAAACGAAGAGGTTTTACACAATATAGAAGAAGTATTAACCAAAATAGGAGATACTATCTCTTCAATAAAAAGAGAAGTGGAAGAAAGTGCAGGGAGGTTGAATAACTCCCCTTCAGGGGATGGGGACAAATTATTTGTAATAAAGATCGGGGGTAATGTGATTGACAACGATGCTTCATTGGGATCGTTCTTAAAGAACTTTGCTGCGATCGAGGGTAAAAAGATATTGGTTCATGGGGGAGGAAAGATCGCCACAGCAATTGGCAAACAATTGGGCATTGAACCCAATTATGTGAATGGCCGGCGCATCACGGATAAAGCGACCATTGACCTGGTAACAATGGTATATGGCGGGTTGTTGAATAAAAAGATCGTTGCACAACTGCAGTCACTTGATTGTAATGCGATCGGCTTGACGGGTGCAGATGCCAGTATCATTCCCGCCACAAAGAGGCCGTTTGTCAACTCTCCGCCAACTGGCGGAGAAGGGGGCATTGATTACGGGTTTGTCGGGGATATTGACAAGGACGGATTAAAAATTAAAAATTTGGAATTATTCCTTAGCAATGACCTTACTCCGGTAATTGCACCACTAACGCATGATCAGAACGGGCAGATGCTTAATACGAATGCCGATACCATTGCTTCTGCTTTGGCTGTTGCTTTATCTGCCTTGTATGATGTAAGGCTGATCTATTGTTTTGAAAAGAAAGGCGTGCTGGAGAATGTGAAAGACGAATCATCGGTGATCAACCTGATCAATAAAGAAAGATACCGGCAATTACTGGCAGATAAAAAACTTGCCGATGGTATCCTGCCAAAGATCGATAATGCTTTTGTTGCAATAGACTCGGGAGTGAAAGAAGTGTTGATCGGCGATGCAAATGATCTGTTGCTGAATATTACAGACAATGTAAAGGGAACCTTATTCAGGCAATGAGTATTGATAAACTATACAATGAAGCAGTTGAGTTATTAAAGCAATTAATAGCCACGCCTTCTTTTTCAAAAGAAGAAGATAAGACGGCGGCTGTCATTGAACAGTTCTTCAGCGCCAGGAATATTCCGGCCAGCCGCTTACAGAAAAATGTCTGGGCTGTCAATAAACATTTTGATGCAGCAAAGCCAACCATCCTGCTCAACTCACACCACGATACGGTAAAACCAAATCCACAGTACAGCAAAGACCCTTTTGCTCCCGTTGTTGTAGACGGAAAACTCTATGGACTCGGCAGCAACGATGCCGGGGGATGTCTTGTTAGTTTAATAGCTGCATTTGTTCATTTCTACGAAAAAGAAAATTTAAAATACAATCTCATAATTGCTGCAACTGCAGAAGAAGAGATTAGTGGCGCAAACGGAATTGAATTTATTTTGCCTTCCTTACCGGCAATTGAGTTTGCTGTTGTGGGGGAACCCACCCAAACAAACCTGGCCATTGCCGAAAAGGGACTGTTGGTGTTGGATTGTGTTGCTACAGGCAAAGCCGGTCATGCAGCAAGAGAAGAAGGAGAGAACGCCATTTATAAAGCCATGCAGGATATAGAGTGGTTCAGAACGTACCGGTTCCCGAAAATATCTGAAACGCTGGGAGCGATAAAAATGTCGGTAACATCGATCAATACCGAAAACGAAGCACACAATATGGTGCCGGCGCTTTGCAGTTTTGTTGTTGATATACGGGTTACGGATACATACACACATGAAGAGATACTGGAAACAATAAAGCAACATGTTAGGTCAAACGTAAAGCCGAGGAGCATGCGCCTGCGTTCATCCAAAATAGACAAGGATCATCCGCTTGTGCAGGCTGGTACCCGGTTGGGAAAGAAGACCTACGGCTCACCAACCAGTTCCGATGCGGCGCTGATCAATGCGCCGGTCTTAAAATGCGGCCCGGGCGACAGCGCAAGAAGCCATACGGCCGATGAATTCATTTTTCTTGATGAGATCAAAGAGGGCATTTCTACCTATATTAAACTGATAGAACAGGTGGTTTGAGTTTTTAATTCTTAATTTTTAATTCTTAATTGATCATGAAGCTCTGGCAAAAAGATAAAACATCCCTAAAGGAAGTAGAACAGTTCACCGTTGGCAACGACCGGGACCTGGATATTTATCTTGCCCCCTTTGATGTACTGGGCAGTCTTGCACATATCAAAATGCTTGAGTCAGTAGGATTGCTTACCAAAGAAGAACTTGGGTTACTTGAGAAAGAACTGAAAAATATCCATAAGCTGATCGTTGAAGGAAAATTTGCATTGTCAGAGGGGGTTGAAGATGTCCATTCACAAATAGAAATGATGCTTACTGAGAAGCTGGGTGATTTTGGAAAAAGGATACACAGCGCCAGGAGCCGTAACGACCAGGTACTTGTTGACCTGAAATTGTATATGAGGAATGAGATCGAGAAAACTGTTTTTGTTACAAAACAATTATTCGATCTTCTTATTGAGCAAAGCGAAAAATATAAAACTCACCTGTTGCCTGGCTATACACATCTCCAGCTCGCCATGCCTTCTTCTTTTGGTTTGTGGTTTGGGGCTTATGCCGAAAGCCTGGCAGATGACATGATCACATTGGAAGCCGCTTACCGGATCGTAAATAAAAATCCCCTGGGTTCTGCTGCCGGTTATGGTTCTTCATTTCCCATTAACCGGCAAATGACAACCGGACTGCTGGGTTTTGATGACCTGAACTATAATGTAGTGAATGCGCAAATG
>Ga0209023_10002787_pt1 | contig 21396 bp, 13 predicted proteins | sample LakOneMetagenome_FD_187468 | JGI IMG/M metagenome (GOLD analysis project Ga0209023, IMG submission 187468) | Freshwater and sediment microbial communities from Lake Erie, Canada (SPAdes) (version 2) | ecosystem: Environmental > Aquatic > Freshwater > Lentic | place: Lake Erie, Canada...
GCAGATGGGCGTCCATGACTAGCGTTTGCCAGTCGAGCGAGGTTTTTTCGCCGTTGCGGTGAACAAAGCCGTCCAGGAGGGAAAGTTCATTTATGCTTGAAGCTTCGACCAGTGGAAGAGCTACTTCCAGCAATCTCTTTCGTATCGTTTCACAGGCGATCTGCGTCGCTTTGCCGTTAAGATCGGCCGCAGCGGACGCGGCGGTCGGCGAAGTATTTGCGATACGAAGCGTGTTGGTCGTGTGAACGCGAACTTGTCCTAGTTGCATTCCAAATACCTTTGCGGCAACTTGGGCCATCTTCGTGTTAACGCCTTGGCCCATTTCTACGGCTCCGGTCGAAACAGCAACGCTACCGTCCGTGTAAACGTGGACCAAGGATCGGGCCTGATTCATCGGCGTTTTAGTGAATGAGATGCCAAAACAGATCGGCATTATCGCAACGCCTTTCTTAAAATATTTAGACGTTGTGTTGAATTCATCAGCTTCGCGGAACATATTCGCTATACCATATGTGTTGTCCGCCTGCTCCCAACTCAAAATCGCTTCGCTCTCTGCTAACTGGCCGTAAGGGAACTCATCGCCGGTTTCGATAAGGTTTCTACGCTGAATTTCAGACGCGGAAACGCCAAGTTTCTCTGCTGCGTGTGCGATCGCCGATTCGATCACAAACATGCCCTGCGGCCCGCCGAAGCCGCGAAATGCCGTATTCGGAGGCAGATTTGTCCGGCAGCAATATGCGGTCGCGGTTACGTTTGGGATGAAATATGAATTTGTGCAGTGAAAAAGCGTGCGTTCGAGCACCGGCGGCGATAGGTCGCACGAGGCACCGGCGTTTTGATAAAAGCTGGCTTCGTACGCGATGATCTTCAGATCAGTATCGAGGCCGATCTTATAATCGGACGAATACGGATGCCGTTTGCCGGTCATACGCATGTCTTCCATACGGTGAAGCGCATATTTGACCGGGCGTTTGGTCAATTGAGTCGCGACCGCGACTATTCCGGCCCACGCATTTGCCTGATCTTCTTTTCCGCCAAAACCGCCGCCCAAACGCTGCACATCTACCTCGACCTCGTGCATCGCGAGTCCGGTCACACGGCAAACCGCACGTTGTACAGCGGTCGGTCCCTGCGTCGAAGAATATATTTTGAGACCGCCCTGCTCAGTCGGTACTGCGTACGCACCCTGCGTTTCGATATACAGATGCTCTTGGCCGTTTTGCTCGGTCTTGCCTTCGAAAACGTGAGCACAATTGTTGAACGCGTCTGCTGTATTTCCCAGCACAAACTTCTTCGGCGGTACGATCAGATCGCCATTAGCCGCGGCGGTTCGAGCGTCAATAACGGGCTCAAGCTCCTCGATATCGACAACGAGTTTTTTGACCGCCTTGCGTGCCAATTCTTCTGAAACCGCCACCACGATCGCAATTGGCATCCCCTGAAAATGCACTTCGCCCTCAGCCAGCAACGGCTCGTCCGGCACGATCCCACCGATCTGATTTTCGCCGATAATATCGTTTGCGGTAATAACGCGAAAAACGCCCTCCGTTCTTTCAGCCTCGCCCGTTTCTATCGATCGGAGTTTCCCATGAGCAACCATCGAATCTAAAACACAAGCATACAACGTCCCCTGGACAACCGGGATGTCATCCAAATAAACGGACTCGCCGCGAACGTGTGATGTTGAGTCAATGTTTTTCATATTCTAGCCACGGAGATCACAGAGGTCACTGCGAAAAGATAGTTTCACTCCGGGTTCTCTGTGAACTCTGTGGCGAAAATCTCCACAAAATGTGCCCGAAAAAGCTGTCGGAGCAATAGTCGCTTGTATTTGTCCGTTCCCCGCACATCAGAGATCGGCGAGATCTCGGATTGGATAATTTCGTCTGCGGCAGCAATGGTCTCTTCGTTGACAGCTTTTCCGACGAGAAACTCCGATGTTTTTCGCAAATACAGAGGTATCGGCGAGACGCCGCCCGCGGCAACGTGAGCGGCCGTAATTACGTGATCGACAGTATTCGATTCGGTTGCGTCAGGCAATTCTCCTCGCAGAACAGGCGGAACCCACGCGGCACCGGGTTTTGATCCTATCTCAAGCGAGATCGCCGTGTTGACGCTCGCGATATCGAGATATGTGCGTTTGCAGACCTTTTCAAAATTGAAGCGGAAATCGCCGATCCGTTTTTTGAAACGGATCGCGGTGATATATTCTTCGGTCGATTTTGCTAATTGTTTGTAGCCGAGGTAAAGATCTCGGAGTCTGATGTTGCGAGTGGGAACCACCCCGTCCGCCGAAGCGGCGTCCACCCCTCCTTGGTAAGGAGGGGAGCTAAGAGAGATTTCTGCATCGAGGGCCAGAAACCAAACCGTCATATCACCGATCGGCGAGGCGTTGACGAAATTGCCGGCGAGTGTCGCCATGTTGCGGATCGGGGTTGATGATACGAGTTTTAGATGTTTGTAGAGTTGCGGGAAGGCCTCGCTCATCAAAGGTGATTCGAGCAGGTCGGTGACGGTTGCAGATGCTCCGATCTCGACGTGCGTTCCGGTGTCCGCTATGCCGCGAAGGTCGTTGAACAGATGAATCGTGTCGGCCTCGGTCATCGCATCGTGACGCTGCACGTAAAGGTCGGTGCCACCTCCCGTCAGAACCGCCTGCGTAAGCGGGCGGCTCGAAGATGCGGTTTGGACTACATTATTCGCCGAAAGAGCTTCGAGCCGTTCCGCTATGTCTTGAAAATACTTAGGGATAATGGAGTTCTCGATCGCCATGCTCGTGCCGCCCGCTGACGCAGGCGGTTCTGACACGAGGCTGCATACCCGTTCCGCCGCGCGTTCTATCGACTTGTATCCTGTACAGCGGCAGATGTTACCGTCGATCGCTGATAAGGCCATTTCCGGAGTCTTGGCAGTGCCGTCGACACAAAACCCCGTGAGCGACATCACAAATCCGACCGTACAAAATCCACATTGCGTACCGCTCTCGTCAACCATTGCCTGTTGGACTGGCGTGAGGCCCCGGTTTTCGGGGTTGATGCCTTCGACGGTGACGATGTGCTTTCCAGCCGCGTTGGCGAGCGGCATGAGGCACGAGGTCATCGAGCGATAACGTACCTTGTCATCTGTCAATTCGCCAACCAACACGGTACAGGCTCCACAATCGCCCTCGCGGCAACCGATCTTGGTGCCTTTCAAATTTTTGTGATAACGCACAAAATCAAGCACCGTACATCCCGGCGGCTCGTTGGTCTCGATATCCTGATCATTGAGGATGAATTTCATTCTACAGTTATCAGCTATAAGTCATCAGTTCATTCGAATTTGTCTTCGAACAAACTAAAAACTAAACGGGAAAACTAAAAGCTAGTATTCGACCTTATCGGTCTTCGCGTCCCAGGCCTGAAATAATGCCACGCCTTCGTCGCGGAGCAGATTGATCATCACGCGTTCGCGATCCTGGTTGGGCAGCGAGATTTCGTCGTAAATAAAATCGTCGTCAAACCCGACATTGGCGGCGTCTTCGCGGGTGCAAGCATAGAAAACCTGGGCTGGACGTGCCCAATAGATCGCTCCGAGGCACATCGGGCATGGCTCGCACGAAGTGTAGATAGAGCAACCATAGAGTTGAAATGCATTTAGCGTTTTACATGCCTCGCGGATGGCGACAACCTCAGCGTGAGCGGTCGGGTCGTTTGTCGAAGTAACTCGGTTGTTGCCTTCACCAACGATCTCACCGTCCTTGACTACGACGCAACCGAACGGCCCGCCGTCATTACTATCCATGCCGGCACGGGCGAGTTCGATGGCCCGCGTCATAAATTTTACGTCGTGTTCGGTCATTTCGGCCCGGTTATTTTTATCTCGTAGAGCTTTTTCCAATTCTTACCGGTAACAAAAATACGGTCAGTCGCGGCGTCGTATGCGATGCCGTTCAGAGTATTTTCGCCTTTTGATCTCGGGTCGGACATATCGTCCTTTTCGCCGGGTTTCAGCTGATCGTCGGGCGAAATTCCGGCCAGGTCGATCCATCCGGTCAGCTTTCCGGCAACGGGATCGATCCGCGCGATATAGTTCGGTTTACCCAGAATATCCTGCTGTTCCGAATGCCACACGTTCGCCCAGATCTCGCCTTTGATCCATTCTAATTCGTTGATCTGCATGAGCGGTTTGCCGTCCTCCCGCATGATCGGAATTGTCTTGACGGTGCCAAAATTCTCCGGATCCATGACCTTGATAACGTGCGTGCTCTGCGTCAAATATAGATTTGTGCCGTCGGTGGTCATGCCCCAGCCTTCGCCGAGATAGTTAAATTCCTTGAGCAATTTGAAATCTCTGGCGTCAAATACGCGGCCCAAACCTCCGCGCCACGTGAGCATATAGATCTTGTCGCCGATCATCGAAATGCCTTCGCCGAATTCGCCGGTCGGCAGGGCCCATTTTTGCACGACCTTGCCAGTGTCGATCTCGACCTTGCGGATGGTCGAGGCTCCGGCCTTTTCGCCGCCGGTGCTTTCGTAGAGAAACCCGTCGTGAAAGAAAAGCCCCTCGGTAAAAGCGCTCGGATCGTGCGGATACGATTTAACAACCTCATAACCGTAAACCGGGAGGGCTGCTTGCGGCGTTTTCGCCGCCGCGTTGTTCGCATTCGGCTTGCTGTTATTTGCCGACGGGCCGCAGGCCAAACTCAAACCAAGCGAGACTATCAAAAACAATAAACGCATATATTTAGAACAAAACGGCGAAGCTATTTCTTCAATGCCCGATCGATCGCCGCCTTAAAACCTTCGACCGACAGATCGCGAGCTTTGACACCGTTGATGTAGATCGTCGGTGTCGAATTGATGCCGTACGCATTGCCGTCGGCCATGTCTTTGCGGATCTCAGCCGCCGTCTTTTCGGAGTTAAAGTCTAACTCAAACTGCTTAACATTCAAACCCAGATCGGCGGCGTATTTCTTGAGCGATTCCTCGTCGAGTTTGTCCTGATGAGCGTAAAGTATCTCCGTGTATTCAAAGAATTTGCCCTGCGCGTTCGCAGCCCCAGCCGCGAGTGCAGCACGAAAACCATTCTCGTGAATGCTCTCGAGCGGGTAATCGCGAACAACAAACCTGATCTTTCCGGGATACGCGGCCATTGCTTTTTTTAGCAGCGGATGTGTCGCCGAGCACGCACTGCACTGAAAATCGCTAAACATAACTATCGTCACCGGTGCGGTCGCGGCTCCCGTCGAAGGGTCGTCGTCCACCGAAATTATCTGCACGACGGGCTCGGGCGGCGTGTAAACGATCTTCGCCTTGTATTTAGCAAACAGCTTTGCCTGCAACGCGTCGAGCAACGCGTTTCGCTCTTCGTCCGAAAAATCCTTCATCTTGTCCGTGACTTCTTGTGCGATAAAGGCGGATGAATCAAGGTTGAGAGCTTTCGCCTCGTCGATCGAGAGAGCGTCGAACAAGACGCCGGTCGCGGCCTCGACGATCACGTCGCCGAGTTCGGCGCGGAGTTCGTAGAGCGTGACGCGGGCGAAATCTTCGTATTCCTGGGCCGGGATCCCTTTGCCGTTTACCGTGGCGACGGTCTCGAAGCTGCCGAGATTTGGTGCATTGATGTCCTTACCGATAACGACCTTGTATTTGGTTTTTAGGGTGTCAAACATCGCCGAGATCGCTTTCGATTCCGGATCGCTCCGAAGAAATGTAACGATCTGTTTGCGGACCTGTTCGAGAGGCTTGTTGCCGAGAGCGGCTTGATTGGCGTCGAAAATTGCCTTTATCTCAGTCTCGGGCGGATCGGCGATCTTCTTTTTTTCATTGACGATCAACTGCCCGACCGAAACGCCCTGAGCCTTTGACTCAAGATCGAGCACACGCTGATAGAGCATTTGGTTGAGCAGATCGGTCCGTTGTTTGGCGATGCCGGCGGGCAGATCGGCCACAGCCTTTTGAACCTCCGCCGACAGGTCGCTGAGCTTTACGGTATGTCCGGTCGCGGTCGCGAGAATGTCCGTAGGCTTTTGCGCCGTCGCCGTCAGAACCGAGCTCAATATCAATGCGAATATCGCAATTTGTTTCATAACCATTATCAATTCTTAAATCTAAGCAAATCGTGCGGCACTTTCACCGCTTCGCTTTCCGCCGGTTCTCCGTAGATGTCGGGATGCAATATCTTCGCCAGTATCTCGACGCCGTCAACCACTCGCGGCCCCGGCCGCGAAAAATAGCTCGTCGCATCGAGTGCCCAAACGCGACCATTCTTTATCGCATCGATCTCACGCCAATCGTCGGGAAACTCGGTAAACTCAAGCTGCCGCAATATATCGTCGGTATAATATCCGCACGGTATCAGCACCATCACCTCGGGATTTGATTCGCGTATGCGTTCGAACGTTGTCGTCACAGATGGCAAACCTGCCTCGCCAAGCAGAACGGTCCCGCCCGCAAACTCGACCTGTTCGGGCACCCAATGCCCTGGAGCAAACGGCGGTTCGAGCCATTCGAGCATGAATGTTGTTGGGCGATGTTGGAGATTTGCAGTTTTTTCGCGAACGAGATCAAGCCGATTCTGTAATTCAGCAATCAATTGTTTTGCTCGATCCGTAACACCAGCGAGTTCTCCAACCGTCTTGATATTCTCGAAGATATCGCCGATCGTATTTGGTTCCAGCGAAACCACCTGAGCGTTCGCAACGTACATTTTCGCGGCTTTAAGCACAGTTTTATAACTGACGGCGCAGACATCGCAAAGTTCTTGCGTCAAAATAAGGTCGGGCTTGAGCGATTCGAGCGTTGCGGTATCGAGGTCATAGATCGAACCATGCCCGTCGAGCTGCCGCCGAACCGCATGGTCGATCTCAAGGCTCGACATCGTCTCATGCGAAATTCGGCTCGCCGTCAGCGCCGGACGATCGGCTATCCGGGCAGGGAAATCACACTCATGCGTGATCCCGACAAGGCTGTCTTCGAGCCCGAGAGCACAAACAATTTCCGTAGCAGATGGCAGGAGCGATACGATTTTCATCAATTAGAATTTATCATATAGAGGTCAGAACCGCCTGCATGAGCGGGTGGCGTGGCCTCACATTATGAAACTCAAACGCTCATTCTATCTCCGCGAAGACACGATCGAGATCGCACGCGACCTGCTCGGCAAGCTCATCGTTGTCCCCGACGAAAATGGCCGACGTGTCTCCGGTATGATCGTCGAGACCGAAGCCTATCTCGGCACGACCGACCGTGCCGCCCACAGCTACAACGGCCGCCGAACACCGCGAAACGAGGTCACTTACGGCAAAGGCGGCCACGTTTATGTCTTTTTTATCTATGGGATGTACTACCAGCTAAATGTCGTCACCGGTAAGGTCGATCAACCGCACGTCGTCCTAATTCGAGCCATCGAACCCGTCGAAGGCATAGAAACCATGCGCGAACGACGCGGAGCGATGAAAGACCGCAACTTGACTTCAGGCCCCGGAAAACTCTGCATCGCACTAAATATTGACCGCAGTCTAAACGGCGAAGACCTACTCGCCAAAAAGATCTGGCTCGAAGATCACCGCACGTTCCACGAAGACCAGATCGCCACCGGCAAACGCATCGGCATCGACTACGCCGCCGAAGACGCCGAAAAACCATGGAGGTTTTGGGTGAAAGGGAATGAGTTTATTAGCAAACCTATCAGAAAAGAAAGATCCTAGGGGAAATGCCGCAAGACTGGCAACTCATCCTTGAGTCTTTGGACATCTTTCGTAGTCAATTTGAAACACCAATTTAGAGTTATTAGATTTTTGAGTTTAAGTATCGGGTCAATTCGTTTGTCATCAGAACTTAGCGTAATCGCACTAAAATAAATTAGATTTTTTAGCTCGCTGAACGGTTCGAATGAGTCAATCTTTTGACGCGTATACATGCCGCCTTCGATCGACAAAAATCTGAGATTATCTTTTAGTGCCACTAATGGGGAATAGTCCGTAATTCTCTTAAAATTTTCTACCTTTAGCACTTCTAGATTGACCATTTTTGCCAACGGAAGAATACTTTGAATTTGAGAGGAACTGCCAATCCTTAGGTATCTCAGGTTCTTTAGCTTTGAAATGCTCTCAAGAGATTTGATGTTGCTCCACTTCACATTAAGACCCACTAAATTTTCTAATTTACATGCACTATCGAAAAGTCGTTGAGTTGTATGGGTTGTAAACCATAGCATCTCGACGCTCGTACAGTTCGGCAGGAAATCAACCCAGGTCTCAACGAGTTTCTTTTGCTCTGTCGCTGACATATTCAAACGCTGAGTGCACGCAATATTCAGTCTGGATTGGCCGTTGTATTCTTCAGGCGCCGTTACACTATCAGGCGGAAAGTTATTAGTCCTATCCCAATACCAAAACCCATCCTTGATTTGTTTCTCTGTATACACAATGTTGCTAAACATTAGATCTCTCAATTTTATTTCTGTAAAACGCATCATCGATTTTTAATCAACATCCGCATTCCAAACTTCGGCCGCAGCGTAATCTGTGGATTCAGCCCGATTTTTTGACCCGGGACGAGCGATAGTTTCCATTTTCGCGCAATGGTCGCGATGAGCAGGATGCCTTCGGTCCAGGCGAAGCTTTCGCCGATGCACCGCCTGACGCCGCCGCCGAATGGGAAGTAGATGTTTCGCTGACTGGCTTCTTTGACGCTATGCGTTTCCCAGCGTTCGGGTTTAAATTCGAGCGGGTCGTCCCAAAATCTGGCGTCGCGATGCAGGACGAACGGACTTGTCAGAATAAGCGTACCGGGCTTGGCCGTATAGCCGCCGAATTCGTGTTCGACCGCAACATTTCGCCCGATCGCCCAAGCTGGCGGATAGAGCCGCATCGATTCGGCGAGCACGGCCTCGGTGAATTTGAGGTTGGGGATGTCGTCCATCGTGGGAGAGCGCGAGTCGAGTACCGCATCGAGTTCCGCATGCAGTTTCGCTTCAGCGTTAGGGTTTTGCGAGAGCAGATACCACGTCCAAGTCAATGCGTTCGCGGTCGTTTCGTGACCGGCGAGGAAGAGCGTTAGGGCTTCGTCGCGGACCTGTTCGTCGGTCATCGCGGTGCCGTCGGTTTCGTCCTGGGCCATGAGCAGCATTGAGAGCAGATCGCCTGTGTCTTGGCCCGATCGACGGCGTTCGTCGATGATGCCGTACATCACTTTGTCGAGCGTTTTGCGGGCTCGTTTGAATCTGATCGATTGCGGGAACGGCAGTTTTTCGAGCCATTCGGAAAAGGGGAGGAGCAGAAAATTGAACAGCTCGACCATCGTCGTCATCGCCGCCCCGATCTCGTCGGCCTCGTCACCGACATCCGAATTGAACAGTGTTTTCGCGACGATCTGGAGCGTCAGATGCATCATCTCTTTGTCGATGTCACGCGTCTCGCCGTCGTGCCATTCGCCCGCCATTTTATCGGCGATCTCAACCATCGAACGAGCATACTCCGCGATCCTCGCTCGATGAAATGCCGGTTGTATCATCCGACGTTGCCGTAGGTGATTCGCACCTTCGCTAGTCAAAAGCCCTTCGCCGAGCAGCACTTTAGCCCGCTGCAATGCTCGTCCCTTTACAAATTTATCGGCATTCACGACAAACAGATCGCGGATCAGATCGGGATGATTGAGAAAAAACACCGGCTGCGGACCCATCCGTAAGAATGTGACGTCGCCGAGTTTCGCCTGTGCAGCAAGAAAACCAGTGCGGTCGCGCCAGAATTTTCGCAGATGTCCTCCGATCAATCCCGCCCGCTGCTCTGGCGGTCGCGAAGTTACATTTTTGTTGGACATGTCGTCAGGCATTTAGAATTCCGGGGCGAAAACTGTTATTTTTATACATTATGTCAGAACCCAAACTTATGAAAGTCAAGCCGGATATCCGCGCCATTACGCGGCTTGTGCCGCCGAGCGGCAACCTTGTTCAGGGCCAGTCAGAATTGCCCATCGACCCGCAACTCGCGGTCGAGGCTGCACGAATTATCGCCGCCAGTCAAAACCACTACGGTGGCAGCGAAGGCAACGAAGACCTGCGCAAGGCCGTCGCGGCCAAGATCGCCAAATACAATAACATCTCCGTCGATGTTGACGCTCGCCCGTTTGAGGTGATGATCACCAACGGCGGTACCGGTGCCCTGATCGGCATCGCCCAGAGTTATCTGCGTGGCAAGTCGGCACTCGTTTTCGAGCCGTATTATCCATATCACCGGCGCATCCTCGAAGATTTTGGTGCCAAGACTGAGACGTTCGAACTCGATGAAAAGTTGACGTTCGAAAAAGAGGCTCTGTTTAGTCGCTGTAAAGAGCTAAAAGACCGGAGCGAGTTTCCGCTCAAAATGATCATTGTCTGCACACCCGCAAACCCGAGCGGCAAGGTAATGTCGCAGACCGAGCTCGAAGCCATCGCCGACGTTGCCAAGGAACTTGACCTGCTCGTCGTCTCGGACGAGGTCTACGAACACTACGTCACCGGCGAAAATCCGCACACTCCGATCGCGAGCCTCCCTGAGATGTGGGAACGCACGATCACTGTCAATTCATTCTCGAAATCGTGGAATATCTCCGGCTGGCGTCTGGGCTACGCCTACGGCATGGGCGAGCTTGTCCAGCCGATCAACAACGCCGCCAACGTCATCTACGTCTGTCCCGCAACGCCATTGCAGGCAGCTCTTTCGACAGTTCTCATGGCCGACGACAGCTATTATCCGAAGCTTCGCGACAAATTTGACGGCAAACGCCGCTTCACGTCCGAGATACTAACAAACTTGGGCTTCGACATTTACAACTCAGGCTCGGCATTCTACCTCTGGGCGCGAATCCCCGAACAATTCACCGACGCCATCGCCTTCAACGAAATGCTCATGCGCGACGCCGGCGTCGGCATGACTCCCGGCTCAGCCTTCGCCGACAGCGACGATTGGGACGCATTCGTAAGAATCTGCATCGCTCGCGAAGATAGCGTGTTGGAAGGTGCGATGGAAAAACTACAACGAGTTTTGAATTAGAACGATCTATTGACAAGAGAAATATCATGAAACGAATCACCGCCCTTTTCCTTCTCCTTAGTTTTGCCATCAGCGTCCCAGTTGCTTTCGCCGACGAAGGCATGTGGACATTTGACAATCCGCCGTTGAAGCAGTGGAAGGAGCGTTATAATTTTGAGCCGACGAAAGAATGGCTTGATAACGTGCGGCTGGCGAGTCCGAAGGTCAATGGTTCGTCTGCCGGATTCGTTTCGGCGAGCGGCCTGATCGCGACCAATCATCACGTTGCCGCAGCGTACGTCGAGCGTCTTTCTACGAAAGAACGCGATCTGTTGAAGACAGGTTACAGCGCGAAAACACAGGTGGACGAATTGAAAATTCCGGACGCGAGTGCATCTGTGTTGCAGTCTTTCGATAACGTAACGGAGCGAGTCCACAATGCTGCAAAAGCAGGCAAAACCGACGCCGAAATGGCAGCCAAACGCTCGGCGGAGATCGCGGCGATCGAAAAAGATTGTCCGGCTGGCCTGCGGTGCGAGGTTGTATCGTTTTACAGCGGCGGTGAATATTGGTTGTACCGCAACAAGGTCTATCGCGACCTGCGGCTTGTCATGGCACCAGAGGAACAGGCAGCGTTCTTTGGCGGTGACTATGACAATTTTGTCTATCCGCGATTCGATCTCGACTTCACATTCCTGCGTGCTTACGAGAACGACAAACCCGCCGCGACGCCCAATTTTTTCAAATGGAGTGAAAAAGGTGCGGCGGACGGCGAATTCGTACTCGTCTCGGGCTATCCCGGTTCGACGGCCCGTCTGCTGACCGTTTCGCAACTCACGTACCAACGCGACATCGGAAATCCGCTTCAGAAACATGTCTGGACCCTGCGCAGAAAAGCTCTCGAAGATTACTCAAAACTCGGTGCCGAACAGCTCCGTCAGGCGTTCCCCGGAATGCGCGGTTTTGCCAATTCGCTCAAGCGGCTCGAAGGCCAGCAGGATGGATTGCTGAATCCGCGAAACTTCGCCCGTAAGGTCGCCGAGGAAAAAGATCTCCGCGACAAACTCGCCGCCAAGCCCGAACTCGACAAACAATACGCACCCGCATGGAAAGCCATCGGCGACGCTTACGCAAAATTACCCGGAATGGCAAACCGCCTGGCGTTCTCGAATATCTCGGCCTCGCGGCTCGCGACCTTCGCTCAGACGATCGTGACCTACGGGATCGAAACAGCCAAACCTAACGACACACGTTATCCCGAATACCGCGACACACGTTTAGATGGCGTAAAAGCCTCGCTTGCATCGCCTGCACCGATCTATCTCGATATGGAAGAAGCGGCGTTAAAGTCCTGGCTCGAAGAGGCCGTAAAAACGCTCGGTACCAATGATCCATTCGTCAAAGCCGCACTTGGCACATCAACTGCCGCCGAGGCCGCCCGACGTGCGGTTCGAGAGACGAAGCTCACTGATCCTGCGTCCCGCAAGGCCTTGATTGATGGCGGTGCAGCCGCTGTCGCTGCGTCAACCGATCCGATGGTAGTGCTCGCCCGTAATGTCGAGCCGGTCATTCGCGAACTCCGAACTTGGAACGAGACAAACATCACCAACGTCGAGACCGCAAACGGTACCAGGATCGCTCAGGCCCGATTCGACGTTTACGGCAAAACGATGCCGCCTGACGCTAATTCGACGCTCCGCATCGAATACGGCAAGGTCCTGGGATATGACGAAGACACGACGCTCATCCCTTACAAAACGACGTTCTACGGACTCTACGACCGTGCTCTCAGTTTCGGCGACAAATCGCCCTTTGATCTGGCCCCGAGCCTTCGCGAACGCCGTGATCGTGTAGATCTATCGACACCGCTCAATTTCGTCTATTCGGCAGATACCATAGGCGGAAACAGCGGCTCGCCCGTGATAAATCGAGCCGGCGAGATCGTCGGCCTTAATTTCGACAGCAATAACCAAAAGCTATCAAACCGCTACTGGTATATCGAAGAAAACGAAGGCTCCCGGGCCGTCGGCGTCCACACCGCCGGCATCCTCGAAGCTCTAAGAAAAGTCTACGACGCTGACCGGTTGGCAAACGAGTTGGTAGGGAAATAAGTCAGTCGGATGGGAACTTACAACAGATAAATGCGGCTTTCTTTCTCAGAAATGCGCATTTAGATCGAAAAGATGCGCATTTCTTTTAAAGGAATTCGCATAAAAATGAAAAAGATGCGCGATTATTTCGAATTAATGGGCATCTTTTTGAAATAAATGCGCATAAATGAGGGAAAAACGCGCATTTATTTCAGATAAATGCGTATTTTTTTGAAATAAATACAAAGAAAGCTAAGGGAAAAGGTCATTTATCCCGCAGCAGTGCGGACAATGACGAACTTATCTAGTGATGCGGGCGTCCATTGACGATCTTTCGAAAAAAAATGGCCTGAAAAGGCAAAATTGCCACGGATAGCAAAGAGGATACGCATAAAAGAAAACTCTTATCCGTATTCTCCGTGCCATCTGTGGCCACTTTTCTCTGATTTTATCGCACAAACGCGTTAGGAATCGGAATATCGCCTGTGATCCCAAACTGCTGTATCAAAGTCCCGCCGCCTGATTTGTTGGCAAACCACGTTGAGTTTGAAGGCCTGAACACCGCAGCGTCGATCTTGCCGTCACCGTCGTAATCACCCGGCGAAGCCACATCGCCTGAGGCACCGAAAGGGAACGCGTAGTAAGAGAAATCCTCGCTCCGCAGTACATTCCAAACTCCAGTCGAAGGCCGCCAAAACGCCACATCAGCCTTCCCGTCGCCAGTAAAATCTCCCGGCACAGCCTTGTCCGTCGAGGAACCAAATTGCAACGCGAACACTGACGCATTCGACGAACGCCTCACCCACCATTCCGCTCCATTCGCTCCCGACGGCCTGAAGATCGCAATATCCGATTTCCCATCACCATCGTAGTCAGCGTTAACGGGCTTATCACCCGCCGCCCCAAACCCAACAATGTCGGTGCCACCCGAAGACTTCGAAATGTACCAGGTCAACGTACTCTCTCTAAATACAGCAGCGTCCGCCTTGCCATCCCCGTCATAATCCGCCGGCACCGGAATATCGCCGCCAGCCCCGAACGGAAACGCATAAAACGAGAAATCCTCGCTCCTCAAAACAAACCACTGCCCCGTCGCAGGCCGCCAAAACGCCACATCCGTTTTCCCGTCACCCGTAAAATCAACCGGAGCCAATACATCAGTTGAACTTCCGAACTGGACTGCCGCATTTCCGCCTGTACTGCTCTTGTTCCACCACCACTCGCCCGCTCCGGGTCGGAAGATGGACAGATCCGTCCTCGAGTCGCCATCAAGATCGAACGCCGCTGCGCGTATTGTGCCAGTACTAAGGAAACGTGCTGCTGTAAAGCCGGCGGACGAATTGTTGTCTCCCCCTCCGACAGCGACGATCTTGCCGTCCGGCTGGAGCATCGCTCTTGCGGCATCACTGTGCGTCGGAGCCACGCTCTGCAAGACCTTGCCGCCTAGACCGAATGTAGGGTCGAGAGCTCCGCTTGTCGTAAGACGGAGCAAAAGGTAGGCACCATTCCCCGTGCCGACACCGACTATTTTACCGTCGGTCTGAATGAGGACCGAGCGAAAGAGGATCGTGTTTCCCGGGGTCGGGTCCAGTATCAGCTTGCCGTCATTATCAAACGTCGTGTCGAGCGAGCCATTGGTGTTGTAACGGACAAATGCAGCCATGTCGGGACCTCCGCTTGAGGTTGTGCCGCCCGCGACGATCTTGCCGTCGGACTGGACTGCGACACCATTCGCTGCGTCGAACTGCGGTCCTACAGAGGTTTGTATAAAGCCGAACGATCCGAAAGTATTGTCTGGCAACCCATTTGTGTTAAACCTGAGAACGAGAAAATAGCCGCGGCTGGCTTCGCGGGTCGAACCGGCGACGATTATCTTGCCGTCAGGTTGGAGGGCGAGAGAGTTTCCAACATCGTTATTACCGCTGCCGATACCGACAAAGACCTTGCCCGTACCGTTTAGGCTCGTGTCGAGAGCACCGGTCGTAGTAAGCCGAACAAGCGGCACGTCAGTATTTGGTGTTGGCCGGATAGTGCCCGTCAGTAATATTTTGCCGTCTGGCTGGAGGATAAGGTCATTAACGAAATCGTCACCGCCTATATTTACCTTGACCTTACCAAACGAAGTGTCGAGAGCACCGTTCTGCTCAAGTCTGACAATTCCAAAGTCCCAACCCTGAGTGCCAAATTGCACGCTGCCGCCAATAACTATCTTTCCGTCGCTCTGCACCGCGGCCGCAGCCGCCATTTCATTTGCAAAACTGTCAAATGGTATCGCTACGAGGCCGTTCGTCCCGAAGCTCGTATCCGTTGTCCCGTTAGCGTTTAGCCTGATAACCGCAAAATCTTGAGTCGAATCCGGCCCAAACGTTGTACCGACGATAATTATCTTGCCATCGGCCTGAATTGCCATACCCCGGGCGGGATCCATGTTCGCAACGGACGCAAAGACCTTTCCGCCCGAACCAAACGTCGAGTCGAGATCGCCCGCCGCACCGAGGACAGCAGTCGATGAATAAAGCCCGAGAACCAAAAGGAAGAGATGTAGAAGAATTTTCATATGCTTATTATATGCGAGAGAAGGCGTTATAGGTTGCAAAAATATGACCGAGGCCGTTTCGTGTTCGTGATCTGGTCAGTCTTGGACGCCGCATTTTATTCATTGGATCGTCAAAAATACAGCTACTTGGTTAGCTCTCAAATTCGCCAAATGGTAGCCGCTTGATTAAACTATTGTCTTTTGCCATTTATGCACTATCACTTGATCGGAATATGCGGGACTGCCATGGCGAGTCTTGCCGGAATGCTGCAGGCACGCGGCCACAAAGTCACGGGTTCGGACCAGAATGTTTATCCGCCAATGTCGACGCAACTCGAGGCTCTGGGCATCGATATTATGTCGGGTTACAAGGCCGAAAACGTTGACATGCCGCGCGATTGCACAGTTGTCGGCAACACTATAATGCGGGGCAATCCGGAACTTGAGGAAGTTCTCAACCGAAAGATGCTCTATCGCTCGCAGGCCGAAACTGTAAGGGACGTTTTTATCCGTGGAAACGACGCGGTACGTGGTGAAGGTGCCCTTACTAAGGTGCGTCCCGTCGCAAAGCGATCATTGGTCGTCGCCGGAACGCACGGCAAGACAACTACGACCAGCATCGCCGCTTGGGTTTGCGAGGTCGGTGGCCTTGATCCGACGTTTTTAGTTGGCGGTGTCGTGCAGAATTTCGGACAAAGCTTCAGGGTCACGGACAGCGATTATTTTGTGATCGAAGGCGACGAATACGATACGGCTTTTTTCGACAAAAAGCCCAAATTCATGTCCTATCTGCCCGAGATCGCGATCGTGAATAACATCGAGTTTGACCACGCTGACATCTACAAAGACATCGACGCTATCAAGTGGCAGTTCTCACGCTTGATGAACCTCGTCCCCGGCAACGGCCGCCTCATCTGCGGCATTGATTCTCCCGTCGTTCTTGAGGTTCTCGATCAGATGAAAGGGAAACTGCACACGACCGTCGAGACGTTCGGTTTGTCAGCAGATGCTAAATGGCAAGCTCGCGATATTGATCTGACTGGCGGTGCGATGAGCTTCAGCGTCTATCGCGAAGGCGAAAAATGGGCGGAGTTTACGACCAATATGATCGGCGAATTCAATGTCCGAAACTGCCTCGCCGTGATAATCGCCGCGGATGCGTGGGGCATCTCGAAGGAGATGATCCAAGGGGCCTTCGACACATTCAAATCGGTCAAACGCCGCATGGAGATCCGCGGTATCGAACAGGGCATAACGGTAATAGACGATTTCGCCCATCACCCGACGGCGGTTGACGAAACGCTAAAAGCCCTACGGCAAAAATACGCGGACAACCGCCTGATCGCGATCTTCGAACCGCGTTCGCGCTCGTCACGGCTGTCGATTTTCGAAGAAAAATACCGGGCTGCCTTTGCTCACGCCGACCTAATAATCATCGCCGGGGTCTTTAACCCTGAAGATGCCAAGAACTACGGCGACGTGATGAACGTCGAACGGCTCGTTTCAAATATCGCCGCCGACGGCAAAAACGCCATGACCCTAGCTGACGCCGACGCGATAGTCGAGCACCTCGCCCCGCAATTGCGCAGCGGCGATGTCGTCGCGATCATGTCTAACGGCGGCTTTGGCGGGATTCACGAAAAGATGCTGGACGCTTGTCGAAACCGGCTAGATTAGGCCGTTGTGACTAATCCACTTTGCCGTTGAAATTTGCGAGCTTTACCACGATCTCATCGATCAGCGACGTTCGCATCGCCGGTGTCGGGACGCCGTTTACGACGATCGAGATCACGATCTGCTCGCCTCCGGCGGTTGTCAGATAGCCTGAAAGAGCGGAGACCTGATCGATGGTGCCGGTCTTGCCGCGGATGTTACCTTGGGCAGCGGTGCCTTTGAAACGGTTTCGGAGCGTGCCGTCAACACCGCCTATCGTCAGGCTGTCACGCCAGGCTTGCGAATATTTGCTCTGCTTCGCCATGTATGTGTAAAGCGTTACGACCGCTGAAGGCGTTATCAGATCATGCCGGGAAAGCCCGCTGCCGTCGTACTGGACAATGCCGTCATCGGGGATTCCGATCTGTTTTAGAAAGGTTTTTACGGCGCTGAGACCGAGTTCCGAGCTACTGAGCCTTGAGGCTGATTCAAGAGCCCGAATCTGTCCTCCAAAATCATCCGTAAGTTCACCGGGTGAACGTTGAAGGGTTTTTTTCATCTCCGCTCGCTGAACTTCGCCGAGCGTCCACAGGATCGTTTCTGTGTACATATTCTGGCTCGGTTTCATTGTTTTCGCCGCGATCACGCTGAATGGCGGTGACTCGAGTTTGGCGAGTTCGACCTGCGGCGAAGGCACAACAGTTCCAGTCGGCAGTGCGTGCGTATTTCCCGTGACGGTGATCCCTTTTAGAGCCAGCCGCTGTTTTAAAAGTGCCAAAAACAGCTCCGCCGGACGCGAGATCGCGATGGACGACCGGTAAGTATCGTCGCCCTCGGCCATTGTTCCGCCGATCTGCAAGACATTTTGATCAAGTTTTTTACTGACCGTTAGCCCTCCGGGAACCGATCGTGTTGTCGTCTTACAGCGGTTTTCGATCCACATGATCGTGTTATCCGGTGAGACTTTTATGAGGCAATCGTAACCCGCGAGCCCGGGCTGGACGGCGATGTCAACGGCATTGTCATTCAAGGGCAGGGCCGAAACCTCGGCCCCGTAATACCATTGCAGATCGTCCCATTCCCATCCGCCCGGGATGGCAAAGCCTTTGAAATAGCTCTCGTCACCGACCAGCGAGCCCTCGACGCGTTTGATGCCAGCGGCGGCTATTTTATCGACGAGGTTGTCGAGGCCTTTGTAATAATCACCGTTATTAAATGCGGTCGAGATCGAAACGTCGCCGCGTCCGTAGATCCGGAGATCGGCTTTGATAGTGCCGTTCTCATCGGGTTTTGCCGCTGCGAAAACGCTCGTCACGAATTTGAAGTCAGGGCCGAGTTTCTCCATCGCCGTAGCGACGGTGAAATTTTTCATATTCGAGGCCGGCATATAGTATTTGTCGGAGTCGCTTTCGAATATCACCTTGCCGGAATTAAGCGAAACGACCTTTATCCCGACCCGTCCGCGGCGAACGTCCGTCGAGTATAAACGCTGCCTTATCGACGATTGTAGATCGGGAAGGGTCCGGATCGGAACCGGCGTCGGGCTTGGCGTTGGAGCAAGGACGGATGTGGGTTTCGGAACGGGATTTACTTTCGGCGTGGGAGTCGAAGTTGCGGCTATATCGGTATTTGCGGAAACTCGTTGTTGATCGATAGAAACAAATACTGCACAACCAAGCAAAGCGAAAACGGCGATTCGAATACTGGATTTCATAGGATTGATTCTAGCGGAAAAAGTCTTTCGGTTAAACCGCTGTTTTTCGCGACGGCCTAACTACGGGGCCGGTTTATTCGGGTAATGGTTTTTGTTATAATCTGGAGTTTGCAACCCCTCACCAAAAGGCAAGTTAGTGCTTTAGATCGGCACGTCCGGAGTTTTTTATTCGATGAACCGAGTTAAGTTAATTGTTTTGTTTGCGTTCGCTGGCTTTGGGCTTGCGTTTTATTTAGTGCAGCCAAGTGCCGGGACCGTCAGTGGCCGGGTGCTTGCTGATGCGATCTCGTCGCCGACGACTGTAGATGCGTCGGACAACGCTTACGTTCAAAAGGTCCAGATCCGTTGGGACACGGTTCGCGGAGCGACACTGTACCGTATTTTTCGCAACACAACGAACAACCCGGGCGGTGCCGTTGACGTCGGTACTACTGCGGCAAATTACATCTTTGACACTCCACCTGCGGCCGAAACACCCTATTATTATTGGGTTCGAGCTGAAAACGGCGGGACGGTAAGCGAACTTAGCCTGCCCGATCAGGGAATGCGGGCCAATGGTTCGATCCAGCCCGGGCCGTTTGAAATGCTCGATCCGCCAAATGAGCCGACAGGAAATCCGGTGACGGCGGCTAAGGCATATCTCGGCAAAGCATTGTTTTGGGACGAGCAGCTATCGTCAACCAAGACCGTTTCGTGTGGTACATGCCACCGTCCATCATCCGGCGGCAGCGATCCGCGAACTCTGATCGGCGACCGGCCATCGACAAATCCGGGGCCGGACAACAATTTTAATACCGGCGACGACATCTCGGGCTCGCCCGGAGTGCCGCAAAACAATCTGGACGGCACGTACACGTCGATCGCTCTGTATGGCCTGACACCGCAGGTTACGGGCCGCAAATCACCGTCGTACCTGAACGCCGGATACACACGGCAGGGCATTTTCTGGGATGGCCGCGCCGGTGATATTTTTCGCGACCAGCTCACCAACAACGTCTTGCTAACAGAATGGGCCGGGCTCGAAAGCCAATCCGCCGGTCCGCCGGTTTCGTCTGCGGAGATGGCTCACTCGGGGCGGAACTGGACACAGGTCGCATCGCGAATTGGCTCGTCCAAGCCCCTAGCCCTAGCATCGCGGGTCCCGAATGGTCTCAAGGCATGGATCGCGAATCGCACATATCCCGAGCTTTTCCAAGAGGCATTTGGCACGCCGGACGTTACACCGTCGCGTATCGCAATGGCGATCGCGACGCACGAACGAACGCTTTTTAGCGACCGCACACCGCTCGATCTTGCTGTTCAGCAGATCCAGCCGCTGGCTTCCGACGAAGCGTTGGGCCAGCAGGCATTTATCACATTCCAGTGCAACGCCTGTCACGGCGGGGCATTACTTAGCGATAATAGCTACCACAACATCGGTGTCAGGCCGCAGAGCGAAGACCTGGGACGCGGCGTGATCACGGGACTCACCGATGATAACGCACGGTTTAAGACGCCTTCGCTGCGAAATGTTTTGCTCCGGGCACCGTATTTTCACAACGGCCGCAAAGAATCGATCGAGACAGTGATCGAACTGTATCGCCGTGGTGGCGATTTTGACGCACCAAATATTAATCGCGATCTGATACATCCGCTGGAAATCAGCAACGAGGAGCGGGCAAACCTCGCCGCGTTCCTCAAGCGGCCATTGGTCGATCCGCGGGTCCAAAACGAAGAAGCCCCGTTTGACCGGCCGCAATTGTACACCGAATCTACTCGCGTGCCGGTGATCACGGGCGTCGGACGTGCCGGAGCCGGATCGATCGTTCCGGTGCCGACCGCGCTCGAGCCGCCTCTGGTCGGCAATCCGAGCTTTACTGTTGCCGTCTCACGCGGCCTCGGCGGAGCGGCGGCTGTGCTGGTTATCGATGCAAATGATCCGGGTGTCGGTGCGAGTATACCGGCGTCGGGTTCGTTCGGGCGGTTTTCGTTGAATCTGTCAGGCACCGGCAACGGCAACGGATGGGCAAGTGCAAATATGCCGATCCCGAACAATCCCGCGCTTGTCGGACAGACATTTTACGGGCGTTGGTATATTACCGACGCGGCGGCGGCAAGCGGATTTTCGGTGACGCCGGCATTTAAGTTCACGGTCTTTAGTTCGGCCAAGCCGGGAACGGCATTCGATTTTGACGGCGACAGCAAGACGGATCTCAGTATTTACCGGCCCGGCGGCGTTTCGGGCGGTGAATGGTGGTATCTCAAATCATCGAACGGCGGCAACGGGGCGACGCAGTTTGGTTCGGCGACGGACAAATTGGTTCCGGCGGACTACACGGGCGACAACAAGACCGACGTAGCGTTTTGGCGGCCTTCGACGGGTTTTTGGTATGTCTTGCGGAGCGACGATTTCTCGTTTTATGCGTTTCCG
>Ga0209023_10002788_pt1 | contig 21395 bp, 13 predicted proteins | sample LakOneMetagenome_FD_187468 | JGI IMG/M metagenome (GOLD analysis project Ga0209023, IMG submission 187468) | Freshwater and sediment microbial communities from Lake Erie, Canada (SPAdes) (version 2) | ecosystem: Environmental > Aquatic > Freshwater > Lentic | place: Lake Erie, Canada...
TGACGAGCCGGTAATGCTGCAGTTTCGCGGTACGACGCGGTTTCCACGGATGAAGGGCGAAGCAAAGATCAAGCGGACGAGCCGCAATGGCACTGAGCTCGAAGTCTCGGTATCGAAGATGCCGCGGCCTTTTGAGCTTGGTGCGGGCTACGCGACCTACGTGCTATGGGCGATCTCGCCCGACGGGCAGGTCGATAATCTGGGAGAGATAAAGCGCCGCGGATTTTTTGAGTTTGACTCGAAGATCAGCGTGACTACACCATTGCAGACGTTCGCGCTGATAATTACTGCCGAACCGCACTTCCTTGTACGCAGACCGAGTCAGGCGATAATGCTTGAGAATCTCAATCCTTACACTCCCAGCGGCAAGGCCATTTCGACGACCGCAGCGGTGCAGTACTTCGGGAATTCGAGCGATTATTTTCGTGACGGGCGCACGCCGGAAATAGCTGAACTCGACTATTCGCGGACCCCATCGACAATTCTGCAGGCTAAGCAGGCGGTTGCGTTGGCGCGTTTTGCAGGGGCGGACCGCGACGCGACGACTGAACTGACCGAGGCTGAAACGTTGCTTCAGAATGCCGAGAATGCCTGGAAAGCCGGCCGTCAGGAAGAATCCGTCGATATCACGGCACGTCAATCGATCAGTGCGGCGGTAAAGGCAGAAAATACGGCGGCTGTGCGGAAAGAGGCCCGCGAAAAACGAAACGAAAAGACGCGTGCCGACGCGGACGCTCGTCAGGCGGAGAGCCGCGTGACCGATGCCGAAAACCGGATCAACGACCTCAAAGCTGAGCTTGCACGCGAGACTCGCAATAGGGAACTCGCCGAGCGTGACGCATTGAACTACTCAAATCAGCTTCGCGATCTCAAAGACGAGAACGGCCGGCTTCGCGAAGAGCTCGGCCGCCTCAAACTCGATGCAGAAAATGCCAAAGCAAAGATCGAGGCGGCTGAGAATGAGAAGAAACAGATCCAGGACACCCGCGATAAAGAAGCCAAGGCCGCAAAAATAAAGGCTGCCGAGGCGGACCTGCTCGCCGCGTTAAAGAAATACGGCGTCGTTTCGAGAGTTGATAGATCGATCGTGCTGGTACTGCCCGAGACGCTGTGGCAAGGGCCGCGGTCCAATGCTTTTGCTATGCAATCCGACGGCAAGCTGACGGCTCTGGCCGAGCTTTTGCTAAACAATCCGGACTACCTGATCGCGATCGAATCGCACACGGACAACACCGGACCGGCCGAGACCATCCAGGAATTGACCTACACACGGGCCAAACGGATCGCCGACAAATTTGCTTCGCTCGGCATCGCTGAAAACCGTATCACCGCCAAAGGCTACGCCGGAACGATCCCGGCGGTGCAGGGAACCACGGCAGCGATCAAGGCGAAAAATCGGCGCGTTAATATCATTCTCGATCTTAATTTGCAGTAGGCTCTCAGACTGCTCGCACGAAAGAAGATCCTGGACGGCGGCGTCCGGGATTTTTCATTTTGGAAATGACCAATCGTGTTTTTTTATGTGTTTGTTTCAAATTGTGGTACGTACCACAATTTTATCCATGTTTTTGACGAAAGAGAGTAAAAATGGGCATTTGTGACGGTCAAAAGGGCGTTTGTGACAACAAAAAAACGGGCATGTGACGATCGAAAAGTGGAGTTGTGACAATCAAAAAACGGGTTGTGACAGTCTGTATAATGGTGGCCAGAATAACCAAAAAACAGCGAGAAACGCGATTCCCATTAAATCTCCCAGTGCTGCCCGTCATTCCCATCTGGAAAAAGGTGTTTGCCACCTACTAATCACCCCCAGCAAAACTCTCCCATGCCCAGTTCGCCATCATTCGTCCATCGACCCCATGTTCATACGGTGAACCCGGCCGTATTTTTCTGGCTATGTTAGGCGACAAACCGATATGGTGATTTTTGCCGTGGTAAGGCCGTAATCCCGCCGGGAACAGTTCATCGATTTCGCCAATTGCTGCGGCAGCGTTTCTTCGTGCTAATCTCTCTTCATGAAGCGGTTCCTAATCATATCGTCGCTCCTCGGCCTGATCGTGGTGATCGTGATCTGCATCATTAATCTCCGCGTCGCTTCGTACTCGAATGACAGGATCAAAACCATCGACGGACTCTCGCCAGATTCCGGCGTTGGCATCGTTTTCGGTGCCCGCGTGGGCGAAGACGGAGTCGCGTCGAACACGCTACACGACCGCACTATCGTCGCTGTCGAAGCTTACAAGGCGAACAAGGTCAACAAACTGCTGCTCAGCGGCGGCAACGACGAGCCTGAGGTGATGAAAAAACTCGCGGTCGAACTCGGCGTTCCCGGATCTGCGATCATCATCGACGCTTTGGGGTTGCGGACGTACGATAGTTGTTTTCGGGCGAAAAATGTATTTGGCGTGGAGCGAGCCGTGCTTTTCACACAGGACTATCATCAAGCCCGCTCGCTCTATCTGTGCCGCAATATGGGCATCGACAGCGTCGGCGTCGACACCAAACGTCGCGATTACCTCGGCGAACGATGGCTCTGGGTACGCGAATATTTTTCCCGCGTCGGGGCGTGGTGGGATGTGAATTTTCGTTAACTCGCGGATGCCAACCGACGCCCACGTGTCGAATAACATCCACTATAAACGTTCGATCCGCAGGGATCGAAAGGCAAAGACACGCGGACGGGCCGTCCGCTTTCCATTTGTTAGGTGCCTTACATACGCAGATTATTTATTAGTGATACCCTTTCAGAAGTTAAAACAATCTCAGAGGGATCTCTGCCTCGATAAATGAGGATTTTTGAAGAGAAACGTTTCTGTGGTTCGTCATCATTCCAGCAGCCAGCCTTGATCGTGTGTCAGGCCTTCCTTGACAGTGCGGTATCTCTCGCGGGTGATCTGAGGTAATACAAGGGGTTAGTTCAATTATGTTTCAAGTGACCAAGGCGCTAAATGCGCCCCTGTCGAAGTACGTTCGCGCGACGCTGCTTATATCATTCGCATTTGTTATCTTTGTGTCGGCCGTTCAGAGTATCAACGGCGCAACGTACACCGTTACCAACACGCTCGACAGCGGAGCGGGCAGTTTGCGACAAGCAGTGCTGGACGCAAATGCGACCGCTGCTAATGACGCAATTGTCTTCAACATTCCGGCAGCAAGCTGTGATGCGGTGACGGGTGTCTGTACGATCGCTATCGTCACTGTGATCCAGGCGACCAATAATGGCAGTCTGACGATCACGGGAACGGGCGCAGATCGTTTGATAATTAGCGGCGGCGGCGTGACCGGAGTGTTTTCGTCCGCTGCGGTCTTTACAGTCTCCGGCGTGACTATAACCGGCGGGTTGAGCAGTGGCGGCGGAGGGGTCTTAGTCTCGGGTGGCACGGCGACGATCCGCGGTGTCGTTTTTGCTAACAATACCGCCACCAGCTCACGCGGCGGCGGTATCTATTTTACCGGCGGGACAAATCATCGCATCGAGAATTCGACGTTTTCGGGTAATACGACTACTGGCTCTAACGGCGGAGCTATCGCAACTTCAGTTGACTTGACCGTCATCAACACGACCATCAGCGGTAATTCGGCAGTAAGCTTCGGCGGCGGAATACATAATGACGGCGGCACGCTTACATTGCGGAACTGTACCATTACAGGCAACACTGCGGTCGGTGGCGGCATTTTTATACAGGCCGGACTCAACATCGGCAATACGATCATCGCGGGGAACAATAACACTTCGACTCCCGATGACGTGGCTGTTTTTGGCGGCACGTCAACGACGACGGGCTACAACCTGATCGGGGCCAACTTAAACTCGGCATCTGAATTTCCAACGGGAAATCCGAACGCCAATAAAGATCTTGTCGGTGGAGCCGGTTCTCGGATCGATGCTCAACTCGCGCCGCTCGCGAATAATGGCGGCACGACGCCGACGCACGCGCTTTGCACCGCAGCGGGTGTTCCCGACGCTTCGTGCACAGACGCGAGTCCGGCGATCGACAAAGGCTCGCTCGCTGCGGGCGTTGCAACTGACGGGCGCGGCGTGATCCGCCCGTATGATATCTTTGCGACGACAAATGCAACGGGCGGCAATGGCTCGGACATCGGAGCGTTCGAACTCAATCCGACGAGCGAGTTCGGCTGGGGCTTGAACACCTTGGGGCAGGTCGGCGACGGTACCACGACCAGCCGCAGTTTGCCGACGGCGATGGCGGGCGGTTTCACCGATATTATCAGTATCGAGGGCGGTAGTAGTCACGCGCTGGGCCTACGATCGAACGGCACCTTGGTCGCGTGGGGCAACAACGACAGAGGACAACTCGGCGACGGTATGACGACGACGAACAGATCTTTTCCGGCCGCCGTCACTGGTCTAACGAACGTCGTCGCGGTGGCGGGCGGGGCCAATCACAGTCTCGCAGTGCTCACGGACGGTACCGTGATGGCTTGGGGCAGCAATATTAATGGGCAGCTTGGGAACCAAGGGCCATTTAACCCGACGCCAGCCGCAGTCAATGGCATCACGAACGCCGTCGCCGTTGCCGCGGTCGCCAACACGAGTTACGCTCTGCTTGCCGACGGTTCAGTAGTGGCCTGGGGACGCAACAGCAGTGGGCAACTCGGCGATGGTACGACGACACCTCGGTCAACGCCCGGGCAGGTTTCCGGCTTGACGAGCGGCGTCGTTTCGATCGAAGGCGGGGGCAATAGCTGCTATGCCGTTCTCTCGGATGGTTCGGTCAGGGCTTGGGGAAACAATTCCAGCGGACAACTCGGCGACGGGACGACGACAAATGGTTTAACGCCTGTTACCCCTTTGAATCTGACTTCCGGCGTGGTGCAGATCGCGGGTGGATTTTTTCACGCCGCTGCACTCAAAGCTGACGGCACGCTGCTGACCTGGGGCGGCAACGCCGAGGGCGAACTCGGCGACGGCACCACGACCAACAACAGCACTCCGACGGCGATCGCTCTGGCAAACGTTACGCAGATAAGATCGAACCTCGGAAGTCTTACCTACGCCCGCCTGCGCGACGGCAGTTTGTATGCCTGGGGAGCGAACAACTTCGGCTCCGTCGGCAACGGCACTACTGCGACAGCCCAATCTACGCCGACGCGCGTATCCGTTGACACGGGCATCGGCTTCTTTGGCGCGAACGGTAACGGCGGCTACGCCGGTTCACCGCTTGTTTCTGTCGCGGCGGGTGCAAATCAATTCTTCCGGATAGGTGATGGGAATGTGACGTTCCCGAATGTTTCAACCGCCGGAACTCTGCAGATCAGCACTTTCGATCCGACGGCAACGGGCTTGACCGTTCCTTCCGGGTACACGATCCTGGCAAATTCGAGAGGCTACGATCTAACAACGACGGCCAGTTTTACAGGGACAGCGACGGTTTGTTTGCAAACCCCAACGTTCATAAGCCAGAATTCATTCGATCTTTTGTACGTCTTGCACGACGACGACGGCGACGGTACGCTCGATGCCCAGCTTGTGTCATCGAGAAACTATCCGAAGCGCGAGATCTGTCGAACAACCAGGAGCTTTTCGCCCTTCGTTTTGGCGTCCGGTCCGCCGGCACCGACGGCGGCGAATGTTTCGGTTTCGGGACGGATTATGACAAACGACGGGTTCGGGTTGCGAAACGCGGTTGTGACATTGACCGGTTCGGATTGTGTGACGCGTCGAGCGACTTCAAGTTCGTTTGGTTATTACAGTTTTGATGACGTAATGGCGGGCGAGTCTTATGTTATGGGCGTCGCATCGAAAAGGTATCAGTTTGCGACACGAATTGTAACCGTTGTGGATCAACTGACTGACGTGGATTTTGTTTCGGACGCGGAGGTCGTTTTTAATCGACGTCGTTAGGCATTTTATCGCAAAGCGTTTTGAATAAGCGACGCCGGAGTAAAACTAGCGGACGGGCCGTCCACGTTCCAAATTAGCTTTTTAATACCTGAATACGATGCGGGGGCATGGCGATCATGCATTCTTCGCCGACTTTTAGGCCGACTATGCGGAAGACGCGGGATTCGAGGCGGAGGCCGTTGGCGTCGAGTTCGATGATGGTGGTCGGGCCGAGGAATCGGATGGCGGTGACGACGGCTTTGATGATGTTGTCTTCGGGGAACGAGGCTTCGAATGAAATAGAGACCTGCTCGGGGCGGATGGCGAGCGTGACGTTTTGGTTGATCGCACCGAGAGCGGCTTTGGCGGTCGGCTGGGCCAGGATGCGGTGTTCGCCGGTCAGCGTTTGAAATTCGGGCAGATCGGCGTTTGTCGAGGTCAGGCGGCGGGCGGTGAACAGGTTATTCCGTCCGACGATCGCCGCAACGGCTGAAGTTGCGGGGTTTTCGTAAACTTCCTGCGGGAAACCGACTTGAGCGATCTCGCCTTTGACGATGACGGCGACACGGCGGCAGATAGCGGCGATCTGTTCGTAATTGTTTGACGCAAAGACGACGATCGGGCCGTTTTCTTTTGCAAAGCTCTGTAATTCACTCAACAATTCTTCGCTTTTTACCGTATCGATACCGGCAAACGGATCGTCGAAGAGCAGAATTCCGGCACTTGGGTCGAGGGAACGTTTGAATGCCTCGATCTTTTCTTCACCGGTCGAGGTTTCGATTTTCTTCTTTCGAAAGATCGATGTAATACCTGACGATTGCTCGTTTTCCACGAACGAGATCTTTCTGCCGTCAGACGAGACCGAGCCGCCATTCGAACTCTCTGATCCAGCGATTAGGCGCAGCAGCGAAGTTTTGCCGGCCGCGGTGCCGCCGAAGATGCCAAATATTTCGCCGTCGGCGATGTCGAATTCGACGTCGCGAAGAGCCCAAGTGTTTTCGTAGCGTTTGGAGAGTTTTTCAATCTTGAGGGGCATTATTCTCGCTGTTTTCGCAACCTTTTGTGAGTTTTCCCGTGCAAACAAAAGTATGCTTTTGTCATCGGAATATTGCAAGGTTAAACTGAGGACACGATGGCTGAAAAAAAGCATTCAATAAAACGGAAACTGGTCCATGCCGGCGGCTGGCAAGTGGCGAAACGCATTGCCAAGATGGTGCCGTTTGGTGGTACGGCGGTCGCGGTGGTTTTGGTCGGTAGCGATATTCGAAATAAGGGCGTGGTCAAAGGCCTTGTGAATTCGGGCATCGACGCGATACCGTTCGTCGGGCTTGCCAAAAATGCGGTCGAGATCGTTCGCGGCGATTTTATTGCGGACAAGGACCGTTCGGCAAAAAGGAAGAAGATATGAGATTTAGTAGAGTTTTCAGATTGTTCGTGGCGGCATTTGTCGTCATAGCTGCATTTTCGACCTTTTCCGAGGCCCAAACCCGGCGCAAAAAACACGTTAAAAAGATCGTTCCGATAGCGCAGGTGACGCCGACGATCGGTGATGCTCAGATCATCAGTCAGGCCGGTGACGGCGAAATGTTAACGCCGGGTACGGCTATTCCGGTCGAAAAGCAAGCCGACACACCGGTCGATCCTAATGTACAGAAGATCAAAGACCTCAACGCCCGAATTAAGAAACTCGAGGCCGCACGCACAAACGAATACGACGAACAGCAAAAGCGAATGCTGTTAAACCTCGACATCCTGACGCGTGCCGAGCAACGGAGCGAAAGCCTTAGAAAGCAGATGTTTGAAATGATCGAGAAAGAAAATTCGGTCAAAACGCGCCTCGATCAGATCGAAAGCGACCTGCGGCCCGAGGCGATCCAGCGTTCGGCGGTTTTTTCGGGTTCTATGCGGCCAGAGGAAGTTCGCGAACTGCGGCAGAAATCGCTCGATTCGGAAAAACGCAACCTGCAATCGCTCCTCACCGAGATCCAAACCACGAAAGAAAGTCTGGCTGTGACGCTCGCGAAATCTGACCTGCTCGTCGATAAGCTACGGCTCAAGCTCGAGAAAGACATCGACGGCGCTTTGGCGGCGGATGATACTGAGAACTAAGGGCATTGACGCGGCAAGGGCGGGACGCGGTGACGCTGGGATTTGAATCTCAGCGTCCCTGCGTCCCGCCCTCTCGCTTTCGCTTACAGCTATCCGATTTACCGCACGAACGCATTCGGCACCGGCTGGTCGCCGGTTTGGCCGAATTGTTGAATTCTTAATCCTGCCGTAGAACGATTTAGATACCACGTTGAATTTGATGGCCGGAAAACCGCGGCGTCGGTTCGGGTGTCGCCATCGTAGTCGCCGGGTACGGGCAAGTCGCTTGAAACTCCGAACGGGAACGAGTAATACGTGTTGTTATTCCTCAGAACGAACCATTCACCGGTGGACGGACGCCAGAGGGCGATCTCGGTTTTGATATCATCGGCATAATTGCCCGGAACCGGTTTGTCGCCGGACGCGCCGAACTGCGTCACCGTGACGGCGTTCGTCGCACTTTGCTGGATCCACCATTGCCCCGACGCCGGGCGAAAAATCGCGAGATCTATCTTGCTGTCGCCATCGAAATCAGCGGTTACGGGAATGTCCGAGAGAATTCCCCACTGCTGGACACGAGAGGTCGATGTTATGCTTTGCAGGATCAGAAAGCGTGCCGGTTCGCTTAGGTTGTCGGTAAGCCGCCAAACGGCCGGATCGGCTTTGCCATCGCCGTCATAGTCTCCCGGAACCGGCATGTCGAACAAGATCGCCTGCTCGATGTTGGTCGCTCCCCACACTACAGTGCGAACCGTGTTGGTCGCGCTGTTCAGGATATACCAAGTGCTATTTTCGCCCTTGCGAAAGATGGCGATATCGGTCCTCGCATCTCCGTCATAATCTGCAGGCACCAATTTGTCCGTCGAGAGGCCCCAGTGAAAAGCAGCAAAACCTTGTGTGCTGCGGTCTATGTACCAATTGCCTTCGGAGGGTCGATAGACCGAAACGTCGGTTCTGGTATCACCATCAAAATCAAACGCCGCTTTATATGGCGAAGCCGGAAAGTCGAAATTCTCGATGACCGAGACGGGATTGTTAGAGGAAATGATCGAGGCGTTGGCTCCCATTCCCCGCCGCCTGAAACCTTCGCGGACCGAGGCCGCATCCACGGCGCCGCCCGTGGCGAATGACGCGGCGATAATTGCATCTCGCGATTGCAAGAAATTCGGGTTGAGCGGCGAGATCTTCATTGCATCGGTCACATATTGCAGTGTTCGTCGGTTACCCTCTGTCGCGCCGAGGCGGTCGATAAAAACACCGCGTACCTCCCACAGGGCCGCCGCCCATATCTCGCCGCCATTATGAACCTCGCTACAGCCAGTGGGTGCAAACGGCCCCGGCGGATAAGCGCTTGGGAAGGTGGAGCAGTTGTTTGCATTAAGATTTCCAAATGTCAGCGGGTTGTGCGGCATACCGTTTGGGCCGAGACACGCGATCTTGGCAAGCGGAAAACGCCGGAATCCGTAATAGTGATTCGCGGTGTATCCAGCAATTATCTGGTACGAAATATAACCACCGATCGTATATGTGCCGCAGGCAGCGTCGGCCGGTTCCGACAACAGCGATAGAGCGTAATAATCGGACCAGCCTTCGCCCATCGCTCCGGCCATAATACCGCCGAGACCGCCGCCGTTGCCCTGCAGACGGCTCGACAGTCCGTGGCTGAGTTCGTGAAGAATTATCGTGCTGTCGAGCGTGCCGTCGCGTCCGGGCGTTGTGCCGGTCCAGAGAAAATTCTGCATCCGGCCGCGTCCGCCATCCGGCGGAGTCGCAAAATTGGCACCGTTCGTACCCGAAGAATCCTGTATCTCCATCGAAACGCGGTCGCCTTCGCTGCCGCCGCGGCCGAAATTGAAATGCTGAAAATTGCCGGATTGCTCATTAAAGCCGAGCTTGTACATCTCGTCGTGCCAACGGTTGACGAGGTAGAAACCCTGCGTAATAACGCCATTCCGAAAGGGCGTGGACGAGGGGTCGTCTCCCGGCGGTGGATTTCCGGGTGCCGGATTGTAAGCGTAGTTAAAAACGCGTGTCGGATTTCCGACGGCGTGTCCGTCGGGGTCGACGCCCTGCGTGCCATCGCGGTCGAGCCCCGCCTCTACGTTATTGCCGTCCGTGATGTTCGGGTTGGCCGGCGTCCGAACTGGGAGTCCGGTGTCGGGAATCCAACCGATATTGTTAAATGCGTTTGGAGCTTCGTTGCCTACAAGTGTGAAATTTGTGCGGGCAATGATCGGCGGTTGGGTGCAATTATTCGGGTCCGTACATCCCGGCGAAAACGGCGTCGGACTGTCGGCGGTCTGCATTGAACTCGTAAGATTGCCATAAACGTTGAAGGTTGCTGTGGCAGTTTGCCTTTCCGAAATCTTCTTTCGCCATAACAACGCTCCGGTTTCGGCGTCGACCACCACGTAATAAGCGTCCTCGGGGAGCCATAAGAGCACCGCCCAGGCCGGGGCAGCAACGCCGGGTTCGGTCGGAAAATAAACCTTTTCCGCCGTTGTCGCCCAATCACCTTTGCCGAAAATGGCCTTGTTTCGGGTAGAAGCGGTTTTGTTTTGGACGAGATCCTGATCTTGAAATGTTGGGCCGATATGACCCGCCGCGGCTCTCACCGCGTCGACCGGATCGCGAAAATCCGTATTGAGCGAACTTAGGCCCGGAGCGAGGTCATTAATGACGCGGATTATCCGTCCGTCGCGGGTAAATCCCGCTTTGATCTCCCCTTGGAAAACGGGAATGCCATTTATGCGTTGTTTGAAACTCGCAAACGACAAATTTCCGTCGGGGTTGGTGTAATCGGATAATTTAATGAGCGCGTCGGTGTGCTGATTGCTCATGCCGACCAATTCGCTGTTTTCTTTGATGAAGCCGCGTAAGATATCAGATCGAGAACGACTGGATGCGCCGGATAAAAATTCAAACGCCGAATTCGAGGCGTCGGTTGCGATCACTTCGGGATTTTGAAGTTCTGCGTTGTATTCGATCTTTAAGCCCGGAATTTCGGTGCGAAGCCGCGACTCACCGCGAATGAAATTGTTACGAATCGTATCGATATCGACTGCGGATTTTCCGGACTCGGAGCGAATCGCCGACTTGAGATCTGACGCGAGAGCTGACTTGTCGTTACGAATATCGTAGTTTGGCAGGTCACCGACGGTTGACCCGGACAGAGCATTCTTCACCGCCGCTGCGTCGGTTTTAGAGCCAAAACTTGACCAAGCGGTGCATACGAACGCGACAACGGCGACGGCGAGTATAGTTCCAACAAACAACCGGCGAATCGAACGGTGGTAGAGTTTCGACATTTGCACATCCTCGGATCGATATAATTTTCGTTTTCTACAGACATTATCGTACAAGTAGCCGGTCAATTTCAACGAAAATCTGTCACGAACACCTCGTAGCTATCGTACAAACGTATTGGGCAACGGAATATCGCCGGCAGTGCCGAATTGCTGGATGAGCGTTCCTGCGGTCGAGCGCTGGGCGAACCAAGTGGAATTTGACGGCCGGAAAACCGCCGCGTCCGTCTTTCCGTCTCCGTCGTAATCGCCGGGTGCTGGGATGTCGCCGACCGAACCGAACGGGAATGCGAAGAACGACAGATCTTCACTCCGGAGCACGAACCAATTGGCGTTTGACGGCCTAAAGAAGGCGATGTCGGCTTTGCCGTCGCCGGTGTAGTCGGCGGCGACAGTTTTATCGGTCGAGGTGCCAAATTGCAGTGCGAAGACGGTTCCGTTCGAGCTTCGCTGAATCCACCATTCGGCTCCGTTGGCTCCGTTCGGGCGGAATATCGCTATGTCCGATTTGCCGTCGCCGTCAAAATCGGCATTGTCGGGCTGATCACCGGCGGCCCCGAACGCGGTGATCTGGGTTCCGCCGGATGATTTGGAAATGAACCACGTCGATGTCGAAGGCCTAAAAACCGCCGCATCCGCCTTTCCATCGCCGTCATAGTCCGCCGGTGCAGGCAGGTCGCCAGTCGCACCGAACGGGAACGAGTAAAACGAGAAATCGTCACTTCGCAGCACGAACCAAAATCCGGTCGAAGGCCGCCAAAATGCGACGTCGGTCTTTCCATCGCCCGTGAAATCTACAGGAGCGAGTTTATCGGTCGATTGACCAAATTGTACTGCTCCGTTGCCGCCGGTCGAACTCTTGGACCACCACCACTCTCCCGCAGCAGGGCGGAAAATGGACAGATCGGTCTTTCCATCGCCGTCGAAATCAAATGAACCGCGAGGCGGCGGCAATATCTCCGTCATGGTCGTCGCTGTGGCCGCCGCTCCGAGGAAGGGCAGGCCATAGATGGCCTCTATCGTGCGCAGCATGCTGAAATGATTATAGGTTGTTGTAACCGTGCGGGCGGCGAGCCACGGAGCCTTGATCGCGGTGTAGATGTGGCCGCCGCCGTTTGTATTAGTTGAGCCTTCGTCGAATGAAACGATCAGCAACGTGTGTGCAAAATCGGGGCTGGCGGTCACGAGCGGTAAGAAATTCTGAAGAAAGGTGTCGCCCTGAGCCGTCGTGCCGTCGTGCATGTCGTTGATCATATTTGGCACAACGAACGCGAAATTTACCAACGGATCGAAATTGGCAAGCGGCTGGATGTTTGCACATTGGGCCGCATCGAGCCTCACACTCTCAAAACTGATCGCGGGGTTGTGTTTTCGCACGTACTGGCCGGCAACTCCGGGGCCATCGATGCCACCATTGGCCGAATCAGCATCGGAGCAGTTGCCGGGAAAATTCTGCTCATACGACCGCCACGATTTGCCGGCGGCCGCGAGTTGTTTTGGCAAATTATCGACATTTGCGGGAATCGTGTAATGGGCGTCGTCGAGGACGCCTTGGTTCGAGCCCGAAAAGGCATCTAAATAGTTTGGCTGTGATGGATGCGTGACGCCGTAAAAGTTGGTCATGTTGACGTTCGCCGCGGCAAAAGATGTGAAATTTGGCGCGGTCGCGGCGGTGATCGCGGTGTTTTCGCGATTTTCGAACCAGATCCAGATAATGTGATTGACGCCGGGGATTTGAGCCGTCTGTGCGGACGCCGAAGCTGTGCGGGCGTCAATCTCGTCTTGAGCCAGGGCCTCCAAACTGAAAACCGCTATCGCCAACAGGACCAACATAAAATGAACCGCATATTTTGCCATTTTTCGAACCTCACAATGATGAATATCGGGACAAGTCTACGCCTAACAAAATTCGCGAGCAAACAAAAACATCTATGTGCGACGTTTTTTTGTGCAAGAACGTGCAACGCTGTGCGTTCCTTTAGGTGTCAAACAAGCGTAACGAGAAGCGCTTTAACAGAAAATTTGGAGATAATATATGAAGTTTAGGTCGTTTGCGGCTGTTGTTGGCGTTGCTTTTGCAGGGCTTTTTTCGGCGTTTACTGTTTCGGGGCAGGGTGTGATCGTGCCGATAATTTGTGATCTTCGGCCTTGTAGGCCGGTGCCTCGGCCCCAGCCTTTGCCAAACGCTCTGCCGGTCAAATCGATAAAGCTTGATACAAAGATCAACGGGCAGGTCGCGACGACGCATGTCGAGCAGGTTTTTCGGAATGATACTCAGTTTACGCTCGAAGGCACGTACTTTTTTCCGATTCCCGAAACGGCTTCGATAGTGGAGTTCTCAATATGGGAGAACGGCAAAAAGCTGGTTGGTGAGGTGCGTTCGAAGGAGGAAGCGAGGCGAATTTACGACGAGATCGTCCGGCGGCAGAAAGATCCGGGCTTGCTCGAATATGCCGGCAAAGATCTTTTTCAGGCTTCGATATTTCCAATTCCGCCGAATTCTGACAAAAAGCTTGAACTTACATACACAGAGATATTAAAGGCGGAATCCGGAACAGTCGCGTATCGTTATCCGCTCGGAACAGGGCGAAACGTGTGGGCAAACAGGCAGTTTATGGCGGCAGATGATTCCGGCCAATTTCGGCAGGGAAGCGGTAAACAGCAGTTTGGAACGGTTTCGGGGTCCATCGAGATCGTCGGGAAAGAAGCGCTCAGGAATATTTATTCACCCACGCATCAGATCGATGTAAAGCGTAAGGGCGAAACGGGAGCGAACGTTTCGTTTGAGACGAAGAGCAACGACACCGATTTTCAACTATTTTTCGGTATCTCGAACAATGATTTTGGTATGTCGCTCGTGACATACCGCGAACCGGGCAAAGACGGCTATTTCCTGCTGATGCTGTCGCCAAAGGACAATATTTCGGAGAGCGAGCTGGTCAACAAAGATATCGTTTTTGTACTCGATACGTCGGGTTCGATGGCTGACGAAGGCAAGATGGACAAGGCTCGAAAAGCCTTGCTGTTTGGGGTGCGGACGCTGCGTGACGGCGACCGGTTTAACATCATCAATTTCTCAGGCGAAGAGCATTTGATGGAACGCGGGCTGATCGCCGCCAATGCGGAGGGCAAGAAACGGGGCGAGGAATTCGTCAGTCGTTTGCAGCCGACCGGCGGGACGAATATCAACGATTCCCTGATCGCGTCCTTAAAACAATTTGAAAAAGGCGATCGTCCGAAAATGCTTGTGTTTATGACCGACGGTCTCCCGACGGTCGGCGAGACGAATGTCGAACGGATCGTTTCGAATCTCAAGGGCGCCAAAAACCTGGATGTTCGTATCTTTCCGTTTGGTTTTGGGTATGACGTGAATACGACATTGCTGGATCGGATAGGTGCCGAAAACTCGGGAATGTCGGATTATGTTCAGCCGAAGGAAGACCTTGAGATCAAGGTGTCAAACTTTTTCTCGCGGGTTTCTTCGCCGGTTCTTGCTGATCTAGATCTCGATTTCGGCCCGGTTTTGACCGAATACACCTATCCGCGAAAGCTGACCGACCTTTTTCGCGGAATGCAGATGACGATCATCGGACGTTATAAAAATACCAACGATCTCAAGAACATCACACTCAAATTAACCGGAAAGGCGGGCAAGGAAACGCGTTCGTTCAACTACACGGATCTCGATTTTCCGGTGCGGTCCGATGAGAATAACTTTCTGCCACGTCTGTGGGCGAGCCGCCGCGTTGGCTGGTTGTTAGAGCAGATCCGCAACAACGGCGAGACGAAAGAGACTCGTGACGAAGTGGTCGAACTTGGCACTCGTTACGGTCTAGTGACGCCATACACATCGTATTTGGCAACCGACGGTTCGACCGCGAACGTTCGTCGCGATGCTCCGATGGCGGCTGATATGATGGTCCTCGGAGCATCAAAAGCGGCCGAGCGAAGCGGTGCAGATGCGGTAAAAATGAGCGGACAGCAAAACTCGATGCAGATGAACACGCAGATCGTCAGCGGTGCCGTGAAGGATGAAAAGGAGCGGATAATTCTCGACAACACGATCAATAATCAGTTTGTCGCGAATAAGAACTTCACCAACCAGAGCGGCGTTTGGATAGATTCTGATTGGTCGAAAGAAAACAAACTGCCGGTCGTTGAGATCAAGTTTGCGAGTGACGAGTATTTCCGGCTCATCAACACGGAACGCGACATCGTCCCGTATTTGGCCTTGGGTCAGCAAGTGACGGTCGTCTGGAACGGAAAGGTGTACCGAATCACTAACTAAACCAGAGATGCGGGTCAACCCGCGTCGGGTTAATTACATCCCATAAGGTGATTTTTGATCGAGGAACGATTATCCTAATGGTCAAAGATCACCTTTTTTTTGTCAGAACCACCTGCGGTAGTAGGTGGTTTAAGAGGTCGATCAAGCATCTGTTGGCTTCGATCAATGTATGTTCAACCACCCGCTACCGCAGGTGGTTCTGACTTAAGGAGAAATAGATTGAAAAACATTGTAATAGGTATTTTTCTGTTAATGGTTTGTTCGATCGGTGTGTCGGCGCAGGGTTGGGTCGCGCATCCGCCTACGGGCAAGGTCGATCTGGTCGCGGTCTATTTCACATCTTCGTCGCGCGGGTTTGTGGCTGGTGACGACGGTTATCTGGCGTCGACCGAAGACGGCGGACGCACGTGGACCAAGTATTTTCTCAATACAAATCAAAACATAAACGAGATCTATTTTCGCAATGATAACAACGGATATCTCGTCGCGGGACGGCTTCTGTTTATAACTCAGGACGGCGGAAAGACTTGGAACGAGACCAGGATCTACAGGACGACCGATTTTAAGAACGGCTCGCCCGAACTGATCAGTATCCGGTTTTCGGACAAGAAACACGGCCTCGCGATCGGTTCGATCGTTAATAAAAATGACGAGATCATCGATTCGCTGGTGATGAAAACCGACGACGGCGGCGACACTTGGACGCGAGTGATAATTCCGTCAAAGGCGGAGCTGTTTCACCTAGATTTCAACGGCAATTCGCATGGCTGGATCGTTGGCGACAAAGGGCTGATCCTCGCGACCGATGACGGCGGTTCGAATTGGCGCGTGCAGCGTTCCGGCGTGACGCGGGCGTTGTTTAGTGTTGATTTTCGCGACGATAACGAAGGCTTTGCGGTCGGCGGCGGCGGGACGATCATTCGAACAGAAGACGGCGGAGCGACTTGGTATAGCGTCAATACGTCTTTTACCGACACACTAAAACGAGTAAATTTTGCCGACGACAAGAACGGATGGGCGGTTGGCCATCGCGGTACGATCCTTCGAACGCAGGACAAAGGAAAGACCTGGGTCCGGCAGGAAAGCAACGTCAGAGGCGACCTCTACGGCCTGTTTATGCAAAAGAAATACGGCTGGGCCGTCGGAGCGGCGGGATCGACCGTTGAATTTCAGAAATAGTTTATTTATTAGTTGTCCGGCGTCGTGATGCCAATTGGGCAAGTTGCCCGGCACGCGGCAATGCCTCGATCGCTTTGGCAGCCTGGACGTCGTCTTCGATCAGGACCTGTTCCGCGGAAACGCTGCCGTAAGACGCGGTCGCGATATCATAACGAAGCCGGAGGCCGATGAATTGGCTTTCGGTACGTACGATGTCGCTGTTGACGTTGAATTCGGGGTGAGCCTTGAGATAGTTTGCAAATGCAGTTGTGATCGACGCGGTTTCTGGGAAATCCGATGCCGTCAGACGTTTGCCGAAATCGACATTGATATTTTGAACTCCCGGCACGTAACCCGCGATGCGTCCATTTGCGGCCTCGCGGACGAAGAAGAACATCGGGTCGAGCAGCGTGATCTCGCGCGGTGTCATCTCCGGCAGTTTGAGTTGTTCGTCGGGCAGGATGCCGTCGCCGCCGAAGACCTTGCGGTTCGTAACGGTACGGGCCTCGAAATATGGTTTGTCTATTCCGGCCGATGGTGCGGTTCCGTGGTTGTAATAGTCATAGAGTCCGATCTTGGTGTAATCACGCTGGATCGAACGGCCCGAAGGCGTCAGATATCTCGCCGATGTGAGCGTCAGCCCCGAACCATTCGGTAGGTCCAAAACACTCTGCACCAATCCTTTTCCAAACGTCTTTTCACCGATGATCAACGCACGGTCCTGATCCTGCAATGCTCCGGCGACGATCTCTGATGCAGATGCTGAGTTTTGATCGACCAGAACGACTAGCGGCATCGTCTCCGGATTCGGATTTGCCGAACGCCAGACACGGTTGTCGAGCCGCGAACGGCCTTTTTGCGTCACGATCACGCTTCCTGCAGGTAAAAATTTCTCCGCGACCTTTACCGCTTGATCGACGATCCCGCCGGGATTGTTCCGAAGGTCGAGGACGAGCGAACGCATTCCTTGCTTTGTCAGCGATCTAAGAGCGGTGTTGAATTCGTCGCTGGTCGTGTAATTAAATCCCTCGGTCATCGCCACATAGCCGACGCCGGGACGGATCATATATGCGTCGGGGATCGATGGCTGCGCGACGGGGCCGCGCCGGATCTCTACTGTCTCCTGCCGGTTGGATGCGGCACGTTCGAGTGTAATGCGGACGATAGTTCCGTCTGCGCCGCGAAGTTTGTCGCGGACCTGATCAGATTCCAATCCGACGGTCTTTTCGCCATTTACTGCGACGATCTTATCGCCGAAACGTAGCCTTGCTTTGGCGGCGGCTGAGCCCGGAAATGTGGCGAGAATATATGTGCTTGTCTCGCCCGAACGTTCATAATTTGCGATCGACGCACCGATGCCGCTGTAGCTGCTTTGCTCTTCGTCAAGCATTTCTTTCCATTCGGCGGGGTCGAAATAGTTTGAGTGCGGGTCGAGTGTTTTGAGGGCACCGTCGAGCGTTGATTTGGTCAGGTCGTTTAGTGTTACCTTGCGGCCGCCGATATAGTTACGGCGAATAATATCCTCGGCTTCGAGGATCTCGGCGGAGATGCGTGATGGTTTGGAATTACCGGAAATATCGACTCCGCCTGTTCCGCCGGATGCGTCGAACGAACTTCCGCTTTTCACACTAAACGGCTCGACACCTTTGTCGAACGGTGAACGCGTCTGTGCAGGCACCGACGCGGCAAACGAAGAAAGCACCAACACACAAAAGATCGAACGGATATTCGTCATAATTTCGGCTCACAAAAACAAAAAGCCATCCTTCGAGATCAGAAGGCTCACGATCTCGAGAAAAAAGTCCGGCGGTGCGAGCGGCACCAGGCATCGCCGGTTCAAGGTTTGTATGACCCGATAATACGTTTAATCGCGGCCGAGTTCCAGCCAATTCGCGCTGATTTTTTTACTGTTTGATAAAACACCGCTTTTGAGACAAAATCAGCGTATGGCAGACGAAACCGTAAACGATCTGAACACAAGGCTGAGGCGGTTGATCCAGACGATCGACATTGCCAATGTTCTGACCGAGCCGCTCACAACCTCGATCAACGAATTACTCGCCGTTTCTGCGGCAAAGCTTAATTCGGAGGACGCTTCGGTGCTTGTGAGAGATGGCGAGATGGGCGATCTGCGGTTTTTGTCGGCGACGGGAAAGGTTGCGGACCAACTACTCGGGATGCAGGTGCCGGCCGGGAAGGGAATAGCCGGCTTTGTGCTTATGTCGGGCCAACCGATGGCAGTTTCGGATGTTGGCGAAGACAGCACGTTTTATGCGGAGGTTGACCGGGCGACCGGTTATTCAACGCAGACGATACTTGCGACGCCTCTGCGGTTCAAAGACGAGATCGTGGGCGTGCTCGAATTCATCAACCGCCGCGGCGATCCGCCCTTTGCTCCGTTCACTTCCGACGAACTCGACACCGCCGCCGTTTACGCCGACGCCATAGCACCTCTCGTCAATGCATACGAGTCGGCAAAACTGCTCCGCAATCTCAGTACGAAGGTCTTGGCAGACTCGGGCGAATCGGATCTCGCGGCGATGAGGGTATGGCTCGCCTCGACTCGCGATTCGGCCGAACACCGCGAACGCATGGACCTCGCGATATTGCTCCGCGAAGTAGCGGGACGAGGCGACGCAGAACGAAAACTCTGCCGCGAGCTACTTGAGTCGATCGTGCGATTCTCGGATGAAAAAGGGGAGACAAGCTATTTGCAGTATTGAGGAAGATGCCCACGAAAAACACGAAAGGCACTAAATAAAGAAATGAGTCAACTAGCAAGCATTTCGAAGTCGCCGTGCGGAGATCATTTTGAATTCCTATTTTTCGTGCCTTTGGTGTATTTCGTGGGCCAACTCTTATGATCGATGAGTCACAATTTCTCGGGACGATGTCGGCTTATTTTGCGCCGAGGCATAATTGGCGCGAGGCGACGGGGCGTGGGGTGACGGTGGCGATCGTTGATAGCGGGATCGAGACGGAGCATCCTGAGCTGAAAGGAAAGGTTATCGAATCGGTTGAGGCAAGGGTCGAGGGGAATCGGGTTGTGTTCGATCCTTCGACAGCGGGCGATTCGGCGGGGCACGGGACGGCCTGTGCGGGGATAATCGGGGCGATCGCTCCGGATGCGAAGTTCGCGAGTATAAAGGTGCTCGGGGCGGGCGGGCTGGGCGACGGGCAGGTCTTTCTTGCGGGGCTTGAGTATGCGATCAAGAAGAAATACAAGGTGATCAACCTCAGTCTCGGCACGACCAAGCCGCAATTCTTTGCGCCGCTGCACGATATGCTTGACCGGGCGTATCAGGCGGGATGCATCGTCGTCGCGGCGGCGAATAATCTGCCGCAGCCGAGTTTTCCCTCGGTGTTTTCGTCGTCGCTCGTTTCTGTGATCAAAAGTGATGAGACCGATCCGCTCAAATTCGGGTTCAAATACGGTGACGTTATCGAGCTGACCGCTCCCGGCGTCAACGTCCGCACCGCCTGGCTCGGCGGCGGACATCGTAACCTGACCGGCAACAGCTTCGCCTGCCCCCACATCGTCGGCATTGTCGCTCGCTTTGTCGAAGGCTATCCCAATCTCACTCCCTTCCAAGTAAAATCGGCTCTCTACGCGATCGCGAGAGAAAATCAGGAGAGCTTGTAGAGAAATATTATCGATCTTGCGTACGATGAACAGGTAAAATCGACCGATTTGAGTGCCGAATCGGTCGATGAAAAGTTCGCATCTAGCGATGTAGGCTTTACATCTAAAGATGTAAAAGAATCATCGACCGATGGAGAATTTACATCTAAAGATGAAACAAATTCATCTTTAGATGGTGTATTTGCATCGATAGATGACAGTCATTCATCTTTAGATGGAAGTGTTACATCTTTAGATGGAAGTTGTCCATCTAAAGATGAAAATGACCCATCTAGTAAAAAATGAGGATAATTCGTTCGAACTACCTCAAAAAACACTACACGAAACTATTCAAAATCCTCAGCCGAGGCGGGGTCGAGTTCCCAGCGGTCTTCGTCGCGTTTTTCCAGCTTTTCTTCGCCGCCGAGCGATTCGTTGTCCTCGTAGGTAAGGCCCATTGCTTCGCCTAGTTCCTCTACATCGCTCTGATCGGGCGTCGGATTACCGCCGCCGACCGATTCCTCGCCGACGTCCGAATCTTCCCACGCCGCATCCAGGTCGCCGCCTGACAAAGCGGGTGAGCGGTCGGTGTTTTCCTCGAGCCTGTCGATATATTGGTCGAGGCTGCCTTCGTTTACCTGTGCGGCATCGTAAAATTCTTCCTTGACCTGCGGATCGGGTTCGACGTCGAGATATTCTTTTGGTTCGTTCATAGTGTTGAGATCTCCTTTACATCGAGAGTATATGGTTTTGGAAAGGACGCGAATGTGTCGTGGCGAACATTCGCCGCTTTTTGATTTTTCGCGGTCGAAGTGTTCTCATTGAACTAGCTTGTTAAGCAGAATTTTATGTCAGATACATTCAAATTACCGCCGCTCGCGATCGAGGAATACTCGCTCGCCAACGGGCTGCGTGTCGTGCTCAATTTTGACAATTCGGCCCCGGTCGTATCGGTCGCGGTTTATTACAACGTCGGTTCGCGCAACGAACGCCCGGACCGCACCGGATTCGCCCATTTGTTCGAACACATGATGTTCCAGGGCTCTGAAAACGTGCCCAAGGCCGGGCATTTTCAGCACATAATGAAAG
>Ga0209023_10002789_pt1 | contig 21394 bp, 21 predicted proteins | sample LakOneMetagenome_FD_187468 | JGI IMG/M metagenome (GOLD analysis project Ga0209023, IMG submission 187468) | Freshwater and sediment microbial communities from Lake Erie, Canada (SPAdes) (version 2) | ecosystem: Environmental > Aquatic > Freshwater > Lentic | place: Lake Erie, Canada...
GGTGACGCTGGCGCCCGTTGCAGGCGCGGCAAAGCCCGCCTGGATCGTGACGCCGAGGGCGGCAGGCGCCGTCGACCTGTTCGCCGAACCGCCGGACGGCTATTTCCTCGAGACGAAACGCGAGCCCGACAGCTCTTTCCGCCTGACGCTGGCGGAAGCGCCTAGGGATGCGGGCGTTCCCAAAACGCCCGTGCGGTTCACCATGCCGACCGGGGCCGGGGCGCTGGAATTTTCGCTCAGGCTCGACGGCGGGCGCGCTTCGCCCTAATTTGGCGCGCAGCGGCGTTCGCCGTCGATACAAATCCAACTCAGGAGCGGAAATATGATCAAGGTTGGCGATCGCCTGCCGAAGGCAACGTTCACGGTCATGACGGCCGACGGCCCTGCGGCGAAATCGACGGACGACCTGTTCAAGGGCAAGAAGGTCGTGCTGGTCGGCGTTCCCGGCGCCTTCACGCCCACCTGCCACAAGAACCATCTGCCGGGCTTCATCGAGAACGAGAAGGCGATCAAGGCCAAGGGCGTCGACGACATCGCCATCATCGCCACCAACGACGTCTTCGTGATGAACGCCTGGGCGAAGGACACGAAGTCGGAAGGCAAGATCACCTTCCTGGCAGACGGCAGCGCCGCCTTCGCCAAGGCGACCGGCCTCGACCTCGATCTCAACGAGCGCGGCATGGGCATGCGCAACAAGCGCTTCTCGATGATCGTGGAAGACGGCGTCGTGCGCACGCTCAACATCGAGGAAGGCCCCGGCGCTGAAAAGTCCGGCGCCAAGACGATGCTGGAGCAGCTCTGAGGCAAAGCCTCCGGTTGGCCCTGCCCGCCGCGATCGGTCTAGGATGAACGGACCGGTTGCGCGCGGGAGGGCCTCTTCCCCTTGATCGAACTCGAACGTGTCAGCGTCGCCTATGCGGGCGCGCCGAGGCCCGCCGTGCGCGAGGTCAGCCTCTCCATTCCAGCCGGCGCGTTTGTCGCGCTGGTCGGACCCTCGGGCTCGGGCAAGACATCGCTTCTCAAGACCATCAACCGGCTGATCGAACCGACGGGCGGCGTGATCCGCATCGAGGGTCGCGATGCAGCCGACTTCGCAGCCCACGAATTGCGCCGGCGCATCGGCTATGTCTTCCAGGGCGTCGGCCTGTTCCCGCACATGAGCGTGCGCGAGAATATCGCGATCACGCCAAGTCTCCTCGGCTGGCCGCGCGAAAAAATCGCGGCGCGGGTCGATGCTGCGTTCGGCCTGGTTGCGCTGCCGCGCGACTATCTCGATCGCGCGCCGTCCGCCCTGTCCGGCGGCGAACGGCAACGCGTCGCAGTCGCCCGCGCGCTCGCCGCCGAGCCGCGCATTGTCATCATGGACGAACCCTTCGGCGCGCTCGATCCCGTCACGCGTGACACGCTGGGACAAGCCTATCGCGCGCTGCATGGGCAGATGGGGCTGACGACGGTGATGGTGACGCATGATGTGCAGGAGGCGGCGCTGCTTGCCGATCGCATCGTCGTCCTGCGCGACGGCATTATCGTCGCCGACGACACGCCGCGCGCCATGCTGTCGGGCGCGCATCCGCAGGTCACGGCCATGTTCGACACGCCACGCCGGCAGGCGGCGGCGATCGCGGATCTCGCGCGATGAGCGCACAGCTCGCCGCAGCCTTCGTGGCCCTACCGAATTATCTCTCGCAACATGTTCTGCTCAGCCTGTGCGCCATGGCGCTCGGCGCGGGGGTGAGCCTTCCGCTCGCTATCTGGGCGGCGCGCCAGCCCTCGCTGCGTTGGCCGCTGCTGGCGGCGACGAGCCTTGTGCAGACGGTTCCCGCGCTTGCACTGCTCGCACTGTTCTATCCGCTGCTGCTGGCGCTCTCCGGGATGACGCAGATGCTGTTCGGCGCGGGCATCGCGGCGCTGGGCTTCCTGCCCGCGCTGCTCGCGCTCGCGCTCTACGCCATGCTGCCGATCGTACGCGCGACGATCTCGGCCATAGCGGGCATCGATCCCGCGATCATGGAAGCCGCGGACGCCGTCGGCATGACGCCGTCGCAGCGGTTGTGGCGTGTCGAACTGCCGCTCGCCGCGCCTGCCATCGTCGGCGGCTTGCGCACCGCCATGGTGTGGACGATCGGCGCGGCGACGCTGGCGACGCCGGTCGGACAGGCCTCGCTCGGCAATTATATTTTTTCAGGCCTCCAGACAGAGAACTGGGTTTCGGTTCTGTTTGGTTGCGCCGTCTCTGTCGTCGTCGCGCTGGCCGCCGATCAATTGCTCGCGCTGGTCGAAGCAGGCGCGGCGAGGCGCGACTGGAACCGTGTTCTGGCCGGCGCGGGCGGCTTCGTTCTTGCCGCCGCAGCCGCGCTTGCGCCGGCGGCGTCCCTTACAAAAAGCACCTATCTGGTCGGGGCAAAGAATTTTTCGGAGCAATATATTCTCGCCGATCTCATCGCGGCGCGGCTGCAGGCGGCAGGCCTCTCCGCCGGGACGCGCGCGGGGCTCGGCTCGGCCGTCATTTTTCGCGCGCTGGCGGCAGGCGACATCGACGCTTACGTCGAATATTCCGGCACGATCTGGACGAGCCTGATGCGCCGCACCGACAATCCGCCGCGCGCGCAGATGATGTCGCAGCTTGGCGACTGGCTGAAAACGAATTCGGGCGTCGTGATGCTGGGCGCGCTCGGCTTCGAGAACAATTACGCGCTGGCGATGAAGCGCGCGCGTGCGCAGCAGCTCGGCGTCGCCTCGATGGACGATCTCGCGCGCGTCGCGCCGCAACTCGTCTTCGGCGTTGATCTCGAATTCCAGTCGCGGCCGGAATGGACCAGCCTGCGCGACGCCTACAGCCTGCGCTTTCGCGAGATCAAATCCTACAATCCGACCTTCATGTATCGCGCGCTCGACGATGGGCAGGCCGATGTGATCACGGCTTTTTCGAGCGACGGGCGCATTCTCGCGCAAAATCTCGTGACGCTCGACGATCCCAGGAGCGCGCTTCCGCGCTATGACGCAATCCTCCTGATTGCGCCGAAGCGCGCCAATGACGCGAAGCTGCGCGGTGCTTTGCAGCCGCTGATTGGCGCGATCGATCTCGAGCGCATGCGGCGCGCCAATCTGGAAATAGACCGTGACGCCAACAAGCTGACGCCGCAGGCAGCCGCGGAAAATCTGGCGCGGGACGCGGGACTATTGAAGTGAAGCGGACCGCGAGCCTTCAGGCTCGCCTCGGCCCTTCCGAACAAATGCGAGCCTGAAGGCTCGCGGTCCATTATTTTTTCTTGAACGGCGCCATGCCTGCGCGGGCGAGCGCATCGGCGCGCTCGTTCATCTCGTCGCCCGCGTGGCCCTTCACCCATTTCCATTCGATGTCGTGGCGCTGGGTCGCTTGATCGAGGCGTTGCCAGAGTTCGACATTCTTCACCGGCTTCTTGTCGGCGGTCTTCCAGCCGCGCTTCTTCCAATTGTGAATCCAGCCGGTCACGCCGTCGCGCACATAGATGGAATCCGTGTGCAGGTTGATGGCGCAGGGGCGTGTCAGCGCCTCGAGCGCGCTGATGGCGGCCATCAGCTCCATGCGATTGTTGGTCGTCAGACCCTCGCCGCCGGAAAGCTCCTTCTCGACGCCGTTGAAGGTGAGGATCGCGCCCCAGCCGCCGGGGCCCGGATTGCCGGAACAGGCGCCATCGGTCCAGATTTCGACGCGCCGCGCCGGCTTGTCCTCGCTCACGCGTCGGCGCCGTAGTCGCGGATGCTCGTCGCCTGCGCGTGGAAGCGCAGCTTGCGGAAATATTCGAGCGGGTCCTTGGGACGCACCAAAGCGCCAGCCGGCACGTTCAGCCAGTCGACCAGCCGCGTCAGCAGGAATCGCATCGCGGCGCCGCGCGCGAGCGCGGGGAAGGCCTCGATCTCCGCCGCGCTCAGCGGACGGCGGCGGCGATAATTGTCAATCATCGCCCTGCCCTTGGTGATGTTGAACGAGGCGTCGGGCTCGAAGCACCAGGCATTAACGCAAATCGCGAGGTCGTAGGCGAAGGCGTCATTGCAGGCGAAGTAGAAGTCGATCAGGCCGGAGAGCTTCTCGCCGAGGAAGAAGACATTGTCGGGAAACAGATCAGCGTGGATCACGCCTTCGGGCAGGCCGCGCGGCCAGTTGGCCTCGAGCCAGCCGAGTTCCTTTTCGATGAAGGCGGCGAGACCCGGCTGCACGCTGTCGGCGCGCGGCGCGGCGGCTTCAAACAGCGGACGCCAGGCGTCGATCGACAGCGCGTTGGGGCGCTTCAGCGCAAAGCCCTCGCCGTCGAGATGCAGCAGCGCATCGGCCTCGCCGACGGCGGCGCATTGCTTGGCGTTCTGCCGGCGCGGCCACATGCCCTCGAGGAAGGTGACAATCGCGGCCGGCCTGCCGGCAAGCGAGCCAAGCGCTTCGCCGCGCCTGTTCTTGACCGGCTGCGGACAATTGAGGCCGCGCGAGGCCAGATGCTGCATCAGGCCGATGAAGAAGGGCAGATCGCTTTCCTTCGTGCGCTTCTCGTAAAGCGTCAGGATGAAATAGCCCTTGTCCGTGTGCAGCAGATAATTGGAATTCTCCACGCCTTCCGCGATGCCCTTCAACGAGAGCATGGCGCCGAGATCGTAGTCGGCGAGGAAGGCGGCGAGATCCTCGCCCGTGACATCGGTGTAGACGGCCATCAGCGCTTCTGGACCGCGAGCCTTCAGGCTCGCATGATTGACGATACTGCTCCGGCCGGCTGGAGTTCGGAACTCCGTTGCGAGCCTGAAGGCTCGCGGTCCGATCCGGCTTTGCGGCGTGATTGGCAAACGTGTTAGCGAGGCGCATCCGCCCCGTCAAACGCCCGCCGGGCTCTCCATGACCGCAGTTCCATCTTGGCTATGGATCGTCTTCACCGTCGCCGCCTCGGGCGCGCAGACGGCGCGCAACGCCATGCAGCGCGATCTGATCGCCACGCTCGGCACGGCGGGCGCGACCTTCGTGCGCTTTCTGTTCGGCCTGCCCTTCGCGCTGCTGTTTCTGGCGCTGGTGTCGGCGGCAAGCGGCGTCGCGCCGCCTGCGCCGGGCGCGTCATCGCTTTTGTGGGCAGGATTCGGCGGCGTCAGCCAGATTCTCGCCACGGGCCTGATGCTGGCTGCGATGAAAGAGAAATCCTTTGTCGTCGCCATCGCCTACACCAAGACCGAGCCCGTGCAGGTGGCGCTGTTCGGGCTCGTCTTTCTGGGCGACCGGGTGACCGGACCGATGGCGGCGGCGATTGCGGTGGCGACGGCGGGCGTCATGCTGATGTCCTGGCCAAAGCGGTCGGCCGAGTCCCCGCCGATGGAATGGCGCTCGGCCATCTACGGGCTGGTCTCGGCGGCCATGTTCGCCTTCTCGGCAATTGGCTACCGCGCCGGTATTCTCGCGCTGGGCGCGCCGAATTTCGCATTGGGCGCCTCGACCATTCTCGCGCTGGCGCTGGCGATCCAGAGCGCGCTGATCGTCGTCGGGCTGGCGTTCTGGGACAGGCCGCTGCTCGCCAATATCTTTCGCGCGTGGCGGCCCTCCATGCTGGCGGGTTTCATGGGCGCACTCGCCTCGCAATTCTGGTTTCTGGCGTTTGCCATCGACACGGCGGCGCGCGTGCGCACGCTGGCGCTGATCGAGATGATTTTCGCGCAGGTCGTGACGAAGAAGATTTTTCAGCAGCAGACGACGCGGCGCGAGATCGCCGGCATGGCGATCATGATCGCAGGCGTCGTGATCCTGATGTGGACCTGATCAGACGGTATCGCGCAATTCGCGCGGCAGCGGGAAGAACGTGTTCTCGCTGCTCATCGTCACCGTCTCGATCGTCACGTCGAACCGCTTTGCGAAGGCCTCGATCACCTCGTTGACCAGCACTTCCGGCGCCGAGGCGCCGGCGGTGATGGCGATGGAGCGGACGTTCTCGTAGAGCGACCAGTCGAGATCGCGCGCGCCGTCGACGAGCTGCGCTTTCGGGCAGCCCGAGCGTTCCGCCACTTCGCGCAGGCGCTGCGAATTCGAGGAATTGGGCGAACCGACCACTATCACGGCGTCGACCGTCGGGCTGATTGCCTTGATCGCCTCCTGCCGGTTGGTCGTGGCGTAGCAGATGTCCTGCTTGTGCGGGCTGACAATATTGGGGAAGCGCGCCTTCAGCGCAGCGACGATCTCGGCGGTGTCGTCGAGCGACAGCGTCGTCTGCGTGACATAGGCGAGATTGGAGGCGTCAGCGACCTGCAGCGCGTTCACTTCCTCGACGGATTGCACGAGTTGGACGGCGCCATCCGGCAGCTGACCCATCGTGCCGACGACCTCCGGGTGGCCGGCATGGCCGATCAGCAGCACCTTGCGGCCGCGCTTGTGATGGATTTCGGCCTCGCGGTGGACTTTGGTCACCAGCGGGCAGGTGGCGTCGATGGCGAAGAAATTCCGGTCCGCCGCCTCGGCGGGAATGGATTTCGGCACGCCATGCGCCGAGAAGATGACTGGCGCCTTGGTGTCGGGAATCTCGGACAATTCCTCGACGAAGATCGCGCCCTTGGCCTTCAGGCTCTCCACCACATAGCGATTGTGGACAATCTCGTGGCGGACGTAGACCGGTGGGCCGTAACGGTCGATGGCGCGTTCCACGGCCTCAATGGCGCGCACGACGCCGGCGCAAAAGCCGCGCGGCGCGCACAGCACGATCTTGAGCGCGGTCTTGCTTTGCGCGGGTCGGGTCCCGGCTTCGGGAGAAAAAGTCATGCGGAGGCTCATCCCCTGCGGCCGGAGCGGCCACTGTCCGTCCCTAAATGGCTGGCTTCGGCGGCAGGATCAAGGCCGGGCTGTCCCTGCGCGGCAGGCGCGGCCCCCATGCCAGCGGCGGGGGCGCCCTTGGATTGCGCGCCAGCCGCCGTCCGACTATCAAAGCGTCGGACGCCGCGCCGTGAATGCGGAGAGTTCCGGCCCTAGGCCGATACGAGTGGCGCAAAGGACCCGCATGGCGCGCGATGTAACTGATACGACCTTTATCTCGTCGCGCGACGAGCTGGTCGCCTGGATGGAAGCGGGCAACAAGCCGCCATCGCAGTTCCTGATGGGCGCCGAACACGAGAAGATCCCGTTCTACACGGCCGACCATTCCCCCGTGCCCTACAAGGGTCGCGGCGGCGCGGACGGCATCCGCGCCCTTCTGGAGGGCCTGCAGGCCAAGCTCGGCTGGGAGCCGATCATGGACGGGGCGGCGCTGATCGGCCTGTTTGACGAAAAAGGCGGCGGGGCGATCTCGCTCGAGCCTGGCGGCCAGTTCGAACTCTCCGGCGCGCCGCTCGCGACCGTCCACGCGGTCGAGACTGAATTCGACGCGCATATGGCGGCCGTGAAGGCGATTGCCGCGCCTCTTGGCATCGACTTTCTGGATCTCGGCATGAGCCCGCTGTGGACGCGGGGCGAGACGCCGATCATGCCCAAGCAGCGCTACGACATCATGATGCGCTACATGCCGAAGGTGGGCACACGCGGCCTCGACATGATGTTCCGCACCTCGACCGTGCAGGTGAACCTCGACTTCCAGAGCGAGGCCGACATGGTGCGCAAGGTGCGGGTGTCGCTCGCCCTGCAGCCCGTCGCGACCGCGCTCTTTGCGAATTCTCCCTTCACCGAGGGCAAGCCGAACGGCATGCTGTCGATGCGCTCGGAAATCTGGCGCGACACGGACAGAGCGCGCACCGGCATGATGCCGTTTGCCTTCGAGCCCGGCATGGGTTTCGAGCGCTATGTCGACTATGCGCTCGATGTGCCGATGTATTTCGTGAAGCGCGGCGACCATTACCACGATGTCGCGGGCGCCAATTTCCGCGACCTGCTGGCCGGCAAGCTGCCGCAATTGCCGGGCGAACGCGCCACGATGGCGGATTGGGCGAACCATCTCTCGACACTGTTTCCGGAAGTGCGGGTGAAGCGCTACATCGAGATGCGCGGTTGCGATGTCGGCCCGCGCTCCCATATCTCCGCCCTGCCCGCGCTGTTCGTCGGCCTATTGTACGATCCGGCGGCGCTGGACGAGGCCGAGCAGCTGATCGCCGGCTGGACCGCCGACGAGCGCCAGGCGCTGCGCGACGATGTCCCGCGCATGGGCTTCAAGGCGCAGATCCACGGCCGCTCGCTGCAGGATGTCACGACGGACACGCTGGCGATCGCGCGCAAGGGACTGGCGCGCCGCGCCCGCAAGGACGATGCAGGCCATGACGAGACGCGGCATCTGGCCGTCCTCGACGCGATCGCCGACAGCGGCCGGCCGCGGGCGCTGGACCTGCTGGAGACCTACGAGACCAAATGGGGTCGCAGCGTTCTGCCGGCGTTCAAGGAATGCGTTTTCTAAATCCAGCTCAGCGCTGGAAGACGCTGCCGAGCGGCGGGCCGGCACGCATGCGGGTCGCCCCTTCGGCGCGCAGTCCGGCGGGACGCGGGCCGTCGGACGGGGGCGCAACAAAGCCGGAGCCGAGGCTGGCTGCGCCCTGCATGACCTGCGATTCGACGCGAACGTGACGACCGACGTTGAGGCAGCCATCCGCGCCGGAAATCGTGGCGCTGTCAGCGCTATAGGACATGCAGCCGCCCGCAAGCGCGGGGCCAGCCAGAAATGCGAAGCAGAGAGCGGAAACGCCGGAGGCCGCGTAGGTGATGACTGGTCGGGCCAAGCCCTTGCCGTCTGGGTTTCGCATCGTCGCCCTCAGAGCTTTCTCGGAACAGCGTTCCGGCTGATGTCTAGCGAAGAGACGCCGGTTTGGTCGAACATCGTGGCAAGATCGTGTCTTAATTCGTTGATCCAGCCCAATCTCCAAAAACGCTCTGCACCAGCGCCATTCCTGCAACAGCCGCTGTGTCGGCGCGCAGGATGCGGGGGCCGAGCGAAATCCTGAGGACATGGGCGGCCGACAGGGCCAGCGCCCGCTCTTTCTCGTCGAACCCGCCCTCCGGGCCGATCAGCAGGCCCGCAGCCCGCGGCCCTTTTTCGCGCGCCGAGCGGAGGGCTTGCAGAGGGTCGGCGATCTCGGCGTCCTCGTCACAGAAGATCAGCAGACGGTCGTCGGGCCATTGCGCGATCATGCGCTCGAAGGGGGATTCCGCTTCCACCTCGGGCACGCGCAGCACGCCGCATTGCTCGGCGGCTTCAATCACATTGGCGCGCATCCGCTCGAGATTGAGGCGGGAAACCTGCGTGCGGCGCGTCAGCACGGGGCGCAGGCGCGCGGCGCCCATTTCCACCGCCTTCTGCACGACATAGTCGAGCCGCGCATGTTTCAGCGGCGCGAAGCAGAGGTCTATGTCCGGCCCGCCTTCCTGCGGTCGCGTGCGCTCCTCGACCGTCAGGATCGCCTCACGCTTCTTCGCCTGCGCGATCGTAGCGAGCCATTCGCCGTCGCGGCCGTTGAAGACGAGCAGCCGGTCACCTTCCTTCAGGCGCAGCACGTTGAGCAGGAAATTGGCGCGATCCGCGCCGGAGGCTATGCGGGCGCGCGCCTGCAGCGCATCCTCGACGAAGAGCCGCGTGGCGGCGAAGTCGTAGCGCGCCATGTGCCTATCGCAATTTGCGAGCGACGCGTCGACCCACGGATGTCATCCCGGCCGCAGCGAAGCGGAGAGCCGGGACCCACCTGTCCGACGCGGCGTTTCTGGGTCCCGGATCGACGGCTGCGCCGTCGTCCGGGATGACAACCCGGACACGCATCAGCACGCCCTCAACACGAAATGCGTTCGCAGGCGCGCACGTTCTTGACCATGCGGCCAATCGACTTCGGGCCTGGCCAACCGCCGACGCCCGTCCCGTTCATCGCGAAGGAGGGCGTAGCGTCCATAGCCAGCGCGCGGCTGGTCTGGGTGTGCAGCGTCAGCAGCTTGCGCAGGTCTTCGGAATCCGCCTTCTCTTCGAGCGCCTTGGCGTCGAAGCCGAGTTTTCTTGCATGATCGAGCGCCCCCATGCCGTCGATCTGGCCGCGATGGCCGAGCATGGCGCGATGGAGTGCATAGGCGCGCTTGTCGTCGGTCAGAAGGCGCGCGGCCATGGCGATCTTCGCCGCCTGCACGCTGCCGAGCGAAAGGATGGCGTTTTGCACCAGCCGCAGGCTGAATTCCTTGTCTCCAGACACCAGTCTGTGCAGGTCGCCCTCCGACTTCTTGCACCACGGGCAATTGTAATCGAAGAACTCGTAGAGGATCGCGTCGGGGCTCGCGCCGCCCGCGACGATGAGGCCCGGCATGTCGAGCGATATTTCCGACGGCAGGCGCCATGTGGGCGCAGGCTTGCCGTCGTCGCCGCGAAACTCGTCGTCCGCGCGCGCGACGGTCGAGACGAGCGCGAAGGCTGCTCCGCCGATGAAAATTCTGCGATCCATCACGCGGCCTCTGTCGCAGCGCCGACGAGCTTGCGGGCGTCGAGCGCGCTGATCGGGTGGCCGAAGGCATAGCCCTGCGCGAATTCGCAACCGAGCTGGTAGAGCTCGATCGCATCCGATTCCGTCTCCGCGCCCTCAGCCACGACTTCCATGCCGAGATCATGCGCGAGCGCGACGATCGAGCGCAGGATGACCGGGCGCGCGCCGGAGGAGTTCTGCTGCACGAAGGAGCGGTCGATCTTGATCGTGTCGAACGGAAAACGCTGGAGATAGGAAAGCGAGGAATAGCCGGTGCCGAAGTCGTCGAGCGAGAGGCCGGCGCCGAGGTTCTTGATACGCGTCAGCATCTGCGCGGCATATTCCGGGTTCTCCATCACCAGGCTCTCGGTGAGTTCGAGCTTGAGCGTGCCGCGGATGACGTCGGAGCGGGTCAGCGCGTTCTTCACGTCCTGCAGCAAGTCGTGGCGCAGCAGCTGGCGCGAGGAGACGTTGACGGAGGCAAAGATCGGCGGATCGACGTCGAGCGCCTTCTGCCACGCGGCGAGTTCGCGCGCGGTGCGCTCTAGAACGAAGACGCCGAGCTCGACGATAACGCCGGTTTCTTCTGCGATCGGAATGAACACGTCCGGTCCAAGGCGGCCGAGGCTCGGGTGATCCCAGCGCAGCAGCGCTTCGAAGCCTGCGACAGTGCGATCTTCCAGCCGCACGATCGGTTGGAAATAGACCTTGATCTCGCCGCGCGACAGCGCGCGCCGCAAATCGGCCTCAAGCGCCAGACGATCCGAGCGCTGGCCGCGCATGCCGGGCCGGAACACTTCGATGCGATTGCCGCCGACGCGCTTGGCGTGGCGCATCGCGATCTCGGCGTCCTTCAGCATGTCGTCGCGCTTGGCGTGCGTCTGCGGGTCGAACAGCGCGATGCCGACCGAGGCAGAGAGGCCGATCTCGCGTTCGGCGAAGGAGACCGGCGTCGAAAGCGCACGGCGCATGGTCTCGGCGAGTTGCACGACATGTTCGGGATTGCTTTCCGACAGCACGATCACGGCGAACGTGTCGCCGGAGATACGGGCCAGCGTGTCCTGCGGCTGCAGGAGACGCGACAGTCTGCGCGCAGCGGTCAGCAGGATCGAGTCGCCGGCGGAAATGCCTATCGTCTCGTTGATCTGTTTGAAGCGGTCGATGTCGACGCACAGCACGGTCGGCCGCGCGGCTTCGGCGCGCGCAAATGAAAGAGCGGCTTCCAGACGATCGAAGAACAATTCGCGATTGGGCAGGCCCGTCAGATTGTCGTGCACGGCGTCGTGCAGCAGGCGCTCCTGCGCCGTGCGCTCGTCCGTCACGTCGAACAGCGTACCGACGACGCGGATCACTTCGCCATCGGCGCCCACGACAGGGCGGCAACGCAGGCGATACCAGAGGTAATGCCCATCCGCCGCGCGAAGACGGAATTCCTCGTTGATGCGGCCGCGGCGCTGTTCGAGCAGCGTGTCGAGGCAGGCGCGATAGCGGTCGCGCTCGAAGGGATGGATGATCTCCAGCCAGTTTGACGCCGGCCCTTCGAGATCGCCGCGCTCGATGCCGAGATGGGCCTCGACCTCCGGGCTGACGTAAATGTGGTCGGCCGGCACGTCCCAGTCGAAGATGACGTCCGAGGCGCCGGTAACAGCCAGCGCCTTGCGCTCGACATCGGAAATTGCGCCCTGCGCCAAGCCGCCGGACGCAAAGGCGTTCTGCATGACGGTGAAGCCGATCAGCATCACGATCAGCACCAACCCGCCGATCAGCGTCGGCCCGACGATGTCGTTCGACAGCGCGCCCGTGACGGCGAAGCCCGCCGCGCAGACCCAGGCGAGCAGCAGGAACCATGTCGGGATGAGCATGATCGCGCGCTCGTAGCCGTGCGTCGAGAGATAGACGACGAGCAGGAGGCCGGCGCCGGCGACGGTCGCGAGCGAGATATGCGCGACGCCGGCGGCGACCGAGGGGTCGTACCAGGCGAGCCCCAGCAGCGCGAGCAGGAAGACGACCCAGAGCGCGACCACATGCGAGGCGCGCACATGCCAGCGGTTGAGATTGAGATAGGCGAACAGGAAGACGACAAGCGTCGCCGAAAGAATTGTTTCGGCAGCTGCGCGCCAGAAACGGTCGGCGTCGACGCCGACGCCGAAAGCTCGTGCGAAGAAGCCGAAGTCGATGCAGACATAGGCGAAGACCGCCCAGGCGAGCGCGGCTGCGGCAGGAAAGATGACCGCGCTCTTCACCACCACGACGATGGTGAGGAACAGCGCGAGCAGGCCCGAAATGCCGATGACGATGCCCTTGTAGAGCGTCAGGCTGGTCGCGCGATCCTTGTAGGCGTCGGGATCCCAGAGATAGAGCTGCGGCAGGTTGGGCGTGCGCAATTCGGCCACATACGTGACCGTCGTGCCGGGATCGAGCGTCACGCGGAACACGTCAGCGTCGGGGTTTTCGTCGGACTCGGGCGGGAAGCCCTGGCTCGCGGTGATGGCGTTGATGCGGATGGCGCCGAGGTCCGGCCAGATCACGCCCGAGCCGACCAGCCGGAAGTGCGGCGCGACCAGCAGGCGCTCGATCTGCTCGTCGGTGTCGTTGGTGAGCGCGAACACGATCCACGAGGGACGCGCGCCTTCCTGCTTGGCGCGCACTTCGATGCGGCGGACGATGCCGTCCGAACCCGGCGCCGTGGAGACCTGCAGGCGGTCGCCTTGAGAGGAATACGACTCGACGGCGCGCGTCAGATCGATGGCTTGCGAATCCAGCGGCACGCGAACGGATTCGATCGCGCTCGCCGGCAGGGATGCGCCGGCCAGAATGAGGGCGGCCAATAACAATCGGACAAAACGCACGAATTCTCTCTCTTGGCGTGGCCGCCCATGATCTTGAAAGGACCGGGGTTGCGCCCTGTTCGTGTCGGAAGTTTGACTGGTAAAGCGTATCACACAGGCGGGCAAGGCGGGCTTGGGCTCTGCCTTGAAAAACGGGGGATTTAGCCGGCCTCGCCAGGGTCGTTTCGGGCGCGCAGGCGCGGGGGCAGCGGGGGGTCGTTCTCCAGCACCGCGAACAGAAGGTGATCCTGCCAGCGGCCGTTGATGCGCAGGTAGGAGCGCGCCAACCCCTCGCGCTTGAAGCCGGCGCTCTCAAGCACGCGGATGGAGGCGATGTTGGAGGGCAGGCAGGCCGCCTCGACGCGATGCAAGCGCAGCGTCGAGAAGCAGTAGGCGACGGCGGCGCGCAGTCCGCGGGACATGTAGCCCTGCCCGGCGTAATTGACGCCGACCCAATAGCCGATGGTGGCGGCCTGGGCGACGCCGCGCCGGATCTGCCCGATGGTCAGGCCGCCAACCAGCGCCTTGTCGCGGGCGCGGAAGATCAGGAATGGGAATGCCTCGTCGCGCGCCATTTCCTCGGCATGGCGCTTCACGCGGCGGCGGAAGGCGGCGCGGGTGAGATCATCCGAGGGCCAGATCGGCTCCCAAGGGGCCAGGAAGTTCCGGCTGTGCTCGCGCAGGCGCGCCCATTCCTGCCAGTCGGCCATTTCGGCGGGCCGCAGAAACACGCCATCGCCCCGCACGAATGTGCTGTGATCGGTGGTCGGCCCCAGACGAAACAAGGCCATGTGATCAGCCCGTCCTCAATCTTTCCGCAACGCGATCCGCCGTCAGGGTCCGGCCGGTTGGACCCACGGTGGCAAGCGTCGGCGCGCTCGACAGAAGTCTCCTGCCGATGGCGCGCACATCGGACAGGGTCAGGTCGTCAATTTCACCGATGATTTCCGATCGCGCAAGAACGCGTCCGAAGATGGCCGTCTGCCGCGCAAGCTGATTGGCGCGCGAGGGCGAGGATTCGAGCGCCGCCAGCAGCGAGACTTTGGCCTGCGCCTTCGCGCGACGGAGCTCGGATTCGCTTAAGTCTTCGGCTGCGGACGCGATGCAGTCGATGGCGACATGCGCGAGTTCGGCCGCATCGCGCGGATCGGTCGCCGCCTGCAGGCCGAAGATGCCGGTATCGTCGTAGGACCAGTTGAATGTGTCGATCGAATAGGCGAGGCCGCGCTTCTCGCGCACTTCCTGAAAGAGGCGCGAGGACATGCCGCCGCCGACCGCGCCGGAAAAGACATGCGCCGCGCAAGCGTCCTTGTCGCGATGGCCAACGCTCTCGAAGGCGATGACGACGTTCGCCTGCTCGGAGCCTGCGCGAAATTTCTGCTCGCCGCCGCGGTAGCGCGCGGGCTCGAAGGCGGGCGGCGCAACCTGCGGCATGGCGCCGAACAGGCACTCTGCTGCGCGCACAATCTCGCCGTGCTGCACGGCGCCGGCCGCCGACACGATCAGGGAATTCGCGCCGTAGAAGCGCTCGAGATAGGCGCGGATCATCCTCGCGTCGAAGGATTTCACCGTCTTCTTCGTGCCGAGAATCGGACGGCCCAAGGGCTGGTCCGGAAAGGCCGCCTTGTCCATCAGCTCCATCACGAGATCGTCGGGATCGTCCTCGACGGCTGCGATCTCCTGCAGGATGACGTTCTTCTCGCGATCCAGCTCCTGCGCATCAAAAACCGAGTCGGTGAGAATGTCGGCGAAGATTTCGAGCGCTCGATCGACTTCGCCCGGCAGCAGGCGCGCGAGATAGGCTGTGTGCTCGCTCGCCGTCTCGGCGTTGAGATCGCCGCCGGCCTCTTCGATCTCGGCGGCGATGGTCCGCGCATCGCGCGTGCGCGTGCCCTTGAAGGCCATATGCTCGATGAGATGCGACATGCCGTGCTCGGCCTCGCTCTCGTTGCGCGAGCCGACCGCGACATAGACGGCGACCGCCGCCGTCTCCGCGCCTTTCATGTGATCGGTGACGATCCGAAGGCCTGACGGCAGCGTGGTGGTCTCGACGCTCATGCCGCTGTCAGCGCGCGCGCGCGGGCGCGAATGAAGGCCTCGACGGCGCCGATGTCGTTCGCAACGACATCGAAATGTTCCTTGCGCTCCATGAGATCGGCGAGATGCGCCGGCAGCGGCGGATGAACGCCGGTCGCCCTCATGATCGCATCAGGGAATTTGGCGGGATGCGCGGTGCCCGCGACGATCATCGGCGTGTGCGGGTGCTTTGCGAGCGCTTGAAAACCGGCGGCGACGCCAACCGCGCTGTGCGGATCGAGAGTGTAGCCGCTCGCCTTGTAGACACGCGCGATCTCCTGCGCGGTCTCCTGTTCGCTCACTCGGGCCGCGTCGAAATCCGAGCGGATCGCTGCCAGAGGGCCTGCCTCGATGTCGAAGGCCTTGGCCTGATCGAGCCGCGCCATGAGATTGCGGATCGCGCCGGCGTCGCGGCCATAGGCGTCGAACAGCAGGCGCTCGAAATTCGACGAGACCTGAATGTCCATCGAGGGCGATTGCGTCGCCGTCACGCCGCGCAATTCGTAGCGGCCCGTCTGCAGCGTGCGCGCGAGAATGTCGTTCTCGTTGGTGGCGATCACCAGCCGCTCGATCGGCAGGCCCATGCGCTTCGCGACATAGCCCGCGAGAATGTCGCCGAAATTGCCTGTCGGCACAGTGAAGGACACAGGACGGTATGGCGCGCCGAGCGCGACCGCGCTCGTGAAATAATAGACGATTTGCGCGACCACGCGCGCCCAGTTGATCGAGTTGACGCCGGTCAGCCCGACATCGTCGCGGAAGCGCGCGTCGCGGAACAGGCTTTTCAGGATCGCCTGCGCATCGTCGAACGTGCCTTCGAGCGCGATGGCGTGAATGTTGGCATCACCGACCGTCGTCATCTGCCGGCGCTGCACGTCCGAGACGCGGCCGTGCGGATAGAGGATGAAGACGTCGACCTGATCGAGCCCACGGAAGGCCTCGATGGCGGCGGCGCCGGTGTCGCCCGAGGTCGCGCCGACGACGGTGGCGCGCTTGCCGCGAATCTTCAGCGCGTGATTCATGAGACGGCCGAGCAGCTGCATCGCCACGTCCTTGAAGGCGAGCGTCGGGCCGTGAAAGAGTTCGAGCAGGAAGAGATTGTCGGAGAGCTGCGCGAGCGGCGTCACCGCCGGATGGCGAAACGTCTTGTAAGCGTCCGCGATCATCGCCGAGAGGGTTTCGCGCGGGATGGCGTCGCCAACGAAAGGCGCGATCACCGTCTCGGCGGCTTCGGCATAGCTGCGGCCGGCGAGCCCCGCGATGGTCGAGGCGTGCAGCTGCGGATAGGTCTCCGGCAGATAGAGCCCGCCGTCCGTGGCAAGGCCGGCCAGCGCCGTCTCGGTAAAGTTCAGCACGGGCGCTTCGCCGCGGGTGGAAATGTAGCGCATGGTCATCCCGGATTGATCGCGGCGGGGTGTAGCATGGAATTGCGGCGGGAAGGGAACCCGTTGCGACTATCGCCGCCCGCCCGCCATTTTCGCCGCTTCAGGCATGGCTCGCAGCCTGAGCATGGCGACGACGCCGAGCGCTGGTCCTATCGCCAGCGCGCAAAACGCGTAGCGCCAGCCGACGAGCGCGACGACGTATGGCATGAGGTGGATGCTGACGAGCGTGAGGGCAAATCCGACGGATGTCTGGAGCGTCAGCATGGAGCCGCGGAGGTCGGGATCGCTGAGTTCGGTGACGGACGCCGAGAATTGCGCGGAATCCGCGATGACCGAGACGCCCCAGACAAGTGCTGTCGCCATCACGAGCCATGCCGGGCCCGCGTAGGTGAAGCCGACAGCAAGGCAGCAGGCGCCGCTGACGATCATCGCCACGCTGGTGACGAGCGTTCTTCCCACGCGATCGGCGAAGAACCCGCCCGCGAAGGCCCCGAGCGCGCCGGTCGCGATGACGATGAAAGCGGCCAACCGCGCGTCGAGCGGCGGCGTGTCGCCGTAGCGGGCGGCGAAGCTCGCGGCCAGAAAGGCGGGGATCCACGCCCACATGGCGTAGAGCTCCCACATATGGCCGAAATAGCCGAAATTCGCCTGCCGCAGCGCCTTGTTGCGCCAGCCCTGCAGGGCGTTGGAGAGACGAAACGGCGGCGCCTTGGCGCGGTTGGGGCCGAGCGCCACGAAGCGGACGCAGAGCGCCGCCAGCAGCGCGCCGCCGGCCGAGAGCAGGACCGGCGTCCGCCAGTCAAGCCCGCCGATGCTGGCGGCCAGATGCGGCGTCGCCGAGCCGAAGGTCAGCGCGCCGACAAGAATGCCGATCAGCAGGCCGAGATCGCCGCGCGCCCATGTCGCCACCATAGCCATGCCGACGGGATAGAGGCCGGCCATGGAGGCGCCGGTGAGAAAGCGCAGCGCTGGCGCGAGCAGCGAGGTGGGCGGCGTGAAGGCGAGCGCAGCCGTGGTGATGGCTGCAATGAGCGCGCAGAGGAAAAACATGCGGCGCAGATCGAGCCGGTCGGGCAGCGTGAGGATCGCGCTGGTTAGCGTGCCGGCGACATAGCCGGCCTGGACCGAACTGGTCAGCAATGCCTCCTGGAATGGGCCGAGCGCATAGTGCTGCTTGATCTGGCCCATCGCCGCATTGGCGGCAAACCATGTCGAGAGCGCGGCGACTTCGGCGACGACCAGCAGCAGGATCGAGCGCCGGCGCTCCGCATCCGCTGCGTCGCTCATTCAGGCCTCCGCTCCGGCCGGCGCTCGCGCCCTGCCCCATGCCCACACACCGAACACGCCGGCGAGCGTCGCGGCAAGTCCGAACCAGGTCCAGGCGTAGGACAGGTGATTGTTGGGAATGTTGAGTTCGGTGGCGCCGCCGTGCGGCCAGCCCTTTGTCTGTGGATCGGCGCCGAGGTCGAGCGCGAAGGGGGCGCTCTGGTCAAGTTTGAGGGCGGCCGCCATGGCGGCGGGGTCGCGGGTGTAGAATAGGCCCTTGGCGGGTTCGTCGGCGGGCGTGAAGGCGTTGCGGTCCTCAGGGCCGCGCATGAGGCCCGAAATCTCGACCTCGCCCGCTGGCGGCGCGGAGCGGATGTCCGCCTTGTCCTTCCAGGCGAGCGGCGCGAAACCGCGGTTGACGAGCAACGCGCCGCCGCCCGCCAGCGCGAAGGGAGCGAACACCTGGTAGCCCGGCCCCACCGTACGGTCGGCAACGGCAGGCGCGGAGGAACGGAAGATCAGGACTTCGCCCGGCAGATATCGGCCCTTCGCGCTGACATGGCGATATTCGTAATCGTCCGGCGCGAGTCCTTTCCACTGGGCCTGCGGCGGCAGCGGCGCCGGCGGCTGGTGGATGCGCGCCTCGATGCGCGCGATCAGCGCCTCTTTCCACGCGAGGCGCTGCAATTGCCAGACGCCGAGGGAAATCATGATGGCGAAGGCGATGGCCGCCGCGATGGCGGGGCCGAGCAATCCCCTGCGTCTGGCCGGCGCCGGCAGCGTCATGTCAGCCGTCCAGTCGGCCCTGCTCGGCCTTGTTGGCATATTGCAGGGCGACGAGAACGCCCTTCAGCGGGCGCAACATGCCGAGACAGACGATCAGCGTGAGCGGCAGAAAGATGACGGCGAAGACCCACAGCGGCGGCTCGTAGACCACGTCAAGCCAGAGCGCCGCGCCGACAATGATGAAGCCCGCGATCAGCATCACGAAAATGGCGGGACCGTCGCCGGCGTCGACGAATTTCAGGTCCAGCCCGCAATGGTTGCACTTGTCCGCGACGGTGATGAAGCCGTCGAACATCTTGCCCTCGCCGCAGCGCGGGCAGCGTCCGGCCATGCCGGTCGAATAGGGCGAGATCGGGGGATACTGGTCATAGGCCATCGAGGGTCCCCAAAAAGCAAAAGGGGCGGCCGAAGCCGCCCCCGTATTTGCGTGGTCCGCGATCAGTGGCCGTGGGCGATATGCGCGCCCCACGAACCCCAGACGTAAATGGCGGCGAACAGGAACAGCCACACCACGTCCACGAAATGCCAGTACCAGGCGGCGAATTCGAAGCCGAGGTGCTGCTTGGGCGTGAACTGGCCCTTCACCGCGCGGATCAGGCAGACGGCGAGGAAGATCGTGCCGATGATGACGTGGAAGCCGTGGAACCCCGTCGCCATGAAGAAGGTCGAGCCGTAGATCGAGTTCTTGAAGCCGAAGGGAGCGTGAATGTATTCGTAAGCCTGCACGCCGCTGAAGATGAGGCCGAGCACGATGGTCGCCATCAGGCCCTTCTTCAGGCCCTCCCGGTCATTGTGCAGCAGCGCGTGATGCGCCCAGGTGACCGTCGTGCCTGATGTCAGCAGCAGCAGCGTGTTGAGCAGCGGCAGGTGCCAGGGGTCGAGAACCTCGATGCCCTTCGGCGGCCAGTGACCGCCGGTGAATTCCACGCGCGAGTACTGGATCGCCTCGTTCGAGAACAGGCTCGCGTCGAAGAAGGCCCAGAACCACGCGACGAAGAACATGACCTCCGAAGAGATGAAGAGGATCATGCCGTAGCGGTGCGAAAGCTGCACGACGCGCGTGTGGTCGCCGGTCTCGGCCTCGTGCACCACGTCCGCCCACCAGGCGATCATGACGTAGAGAACGCCGATCAGGCCCGCGCCGAACATGTAGGGGCCCGCCGCGAGGCCGAACATCTTCAGGTTCTTCATCCAGAAGACGGCGCCGACCGCCAGCACGAAGGCCGAAATCGAGCCGACGAGCGGCCAGGGGCTCGGGTTGACGAGGTGATAATCGTGGTTTGGCTTCGCGTGACCGTCCGCCATCTTCCTTCCCCTTCCGGCCATCGGCCGCATGCGACTCTTTAAGTCAGATCCTGGATTTCGGCGCCGTCTGCTCTGCCGAGCGGCCGGGCTTCTTCGATTCGAAAAACGTGTAGCTGAGCGTCAGCTGGTCGACGCGCTTCATGGCGTCGTCCTTCTCGAGCGCGGGATCGAGGAAGAAGACGACAGGCCATTCGGCGGTCTCCTTCGGCCCCAGCGTCTGCTCGGAGAAACAGAAGCAATTCAGCTTGTCGAAAAACGGCCCCGCCTGGTCCGGCGTGACGTTGTAAGTCGCGGTCGCGGAGATCGCGCGGTCGGTGAGATTGGTGACGCGGTAGAAGACCGTCTTCGTCTCGCCGGTGCGCAGCGTGATCTGCTTCGTCTCCGGCTCGAAGGCCCAGGGAAGCCCGCCCGCGACGTTGGAATCGAAGCGCACGGTCAAGGTGCGCTCGCCCGGCGCCGAGGGCGCGGAGACGACGCGCTGCGTCGTGCCGCCGTAGCCCGTCATGGAGCAGAACATGCGGTAGAGCGGCACGGCCGCAAAGGACATGCCGAGCATCAGGCTCGCGACGCCGACCGTGATCACCGCCGGCAGGCGATTGCTGCGCTGGGGCATTGGCCGGAGCTGGGGCGCGCGATCGTTCATCAACCGGCGCCCTTGAGGAACATGGCGCCGAGCTTGGCGATGGTGACGGCGTAGAACAGCACGCACAGCAAGGCGACGGTCAGGCCGATCGCAATGTTGCGCTGGCGACGCGCTTTCTGCTGCTCGGGCGTCAGAACTATGCCGCTTTCGTTCGAAGGGCGCCGGTCGACCGCGTTCATGACGCGAGCCCGAGCGGCCGCAGGATCCCGTGCTCCGCGACGATGACGGCGAACAGCAGGAACAGGTGCAGGATCGAATAGGCGAACAATTGCTTGGCGGCCTTGTCCTTGTCGCGGCCTTCCCGGTCGCGCCAGACCCGAACGGCGAGCGCGAGCATGATAAGGCTCGAGACGAGTGCGATGGCGCCGTAGGCGCGACCCTCGAAGCCCAGCAGATAAGGCGACAGGCAAACGGGAACCAGCAGGAGCGAATAGAGGAAGATTTCAAGCCGGGTGCGCGCGGCGCCCTTCACATTGGGCATCATCGGCACGCCGGCGCGGCCATAGTCGGCGCTCTTGAACAGCGCGAGCGCCCAGAAGTGCGGGGGCGTCCAGAAGAAGATGATGGCGAAAAGCGCAAGGCTCTCGATGCTTACCGCGCCGGTCGCAGCCGCCCAGCCGATCATGGGCGGGAAGGCGCCGGCGGCGCCGCCGATCACGATGTTCTGCGGCGTCCAGCGCTTCAGCCACATCGTGTAGACGACG
>Ga0209023_10002790_pt1 | contig 21386 bp, 24 predicted proteins | sample LakOneMetagenome_FD_187468 | JGI IMG/M metagenome (GOLD analysis project Ga0209023, IMG submission 187468) | Freshwater and sediment microbial communities from Lake Erie, Canada (SPAdes) (version 2) | ecosystem: Environmental > Aquatic > Freshwater > Lentic | place: Lake Erie, Canada...
TCGAAGATGCCACGCCGGGGGACGCCGCCGGGGCCGCGCGGCCCTCTGGCGGCGGCTTCGGCGCAGCCGTGGACGGCTTTGCCCGCACGGTCGCGGCCGGCGAGGATACGGCGCGCGCGGCGATGACCGGGGGGGCTGATCCCCAGGCGCTGGTGCAGGCGCTCGCCACGTCAGAGCTTGCGGTCGAAACCGCCGTGACGCTTCGCGACAAGGTGGTCGAGGCCTATCAGGAAATCCTCAGGATGCAGGTCTGAAATGTCTGAGGGGCTTTACTACGACATGCTCCGCCAGGCGCTCTGGACCGCCGTCATCGTCTCGGCGCCCCTGCTGACCGTCGCGCTGGTCGTCGGGCTTGTTATCGGGCTTCTGCAGGCGCTGACCTCGGTCCAGGAAATGACGCTGACCTTCGTTCCGAAGGTGGGCGCGATGCTCATCGTCTTCTGGGTGTCGATGAGCTTCATGACCGGGACACTCCTGTCGTTCCTGACCGACAGCCTCATTCCCCTGATCGCGCGAGGCTAGGGCATGGACAATGCAATCTACGCCACGCTCACGCGCCAGTCGGGGCTGGCGAAGGAAATGGCGCTCGTCGCCAACAACATCGCCAACATGTCGACGACCGGCTTCCGGCGCGAGGGGACGCTGTTCGCCGAGCATGTTGCCGATCTGGGCGCGGGCGAGCCGTCGCTTTCCATGGCCAATGCCGAGGGGCGGCTCGTCAACGAAAGCCAGGGCGTCCTGCAGCAGACCGGGGGCGCCTTCGACCTGGCGGTCGAGGGCGAGGGCTATTTCCAGGTCCAGACGCCCGAAGGGTTGCGGCTGACGCGCGCCGGGGCCTTCACGCCGTCGGCCGAGGGCAACCTCGTGATGTCGGACGGCGCGGTCCTGCTGGATGCCGGCGGCGCTCCCGTCGCGGTGCCGACGGACGCGGGCCCCGTGGCCATCGCGGGCGACGGCACACTATCGGCCGGCGGGCAGCCGATCGGCCAGATCGGGCTTTTTCGCCCCGCCTCGCCCATCGACCTGATCGAGGCCGGCGGCACGCGCTTTCGCACCGAGGGCGGCGTCGAGCCGGTCGAGGGCGGCCAGATCCACCAGGGCTTTCTTGAAGCCTCGAACGTCAACCCGGTGTCAGAGATCACGCGGATGATCGCCGTCCAGCGCGCCTACGAGGCGGGGCAGGGGCTGCTCGAGGCCGAGGACGGCCGCATCCGCTCGGTCGTCCAGACCGTCACCCGATAGGAGGAACCGATGCGCGCCCTTCAGATTGCCGCGACCGGCATGAGTGCCCAGCAGACCCGCGTCGAGGTCATATCGAACAACCTCGCCAACATGTCGACGACCGGCTACAGCCCGCGCCGGGCCGAGTTTGCCGACCTGCACTATCAGCAGGTGGCGCCGCCCGGCGCCATCAATGCGGCCGACGGGACCGTGGTGCCGACCGGCATCCAGCTGGGTCTTGGCGTGCGGACGGCGGCGGTCACCGTCAATGTCGCCCAGGGCAGCCCCTCGGCCACGAATGGCGATCTGGACCTGATGATCGAAGGCTCGGGCTATCTCGAGGTGACGCTGCCCTCGGGCGGGTCGGCCTATACGCGCGACGGCGGGCTGAAACGGTCGGCCGACGGGCAGATCGTGACCAAGGACGGCTATGCGGTGGTGCCGGGCATCACCATCCCGGCCGATGCCGCCAGCCTGACGATCAATGCCGGGGGCGAGGTCTATGCGAATTTCACCAACCAGACCGCGCCGCAGCTTCTGGGCCAGTTCACGCTCGCGGGGTTCACCAACGAAAAGGGGCTGAAAGCGATGGGCTCGAACCTTTTCCAGGAAACCCAGGCCTCGGGGCCGCCGAATGTCGCGGCGCCGGGCCAGAATGGGCTTGGAACGGTCCGGCAGGGCTATCTTGAGGCGAGTTCGGTCGATGCGGTGCGCGAGATCACCGACCTGATCGAGGCGCAGCGGGGCTATGAAATGAACGCGAAGGTCATCACCGCCGCCGACCAGATGCTCGGCGCCACGGTGCAGGTGCGCTGATGCGGAGACTTCTTCTGCTTCTGAGCCTTCTTGCCAGCCCGGCCGTCGCCGACACGCTTATTGCTGCGCGGAGCCTCAGGCCACGCCAGCCGATCCTGGCCGCAGACCTGGCGGTCGAGGCCGGGGACGTGCAGCCCGGTGCGCTCTCGGACCCCGGCGAGGTGCTGGGGCAGGAGCTGCGCGCGGCCGTCTACAAGGGCCAGCCGATCCTGCGCGCGAACCTTGCGCCCGCCGCGCTGGTCGAGCGGAACGGGATCGTCACGCTTCTTTACCAGCGCGGCGGGATCGCCATTGCGACCGAGGGCCGTGCGCTCGACCGCGGTGCGGCGGGCGAGGTGATCCGCGTGATGAATGCCGCCTCGCGCGCAACCCTGTCGGGTGTCGTCACTGCCGACGGCCAGGTGCGCATCCTCAACTGAAGTTCCAGAAAGGACCAAGTCTTTGAAATTTCTTCCCCTTCTTTCCATCCTTCTCGTGCTGGCCGGGTGCGGCAGGCTGAGCCAGGTCGGCAAGGCCCCTGCCTTCACCCCGGTCGAAAGCGGCAATGAATATGCCGCGATGTCGGGGGGCGGCCTGCCGGACGCGCCGATGCCGCGAGGGCCGGGCGGGCAGGCCTCGCTCTGGTCGGGGACACGGGCCTCGCTTCTGGGGGACCAGCGCGCGCGCCAGCGGGGCGACATCCTGACCGTGGTGGTCGAGATCAATGACAAGGCGGAAATGTCCGACACGTCGGGCCGCAGCCGCACCTCGAGCGAGAAGATGGGCGTGCCGTCGCTTTTCGGCGTGCCGCAGGTGCTGGACCAGTCGCTGGCCGAAGGCTCGTCCATGGCGGACGCGGTCAATACCAAGTCGGGGTCGAGCTACCAGGGCACCGGCAACATCCAGCGCAAGGAAAAGCTGACGCTGAGGGTCGCGGCGACGATCCTGCAGACCATGCCGAACGGCATCCTGCAGATCCAGGGCAGCCAGGAGGTGCGGGTGAACTACGAGATCCGCGAACTGGTGGTGACGGGCTTCGTGCGGCCCGAGGACATCTCGCGGCAGAACGAGGTGACCTACGACAAGATCGCCGGGGCGCGCATTTCCTATGGCGGGCGCGGCATGATCTCGGACGTGCAGCAACCGCGCTACGGCCAGCAGATCGCCGACCAGCTTCTGCCCTTCTGAGGCCCGGCGATGAAGAAGCTGATCCTGCCGATCCTCCTGGCGCTCGTCGGTCTTGGCGCGGGTGCCGGGGCCGGACACTTCCTGCGCCCGGCGCCGTCCGCCGAGGCCCCAGCCGGGTCGTCTGCCGAAGGCGCGGCGGCGGCCGAACATGGCGCCGAATCCAAGGCCGGGGAGGCAAAACCCGGCGAGGCGAAAGAGGCCAAGGCCAAAGAGGGCGAGGGGGCGGCAGGCGGCGGCCATGGCGCCGAGGGCGAGCATCCGGCGACGGAATATGTCAAGCTGAACAACCAGTTCATCGTGCCGGTCGTCGAAAACGGCAAGGTCCAGTCGCTGGTGATCCTGTCCCTGAGCCTGGAAGTGGCCTTCGGCGAAAGCGCCAAGGTCTATGCGCAGGAACCGAAATTGCGCGACGGGTTCCTGCAGGTCCTCTTCGACCATGCCAATGCTGGCGGGTTCGACGGTTCCTTCACCAGTTCGAACGCCATGGATGTCCTCAGGGCGGCGCTTCTTGAAAGTGCGCAGTCGGCGATCGGGCCCCTGGTGTCGGGCGTCCTCATCACCGACATCGTGCGGCAGGACAATTGAGCGCTGGCGCGTCCGCGCGGGCCCGGCTGACCCATCCGGCGCGCGCGAAACCGCCTTCCAAGGGGTCCTTGCCCGCGTGACGCTTCCATTTTGCGCCCCGAACGCTCATATGAGCCGAAACCCAGCGTGGCACGGAATTGCTGAACTTCCTTCTTCCCAGATTGGTCAGCCCCGAGATTCGCCGCCTTCTGGCGGAGAACCTCAGGGCGCAGATGCCGCTTTATGCCGTCTCGGTCGCGGCGATGGTGCTTGTCGCCGCCATGACCTCGGCCACGGCCTGGGCGATGAAGGACATCGTCGACGCGATGACGAACCCCAACGACCGGGCGCGCGTCTTCGCGGTCGCGGCGATGGTGGCCGCGATCTTCTTCCTGAAGGGGGTCGGCAGCTATGTCCAGGACGTGGCGCTGAGCCGGGCGGGGAACCGCATCGTCGCGACCCAGCAGCGGCGTCTATACGGCAAGCTTCTTCGCCAGGGCGTCGCCTTCTTCAATATCAACGAATCCTCCGACCTTCTGACCCGGCTGACGCAGTCGGCCCAGTCGGCGCGGATGATCATCGACATCCTGGTGACGAGTGCCGTGCGCGACACGCTGTCGCTCATCGGGCTGATCGCGGTCATGCTCTACCAGCAGCCGACGCTGACGGTCGTGTCGCTCCTGATCGGGCCCGTGGCGCTTCTGGGGGTGCGGCTGATCCTGAAGAAGGTCCGCGCCATCATGGAGATGGAGATGAAATCGCTGGCCGAGATCATCAAGGTCATCCAGGAAACCTCGGCCGGGATCCTGGTCATCAAGGCCTTCGCGCTCGAAGACCGGATGGCGGCGCGGATGAACGACGCGGTGCGCCAGGTCGAGAAGCGGTCGAATTCGATCTCGCGGCTCGAATCGATCACCAGCCCGCTCATGGACACGCTCTCGGGCCTCGCCATCGCGGGGGTTGTCGCGCTGAGTGCCGTGAACTTCTTCGGGCACGACCGGCAGACGTCGGCCGGGCAACTCATGTCCTTCGTCACTGCCCTCCTGATGGCCTACGAACCGGCCAAGCGCCTGTCGCGGACCCGCGTCGCGATCGAGGCGAACCTTGTGGGCGTGCGGATGATGTTCGGACTCCTGGACCAGCCGGAAATGCTGGTCGAGGCCAAGGCGCCGGCCCATCTGGGCGAGGGCCGGGGCAAGGTCGAGTTCCGCGACGTGCAGTTCCGCTACCGCGACGACCGCACCGTCCTTGACCATCTGAGCCTGACGTTCGAGGGGGGCAAGACCACGGCGCTTGTCGGCCCGTCCGGCGGGGGCAAGTCGACGATCCTGACCCTGGTCCTCAGGCTTTACGACCCGACGCACGGGCAGGTCGTGATCGACGGCATCGACCTGAAGGACTGTTCCTTCGCATCGCTGCGCGACCATATCTCGTTCGTCGGGCAGGGGACCTTCCTCTTTTCGGCCTCGGTCCTTGACAATATCCGCTTCGGGCGGCCGGACGCGACCGACGAGCAGGTGATGGAAGCCGCCAAGGCCGCGAATGCGCATGAGTTCATCGAGAAGCTGCCGATGGGCTATCACACCGCGGTCGGCGAGAACGGCGCCTTCCTGTCGGGCGGCCAGAAGCAGCGGCTGGCGATCGCGCGGGCGGTCCTGAAGGATGCGCCGATCCTTCTTCTGGACGAGGCGACCAGTGCGCTCGACAGCCGGTCCGAGGGGCTGGTGCAGGAGGCGATCGCCCATCTGACCAAGGGCCGCACGACGATCGTCATCGCCCACCGGCTTTCGACGGTGCTGAATGCCGACAAGATCTGCGTGATCCAGGATGGCCGTCTTGTCGAAGAGGGCACGGCGGGTGAGCTCGTGGCGCAGGGCGGCCTTTTCAAGCAGCTTTACGACCAGCAGTTCCGGGGGGCGTCGCTGGCGCACTAGTCTTTCCTTTCGGCCCCGGCATCCCTATGTAAGCCTGTCCCCGAGAGTTAGGCCCCATGTCCAACGCTTCCGAAGCCCCTGCCGCCCCGATCCTGCCCGATGTCCTGTCGCTGCCGCGCAAGGCCCAGCCTGTCGAGGGCCGCGTGAACCTGGTCGGCCTGACGCGGGCGGAATTGGCCGAGGCGCTTCGCGTGGCCGGTACGCCCGACAAGCAGGTGCGGATGCGGGTCGGCCAGATCTGGCAATGGGTCTATCACTGGGGCGTGCGCGACTTTGCCGCCATGACGAACCTTGGCAAGGACTACCGCGACCTTCTGGCGCGGACGTTCGTGATCGCCCTGCCGGAAATCGTGCAGAAGCAGGTCTCGGCCGACGGCACGCGGAAATACCTGCTGCGCATCGCCGGCGGGCATGAGGTCGAGACGGTCTATATCCCCGAGGAAAACCGCGGCACGCTCTGCATTTCCAGCCAGGTGGGCTGCACGCTGACCTGTTCCTTCTGCCATACCGGCACGCAGAAGCTGGTGCGCAACCTGACGGCGGGCGAGATCGTGGGCCAGGTGATGCTGGCGCGCGACGACCTGAAGGACTGGCCGGAACCGGGCGTGCCGAAGGACGAGACGCGGCTCGTGTCGAACGTCGTCCTGATGGGGATGGGCGAGCCGCTTTACAATTTCGATGCGGTGCGCGACGCGATGGGGATCGTGATGGACGGCGAGGGGATCGCGCTCGGCCGCCGCCGGATCACGCTTTCGACGAGCGGCGTGGTGCCCGAGATTGCCCGTTGCGCGACCGAGATCGGCTGCCAGTTGGCGATCAGCTTCCATGCGACGACGGACGCGGTCCGGGACCTGTTGGTGCCGATCAACAAGCGCTGGAACATCGAGACGCTCCTGAACACCCTGCGCGACTATCCAAGGCTGTCGAACAGCGAGCGGATCACGTTTGAATATGTGATGCTGAAGGGCGTCAACGACACCGACGACGACGCGCGGCGGCTGGTGAAGCTGATCCGGGGCATTCCGGCGAAGATCAACCTGATCCCCTTCAACGAATGGCCGGGCAGCCCGTACGAGCGGTCGGACTGGGACCGGATCGAGGGCTTCGCCGACATCATCTACAAGGCGGGCTACGCAAGCCCGATCCGCACGCCTCGGGGCGAGGACATCATGGCGGCCTGCGGTCAGCTGAAGTCGGCGTCCGAGCGCGAGCGGCGGGTGCGCAAGGTGCCCGCGGGCGAGGAGGGGCCGGCTGCCGGCTAGACGCCTGCGTCCGCCAGGTCGCCGTTCGGGCCCTGCGCTTTCTCGATGATCGCGATGGCCTCTTCCGCCGTCTCGACGAACTGGAAAAGGTCCAGGTCGGCGGCCGAGATGGTGCCGTAATGGACCAGTTTCTTCCAATCCACGATCTCGTCCCAGAAGGTCCGCCCGAAGAGCAGGACGGGAATCGGCTCCATGCGCCCCGTCTGGATCAGCGTCAGCGATTCGAAGAGCTCGTCCAGGGTGCCGAAGCCGCCCGGAAAGACGCAGATCGCCTTGGCGCGCATCAGGAAGTGCATCTTGCGGATGGCGAAATAGTGGAAGTTGAAGCAGAGCTCGGGCGTGACATAGGGGTTCGGCGCCTGCTCGTGCGGCAGGACGATGTTCAGCCCGATCGACTGGCCGCCCGCCTCGGCCGCGCCACGGCTGCCGGCCTCCATCACGCCCGGTCCGCCGCCGGTGACGATCACATTCTCGCGCCCGTAGGACTTGAGGTTGTGCTCGGTCATCAGGAAGGCGAAGCGCCGCGCCTCTTCGTAATAGTGCGAGAGCGACTTCAGCCCCTCTGACCGCGCCTGGCCTGCATGTTCGGGCGCAAGGATCCGCGCGCCTCCGAAAAGGACGATGGTCGAGCGGATGCCGCGTTCGTTCAGGATCATCTCTGGCTTCAGAAGCTCAAGCTGCAGGCGCACGGGCCTCAGCTCTTCGCGCACCATGAAGTCGGGGTCCGTGTAGGCGAGCCGATAGGCCGGGGCTTCGGTCTGGGGCGTTTCGGGCGTGCGGGTCGTGGCCGCCAGATCCTCGCGCGAGTTGCGCAGCGAATGGCGGGTGAGTTTTCTGGTCATGTCGGTCCTTTGTCTCGCGGGCTTACCCCGCCGCCACCATAGGCCATTCGCGCGGCGGGAAAAGGGCGGCCCGTTGATCTGGCGGCCCCGCGCCCCTATAGGCGGATGAACAGCATTTCTGGGAGCGACGCCATGCACTACGCCGATCTGGAAGCCGCCATCGACGAAGCCTGGGAGGCGCGCGAGGCGCTGTCGCCAGCGACGAAGGGTGCAAGCCGCGACGCCATCGAAAGCACGCTGGCCGCGCTCGACAGCGGCAAGCTGCGCGTGGCCGAACCCCGGCCCGGTGGCGTCTGGCATGTGAACCAGTGGGCCAAGAAGGCCGTCCTGCTGTCGTTCCGGCTGAACGACATGGCGGTGATTTCCGGCGGCAACGGCGCTTCCACCTGGTGGGACAAGGTTCCGTCGAAGTTCGAGGGCTGGGGCGAAAGCCAGTGGAGTGCCGCGGGCTTCCGCGCCGTGCCGGGGTCGATCGTGCGGCGTTCGGCCTATATCGCCAAGGGCGCGGTCCTGATGCCCTCGTTCGTCAACATCGGCGCCTATGTCGATGAAGGCTCCATGGTCGACGGCTGGGCGACGGTCGGCTCCTGTGCGCAGATCGGCAAGAACGTGCACCTGTCGGGCGGCGTCGGCATCGGCGGCGTGCTGGAACCCATGCAGGCCGGCCCGACGATCATCGAGGACAATTGCTTCATCGGCGCGCGGTCCGAAGTGGTCGAGGGCTGCATTGTGCGCGAAGGCTCGGTCCTTGGCATGGGGGTCTTCATCGGCAAGTCGACCAAGATCGTCGACCGCGAGACGGGCGCCGTCATGTATGGCGAGGTGCCGGCGGGGTCGGTGGTCGTCGCAGGGTCCATGCCGTCGAAGAACGGGATCAACCTCTACTGCGCCGTGATCGTGAAGCGTGTCGATGCGCAGACCCGCGCCAAGACCTCGATCAACGAGTTGCTGCGCGACTGAGTGCGCGACAGAGTGTTCGGCTGAGTGTTCGACTGGGCGGCATTTGACCTTGGCGCCCGGACGGGCGACAAGGCCAAGCGAAACAGCGGGCGAAAGGGCGCGGGGCCCTTTCGGAACCAACGGACCGATACGATGAAATTCACCCTGTCCTGGCTCAAGGACCATCTTGAGACCGACGCGAGCCTGTCCGAGATCACCGAGGCGCTGACCGACCTTGGCCTCGAGGTCGAGGGCGTGACCGATCCGGCCGCGCGGCTTGGCGCCTTCCGCATCTGCCGCGTGATCGAGGCTGGGCCGCACCCGAACGCCGACAAGCTGCGCGTCTGCCGCGTGGCGACCTATCCGGACGGGACGGGCGGGCGGATGGAAGAGGTGCAGGTGGTCTGCGGCGCGCCGAACGCCCGCACGGGGCTTGTGGGCGTCTTCGCACCGCCCGGAACGCATGTGCCGGGGACGGGCGTGGACCTGAAGCCGGGCGTCATCCGGGGCGTCGAAAGCAACGGGATGCTCTGTTCGGAACGCGAGCTCGAGCTCAGCGACAATCACGACGGCATCATCGAGCTGCCGGCGGACGCGCCCCTTGGCGCGCGCTACATCGACTGGCGCGGGCTGAACGACCCGATGATCCACATCAAGATCACGCCGAACCGCCCCGATGCGCTGGGCGTGCGCGGCATCGCGCGCGACCTCGCGGCGCGGGGCCTTGGGCGGCTGAAGCCGCAGGTGATCGAGCCGGTTCCGGGCCAGTTCGACAGCCCGCTGAGTGTCAGCATCACGCCGGACCTGAAGACCAAGGGCGCGCCCTTCTTTGCCGGGCGGCTGATCCGTGGCGTGAAGAACGGGCCGTCGCCGGACTGGCTTCAGGCGCGGCTGAAGGCGATCGGCCTGCGCCCGATCTCGACGCTGGTCGACATCACCAACCTTTTCACCTTCGACCTGAACCGCCCGCTTCATGTTTTCGACGCGGGGCTGGTCAAGGGCAACCTGCGGGTCCGTCCGGCCGTTGCCGGCGAGGAGCTTCTGGCGCTTGACGGCCGGACCTATGCGCTGCCCGAAGGCACGATGGTCATTGCCGACGACGCCGGGCCCGAAAGCCTGGCCGGAATCATGGGCGGCGAGGCTTCGGGCGCGAGCGAGGCGACGACCGACGTTTTCCTTGAAAGCGCCTACTGGGACCCGATCACGGTCGCGGCCACCGGCCGGGCGCTGCGCATCACCTCGGACGCGCGCTACCGGTTCGAGCGGGGCGTCGATCCGGCCTTCACCGAACCGGGGCTGGAGCTTGCGACGCGCATGATCCTCGACCTTTGCGGCGGGACGCCCAGCCATGTCGTGCGCGACGGCGCGGTGCCGGACACGCGCCGCGCCTATCGGCTGGACCCGGCGCGGGTCCAGTCGCTTGTCGGGATGGAGATCCCGGCAGATGCGCAGGTCGCCACGCTTCGCGCGCTGGGCTTCACCGTCACCGGCGACCAGGTCCAGCCGCCGACCTGGCGCCCGGACGTGCTGGGCGAGGCCGACCTGGTCGAGGAGGTGGCGCGCATCGCCTCGCTGACGCGGCTTCAGGGCAAGCCGCTGGCGCGCGCGCAGGCCGGGGTGCCGCGCCCGATCCTGACGCCCATGCAGGAACGCGAGCGCATGGTGCGCCGGACGATTGCGTCCATCGGCTACAATGAATGCGTGACCTATTCCTTCATCGACAGCGCCGCCGCGACCCTCTTTGACGGGGGTGCCGAGGCGACGCGGATCGACAATCCGATCTCGTCCGAGATGACGCACATGCGGCCGGACCTGCTGCCGGGCCTGCTGCGCGCCGCCGCCCGCAACCAGGCGCGCGGCTTTGCCGATCTGGCGCTGTTCGAGGTCGGGCCGGTCTTCCACGGCGGCGAGCCGGGCGAGCAGCGGCTTCATGCATCGGGCCTGCTGATCGGCGCAAGTGCGGCGCGCGACCCCTTCGGCTCGCGCCGCCCGGTCGACCTTTATGACGCCAAGGCGGATGCAGAGGCGGCGCTCGCAGCGGCCGGTGCGCCTGCGCGCGTCCAGATCGGGCGCAAGGTGGCGGGCTGGTGGCATCCGGGCCGCGGCGGCACCGTGGCGCTTGGCCCGAATGCGCTCGCGACCTTTGGCGAGTTGCATCCCCGCATCCTTGCTGCCTTCGACGTGAAGGGGCCGGCCATGGCCTTCACCCTGCACCTTGAGGCGATACCCTTCCCCAAGACCCGCAGCGCCACCCGCGCGCCGCTTGCCCTGTCGGACCTGCAGGCGGTCGAGCGCGACTTCGCCTTCGTCGTCGACCAGTCGGTCGAGGCGCTGACGCTGGTCAATGCCGCGCAAGGGGCGGACAAGGCCCTGATCGAGCGCGTGGCGGTCTTCGACCAGTTCACGGGCGAGCGGGCCGAGGCGCAGATGGGTCCGGGCAAGAAGTCGCTGGCGATCAGCGTCCGGTTGCAACCGCGCGACAAGACCCTGACCGAGGCGGAGATCGAGGCCGTCTCGGCGCGGATCGTCGAGAAGGTCGCAAAAGCCACAGGTGGCGTCCTTCGTCGCTAGGGGGGAATTCGCGGCGAATTTATCCGCTTTGACTTTGGTCAAGGCGTGGTAACCTCGGCGCGCTTGTCCAGGGCGAAAACGTCCGGACTTCTGAAGGGGAAAGGGACAGACATGATTCAGGAATTCAAGGACTTCATCGCCAAGGGCAATGTCATGGACATGGCCGTCGGTATCATCATCGGTGCGGCCTTCACGGCCATCGTGACCTCGCTCGTCGGTGACATCATCAACCCGATCATCGGCCTCATCACCGGGGGCACGGACTTCTCCGGCCACTATGTCGTGCTGAAGGGCAACGTCCCGGATGGTGCCACGTTGCAGCAGGCGCGCGACGCCGGTGCGGCGATCTTCGCCTGGGGTTCGTTCGTCTCGGCGATCATCAACTTCCTCATCATCGCCTTCGTGGTCTTCCTGCTGGTGAAGATGGTGAACCGCGTCAAGGACGCGGCGGTCAAGAAGCCCGCTGCCGCCGCTGCGCCGGCCGGCCCGACCGAGCTTGAGGTGCTGATGCAGATCCGCGACCAGCTCAAGCGCTAGGCGCGTCTGGCCGTGCAAGCCGGGGCGGCTTTCCGGGGCCGCCCTTTTCTTTTTCCCGAACCGAAGGAGGCTTTCCGATGATTCGCCCCATTGCCCTGGCCACGCTCGCCGCGATCGGCCTTTCGGCCTGCCAGCTTTCCGGCGGCGCGGGCTATGCCACCTTCCGTTCGGAGACGCCGGTGCCCGTCAGCATGGCGTCGATTGCCGGCACCTATGACGGGCAGCTGCCCTGCGCGGACTGTTCGGGGCTGCGCACCGTCCTGACGCTTGGCGCAGACGGGCGCTACCGGATGGAGGAAACCTACGAGGGCAAGCGGGTGAAGCCCTTCGTGACCAAGGGCAGCTACCGGCTCGACGCCGCGCGCGGGGTGGTGACGCTCGACAGGGCGGCGGACGGCCGCAGCGTTCAGGTTGCGGGCGACCGGGCCTATGTCCTGAGGCCCGACGGGACGCGGGTCACCGACGGGCCCTTCCCGGATGCCTACATCCTGTCCCGCACCTATTGACGAAAACGCCGGACCCTGGGGCCCGGCGTTTCCTCTTCAGCGCGGACGCGCCGGCGTCAGGCCAAGAAACTTAGGCCAGCACGCTTTCCGGCGTGACGGTCGGCAGGTTCAGCGCCTTGCCGACGGCTTCATAGGTCAGCAAGCCAGCGTGGACGTTCAGCCCGTGCATCAGGTGCACGTCATCGGCGCAGGCCTTCTTCCAGCCCTTGTCGGCAAGCGCCAGCATGAAGGGCAGGGTGGCGTTGCCAAGGGCGATGGTCGAAGTGCGGGCGACGGCGCCCGGCATGTTGGCCACGCAGTAGTGCATGATGCCGTCGACTTCGTAGATCGGGTCCTGATGGGTGGTCGCGTGCGAGGTCTCGAAGCAGCCGCCCTGGTCGATGGCCACGTCGACGAGCACGGCGCCCGGTTTCATGGTCTTGAGCTGCGCGCGCGAGACGAGTTTCGGGGCAGCGGCGCCGGGGATCAGGACCGCGCCGATGACCATGTCGGCGTCGGCGATCAGTTCGGCGATGGCGCCTGCGCTGGCGTAGCCGTTCTTGAAGACACGCCCGAAGACGTCGTCGAGGTAGCGCAGCCGCGGGATCGAGCGGTCAAGGACGGTCACGTCCGCGCCCATGCCGGCCGCGATCTTGCCCGCGTGGGTGCCGACGACGCCGCCGCCGATGACGACGACCTTCGCCGGCGCCACACCCGGCACGCCGCCCATCAGCACGCCACGGCCGCCGTTGGCCTTCTGCAGCGTCCAGGCGCCGACCTGGGGCGCAAGACGGCCGGCAACCTCGGACATGGGCGCCAGCAGCGGCAGGCCGCCGTTGCGGTCGGTCACGGTTTCATAGGCGATGCAGGTCGCGCCGGACTTCAGCAGGTCGTGGGTCTGCTCCGGATCGGGCGCCAGATGCAGGTAGGTGAAAAGGATCTGGCCTTCGCGCAGCATCTTGCGCTCGACCGCCTGGGGTTCTTTCACCTTCACGATCATGTCGGCGGTCTTGAAGACTTCGGCCGCGGTCGCAAGGATCTTGGCGCCGGCGGCGCGGTAGTCGTCATCGCTGAAGCCCGAACCCGTCCCGGCGTTCGTCTCGACATAGACCTCGTGGCCGTGGGCGATGGCCTCGCGGGCGGCATTGGGGGTCACGCCGACGCGGAATTCCTGCGGCTTGATCTCTTTCGGGCAACCGATCTTCATGTGCGACTCCTCGCGCGAAATTGGGATGGCGCAGAATGGCGCGGGGGCGAAGAAATTGCTTTGCAAAGAACGGTGGCCATTCCGGGCTAGCGCGCACATAATTGTTGCATATCAGCCGTTCTTGCGAAGGATTTTGCGCAGCTATGGAATTGGACGCAACAGATCGCCGCATACTTTCTGCGCTGCAGAAGGATGGGCGCCAGACCAATGCCGAACTGTCCGAGCGTGTGAACCTGTCGCCTTCGGCCTGCCACCGCCGTGTGCAGCGGCTTGAGGCAGAGGGGCTGATCGACGCCTATGTGGCCCTGCTGAACGCCCGCAAGATGGGGCGGCCGACGACGGTTTTCGTGGAAATCACCCTGTCAGGCCAGGCCGACGAGGTGCTCGAGGCGTTCGAGCGCGAGGTGCGGCGCATCCCGGACGTTCTGGAATGCCACCTGATGGCGGGGACGGCCGACTATCTTCTGAAGGTGGTGGCCGAGGATACAGACGATTTCGCCCGCATCCACCGCCAGTATCTGGCGCGCCTGCCGGGGGTGCAGCAGATGCATTCGTCCTTTGCGCTGAGGACCGTGTTCAAGACGACGGCGATTCCCGTCTGACCGCGCGAAGAGGCGCCGGATCAGCCCCTCAGCCCGGCCTCTTGCATCAGGCCCATGGCCTTGGCCTGGTAGTAGTAGCCGCGCGCATACCAGCCGACGGCCTGCGATTCGTTGCCCTTCGACACGAGCCAGGCGCCGCGCAGGTATTTCCCGGCGTATTTCAGGTTGGTTTCCGCATCCAGCAGCCCAGAGGCGGGCCCTTCGAAGCCCATCGTGCGGGCCGTGCGCGGGTCGATCTGCATCAGCCCGTAATAGGTGCCGTTGCGGGCGGCGGGGTTATACATGCTTTCGCGGCGGATCACGCGGTGGATCAGCGATTCCGGCACGTCGTAAAGGTCGGCATATTTCGCGACCAGGCGCTGCATCTCGGGCGTGTTGCCGGCGACGGCGGGCTGGTAGGTCATGGCGCGGGTCACTTGCGGGCCCTTGTCGCCACAGGCGCTGACCATCAGGACCAGAAGCCCCAGGGCGGCAGTGCGAAGGATGGCTTGCATGACGGTCTCCTCGTTCGGGCAGAGTGCTAGCAAACCGCCCGGGATCGAGAAACCGTGAAGAGTCGCGCTCGGCGGGGATCCGCCCATGGCGCGGTTGCGCGATTAATCAAGACCCTGAAACAAAAGAAAAACCCCTGTGGCGCGTGGGCCTCAGGGGTTCATTCCTTGGCAAGGTTTCCCCCACCTTTGGTCCGGCGGACCTGCGTTGGGCTCAGAGAGCGCCTTCGCGCTGGGCCTTCTTGCGCGCCAGTTTACGGGCGCGGCGGACGGCCTCGGCCTGCTCGCGGGCCTTCTTGACGGAGGGCTTCTCGAAATGCTGCTTGAGCTTCATTTCCCGAAACACACCTTCGCGCTGAAGCTTTTTCTTGAGCGCGCGGAGGGCCTGTTCGACGTTGTTGTCGCGGACGCTGACCTGCATGTGGTGTCACCACCTTCCTAAGTTAGAGTTGCATGAAATGCAGGAAGCGCCCCCTTAGCAGGGGTTTCGGCTTTTGTCCACCGCGCGCGAGGGTTATCCTTCGGCAAGCTGAAGAGGGGGCGAAGATGACCGGAACGACCATCGCTGGCGACCGCGCGCGGCTTCTGGAGGCGATCCTGCCGCATGTCACCTTCGACGGCTGGACCGATGCGGCGCTTCGGGCGGCGGCGGCGGATGCCGGGATCGCGCCCGACCTTCTGCCGGTGATCCTGCCGCGCGGGGCGATCGACCTGGCCGTCGACTATCACCGCCGGGGCGACCGCGCGATGGAGGCAGCCCTTGCCGCCGAGGATATGGGCGGCCTGAAGTTCCGCGAGAAGGTGGCGCGGGCGGTGCAGTTGCGGCTTCAGGGGGCGGACCGGGAAGTGGTGCGGCGGGGGGCGGCGCTTTTTGCCTTGCCGCAACATGCGGGCGTCGGCTCTGGGCTGATCTGGGGCACGGCGGACGCGATCTGGCGCGCGCTGGGCGACACATCCGAAGGGATCGCGCATTATACCAAGCGCGCGAGCCTGTCGGCGGTCTATGGCGCGACGGTGCTTTACTGGCTGGGGGACGAGAGCGCGGGCGCGGCCGATAGCTGGGCCTTCCTTGACCGGCGGATCGCCGAGGTGATGCGGTTCGAGAAGCTGAAGGCGGATTTTCGCGGCAGTTTCGCGGGCCGGCTCCTGGCGCCGTCCGGCCGGGCGCTCGACCGGCTGGTTGCCCGGACCGGGGGTGCGGCATGAGCCTGCCAGAGGTGATGCGCGCGGTCGAGATCAGCGCGCCCGGCGGCCCGGATGTCCTGCGGCTGGCCGAGGTGCCGGTGCCGCATCCCGGTGCGGGGCAGGTGCTGATCGAGGTCCATTATGCGGGCGTGAACCGGCCCGACGCGTTGCAACGGGCGGGCGCCTATGCGCCGCCGCCGTCGGCCTCGCCCCTGCCGGGGCTCGAGGTGGCGGGAATTGTCGCGGCGGTGGGTCCGGGGGCGCACTGGTCGGTCGGCGACCGGGTCTGCGCGCTGGTGCCCGGCGGAGGCTACGCGGACTATGCGCTCGCGCCCGGCGCCCATTGCCTGCCGGTCCCGGATGGCATGGCCCTGCGCGAGGCGGCCTGCCTGCCGGAGACGTTCTTCACCGTCTGGACCAACGTCTTCGACCGCGGGCGCCTGCGCGCGGGCGAGCGGTTCCTGGTCCACGGCGGCTCGTCCGGCATCGGGACGACGGCGATCCAGCTGGCCCATGCCTTCGGCGCGCGGGTCTTTGCGACGGCGGGGAGTGCCGAGAAATGCGCAGTCTGCGAAGGGCTTGGCGCCGAACGGGCGATCAACTACCGGACCGAGGATTTCGTGACGGTGATGAAGGCCGAGGGGGGCGCGAACCTGATCCTCGACATGGTGGGGGGCGACTACCTGCCGCGCAACATCGCCTCGCTTTCCGATGACGGGCGGCTGGTGCAGATCGCCTTCCTGCAGGGGCCGAAGGTCGAGCTGAACTTCGCCCCGGTCATGGCGCGGCGGCTGACGATCACCGGCTCGACACTCAGGCCCCGGTCGGACGGCGACAAGGCGGCCATCGCCGAGGCGCTCAGGTCGCAGGTCTGGCCCTTGCTGTCGGCGGGGCGCATCGCGCCGGTGATGGACCGGGAATTCGCGCTTGCCGATGCCGCCGGGGCGCACCGGCGGATGGAGGGCGGCGATCATGTCGGCAAGATCGTCCTGAAGGTGCGCTAGGGGGCTCAGCGCACCTTTTCCATCAGGACGCTGCGCGTCCCGCAGCCCTGGCCCACGTCCGACCCGCAGGCACGGGGCATTAGGTCTTTGGTCAGGCAGATGCGCACCTCTTCGATGCGGCCGGCGGTGCAGGTGACCTGGATGCCATCGGCCGGCAGCGCCGGGTTGGCCTGGCGGAAGGCCTTGACCACCAGGTCGGGGGGCAGGCGGATGTCGCGGCCAAGGTGTTCGAGTTCCGGCGGCACGGTGACCGACTGGTAGGCCCAGCGGGCCAGCGCGAAATAGCCCGGCGCATCCTGTCCCGAACAGGAGCCGTGTTTTTGCCATTCGTGCCAGGCAAGACCCGCCGACCCCATGATGTCGGCCATGGCCGCCGTCTCGGCCCGCGTCGGCGGGCGGCGGCCGGACTGGCAATCCGAGGGCCAGCCCTGTTCATACTGTGGCCAGAGGCCATGCAGCGTGAAGGCGAATCCGGTGCCCGCGTCGCATTGCGGATCGCCGCGCCGGTCGCCCGTCGTCGCACACCACGAGGGGCTCCAGCCCAGCGACAGCAGGTAATAGTCGAAGTCGCCGGGTTTGCCGCCGGCGGATGCTGCGGTTGCCCAAAGAAGGGCGAGAAGGCCGAGGGTCAGGCGCGAAAGGGGCTGCATTTTCTCTTTCCATGGGCGGTCGGGGCGACTATATAGCGCGCTGACTTCCCCGAAAACGTGGAAAGGCGACCCCGGTCGCAGCCGTTTTCACGGTGCGGGAAAGATATGTTCGGCAGCGGTGTTGTCCGTTGCGCGCCCCGAAAAAAGGAGTGGGTGATGACGAAGCCCCTGATGGCCAAGGCAACCGCGGTCTGGCTGGTCGACAATACGACGCTGAGCTTCAAGCAGATCGGCGAGTTCTGCGAGCTGCACGAGCTTGAGGTGCAGGGCATCGCCGACGGCGACGTGGCGCAGGGCGTGAAGGGCTTCGACCCGGTCGCCAACAACCAGCTGGAACCGATCGAGATCGAGAAGGGCCAGAAGGACCCGTCCTATCGCCTGAAGCTCAAGTTCAACGCGGCGGCCCTGGGCGAGGAAAAGCGCCGCGGCCCGCGTTACACCCCCCTGTCCAAGCGGCAGGACCGGCCGGCAGCCATCCTGTGGCTGGTGAAATTCCACCCCGAACTGTCGGACGCGCAGATCGGCAAGCTGGTCGGCACGACGAAGCCGACGATCGCCGCCATCCGCGACCGGACCCACTGGAACATCGGCAACATCACCCCGGTCGATCCGGTGGCGCTGGGCCTGTCCAAGCAGACCGAGCTTGACGCCGAAGTGCAGCGCGCGGTGAAGAAGAAGGCCGCAGACGGCGGGGTCATGAGCGACGACGAACGCCGCAAGCTCGTCTCGACCGAACAGTCGCTTGGCATGTCGGCCGAGCCGCGCTCGGCGGATGCGGTGCTCGAGTCGTTTGGCACGAAGCCCGAGCCGGAAGAGAAGGACGATAAGGACTTTTCGGACGCCGAAAGCTTCTTCAAGCCGCTCGCCCATGATGACGACGAGGACGAGGACGACGATCGCGGCCCGCGCCGCTGATCGCCTGCCGCACGTAGCGAAGTACAGACCCCCGGTCCCGCAAGGTGGCCGGGGGTTTTTCTTTGGCCTGAAGGGGTCAGAACCGGCGGCGGGCGCGCAGCGCGGCCTGTATCGTGCCTTCGTCCAGGTAGTCGAGTTCGCCCCCGACCGGCACGCCGCGCGCCAGCGTGGTGACGCTGACCGGCTCGCCGGCAGGGGCGGCGCGTTCGATGGCGTCGGCGATGTAATGGGCGGTTGTCTGGCCATCGACCGTGGCGTCGAGCGCGAGGATGACTTCGACGATGCCTTCCTCGCTCAGGCGCGCGACGAGGCGGGGAGTGCCAAGGTCGTCGGGCCCCACGGCGTCGAGCGCCGAGAGCGTGCCGCCCAGCACGTGATAGCGGCCCTTGAAGGCCTGCCCGCGCTCCATCGCCCAAAGGTCGGCCACATCCTCGACCACGCACAATTCGCCGGTGGCGCGGGCGGGATCGGCGCAGATGTCGCAGATCTCGCCCGTCGCGATATTGCCGCAGCGGGTGCAGTCGTGGACGGTGCGCGCCACGCGGGCCATGGTTTCGGCGAGCGGCGCCATCACCTGGCCGCGCCGCGACAAGAGGTGCAGCACCGCCCGGCGGGCCGAGCGGGGGCCGAGGCCCGGAAGCCGGGCCATCAGCTCGATCAGCGCATCGACGTCGGCGGGGGCGTCAGGCATGGCCGACCGCCCGTCAGATCGGCAGCTTGAAGTCTGGCGGCAGGCCCAGGCTTTCGGTCAGGGCCCGAAGCTCTGACTGGGCCCTGTCGGCGGCTTTCGACTGTGCGTCCTTGAGGGCGGCGACGATCAGGTCCTCGACCACTTCCTTCTGCGTGGGGTCAAGGATCGAGGCGTTGATGTCGAGCGCCCTGACCTCGCCCTTCACGGTGCAGGTGGCGGTCACAAGGCCGGCGCCGGCCTCGCCCACCACGTTCATGCGGGCGAAGCTTTCCTGCAATTCCGCGATCTTGCCCTGCATCTCCTGCGCGGCCTTCATCATCTTGGCCATGTCGCCGAGGCCGCCGAGGCCACCCAGTCCCTTGAGCATTGTCGTTCTCTCCTATTCCTCGAACGGATCCCAGTCGTCATCCGCCTCTGGCAGGGCGGTGGTTGCGGCTTCGGCCTCGGTCTCGGCCACGGTGCGCACGGCGCGGAACTTCGCCGCCGGGAAGGAGGCGAAGATCGCCTGCACGACCGGGTTCTTTCGCGCCTCGTCCTCGGCCGCGCGCTGGGCGGCGCCGCGTTCCTCGAGCACCGTGGGCGCGCCGCCGCCTGCAACGATCGACACGCCCCAGCGGGCGCCCGTCCAGGACTGAAGGCGCTGCGAGAGTGTCGCTGCCAGGTCGCGGGGGGCGTCGGGCGCGGGCTCGAACTCGATCCGGCCGGGGGCGTAGCGCACGAGGCGGACGTAGGTTTCGACATCGACCAGAAGGCGCACGTCGCGGTTGGCGCGGATCAGGTCGACCACCGCCGGAAAGGTCGCGAAGCGCGCAAGGCTGGTATCCGGGGCAAGCGCGGGCGCGGCCGCCGCGCCGGAAGGGACGACGAAGGCGCGCGGCTGGGGCTGGGCCACTTGCGCCGCCGGTCCGGACGGTGGCGGTGTCGGCCCGCGCGGGGCGCCAGATGATGGGGCGGGCGAGGGGGCGAGCGCCTCGGCCAGCCGGCGCATCAGCTGTTCGGGGTCGGGCAGGTCGGCGACATGGGTCAGGCGGATCACGGCCATTTCGGCGGCCATCATCGCGTTCGGCGCCTGCGCCACTTCTTCCAGCGCCTTCAGAAGCATCTGCCAGAGCCGGGTCAGCGCCCGCATCGGCAGGGCCGCGGCCATGGCCAGCCCGCGCGCGCGTTCGTCCGGCGGGACCGTGGGGTCATCCGCCGCCTCGGGCGTGATCTTCACGACCGAAATCCAGTGCGTCACCTCGGCCAGATCGCGCAGGACCGCCATCGGGTCGGCGCCCCCGGCATATTGAGAGGCCAACTCGGCCAGCGCCTCTGCCGCCTGCCCCTTCAGGATCATGTCGAACAGATCGAGCGTGCGGCCCCGGTCCGCGAGCCCCAGCATGGCGCGGACCTGGGTCGCGGTCGTCTCGCCCGCGCCATGGCTGATCGCCTGGTCCAGAAGCGAAGTCGCGTCGCGCGCAGATCCTTCGGCCGCCCGGGTGATGAGCGCCAGCGCCTCGCTGCTGATCTCGGCCCCTTCGGCCGTCGCGATCTTCTGCAGAAGGCCGATCATCACCTCCGGCTCGATCCGGCGCAGATCGAACCGCTGGCAGCGCGACAGGACCGTGACCGGGACCTTGCGGATCTCGGTCGTGGCGAAGATGAACTTCACATGGGCGGGCGGTTCCTCGAGCGTCTTCAGAAGCGCGTTGAATGCGTTCGTCGACAGCATGTGCACTTCGTCGATGATGTAGACCTTGAAGCGCGCGGAAGCCGCCCGGTAGTGGACGCTTTCGATGATCTCGCGGATGTCGCCGACGCCGGTGCGGGAAGCGGCGTCCATCTCCATCACGTCGACATGGCGGCCCTCGATGATGGCGCGGCAATGGTCGCAGACGCCGCAGGGGTCGGTCGTCGGGCCGCCGGTGCCGTCGGGGCCGACGCAGTTCAGCCCCTTGGCGATGATGCGCGCCGTCGTGGTCTTTCCGGTGCCGCGGATGCCGGTCATGATGAAGGCCTGCGCGATCCGGTCGGCCGCGAAGGCGTTCTTCAGGGTGCGCACCATCGGCTCCTGCCCGACGAGGTCGGCGAAGGTTTCGGGCCGGTATTTGCGGGCGAGAACCTGGTAGCGGTTCCCGGTTTCCTCGGTCATCGGGGCCTCAGACTTGCGGCGGTCAGGGTGGTTCAGATGTAGTAGCTCAGGGGCCGGAGGTAAACGGGGGCACCTATTCGTCGGTCGCGTCCCAGCGCCGCTTGTGCTTGCCCGCGTCGCGTACCATGCGGCCGAAGCGGCGGCCGGCGGCGCGCAGGTCGGCGGCAGAGGC